>Ga0265797_10009448_pt1 | contig 12691 bp, 10 predicted proteins | sample P2T30metagenome_FD_192433 | JGI IMG/M metagenome (GOLD analysis project Ga0265797, IMG submission 192433) | Plant litter microbial communities from East Loma Ridge, Irvine, California - P2 T30 | ecosystem: Environmental > Terrestrial > Plant litter > Unclassified | place: USA: California... | reverse complement strand
GGGCTGGAAATGGGTGTATCAACAGGCACGATGCCCATGGTGCCCACTTGACCCGCATGTAGTCTTCGCACTGGGAGCCGCAGGTTGCGGAGCGACGTGATGCGAACGCGTCGCCACTCGCTGTGTCGGTCACGCAATAGCGTGTTCTTGGATTTTGTGTTTAGTGCACCGGGAAACGATCGCGACTGCGCTATGGTAGGTTTTCGGCTAGGTTGCGCACTGCCGCTGTCACTATCGTCGGAGCTGATGTCGACAGGGTACGGTCCTAGGAGCAGCTCGTCGCCAATAGCCAGGGACCCGAAGCGAAGGTGCCCTCCAATGATGGCGGATTTGTCAGCAGAGATACCAGTACGAACACTGTAAACATCCTCGATATAGAATAGCGGTGACGACGTTCCAGATCGTGGTGGACTTGTCTCCTCCATTGGCATCGGGAGTCTCCTCAAGAAAGCATGCAGTTTCTGAATGCCGATTCCCTTGATGGCGCTAGTGAGTATAACCGGGACTGCCGCTAGCGGCGACTCTTTTAGAAGTTCAATGGTCTTGTCGGTTTCATGCAGATTGGAAGCCTCAACTGTCTGTAGGTCGGCTTCTAGAACATATGTCGAGGAGTCAGTGATGAGACAAGGCTTGCGGCCGTGGTCTCTTAGCGCCGCGAACAGCTTCACTATAGTGCTTTTCAAGCCGTTCTTGGTAGCAAGATCGTACTTGGTGATGACTATGACAAGTGGTAGTTCCAAAGCGAGGCAGAGTTGTAGATGAGCGTGTGAGAGATCAAAGCCCGCTGCAGCAGGCCCTAGCAGCTCCTCGGATGTAGGCGACGCCCCGAGCTTGCCTGAAGAATCTTCTGAGTTGTCAGATGGTACACACAGCAGTGTCCAATGGGGCTGCCTAATAGCCCCGTTAGCAAATCTAGGTTATAAGAGAAGCAAGTGCAACACCTCCGGGAAACGAGCGAGAACACATGAGCACTCACCATCCAACAATACCACGAACAGTAGTGCGCCTGAACCGAGGATGCCCTGCGGAGTCGGAAAGAAACACGAGTCTGCCGTTCCCCGCAGCCTCGACTGCGGCGTGTATATCGATCCAGGACGATACATCCCCAGAGCCATAGCTGATTACTTGCGTGTTTTCCTCATCGTCACGATATCCTATAAGCTCCTGGGTTACTGAGCTGGTCATGCCCGATGCAATCTCATGCCTATGCTTCAGCAGACTCAACCGACTCTTTCCACGGCCGTTGTCTAAAGTGGCGGTAGAAAGCGTGCCGAGAAGAGTGGATTTACCCGACATGGTAGCCCCAATGACTGAGACTCGCATCTGCTCAGTGGTGGTTTGAGGCGTGCTAGGTAAGTCTATGTCGCCACCAGACGCATGGAGTGACATGCTACCGAGATCCTGCTGGACCTTCCTCGTGTGATCAATTAGATGCTGTTCAGGACGAACCAGGGCTTCTGCAACTAGTAGCTGAGACTTGAGCACTCTTTGCTGTGGTGTGCCGGCATCTTCAACCCATTCACACTCGCCCACGGGGACCCTACGCAAGACTTCAATGCCACAGCCTAGACTTGCAGCCATAGCGCGCAAGTTGTTGAGGCTCTCTTCCATTTCATCTTCAGCCAAGCCAACAATGGTTCCATCGTCTGCAACACCGATCTCGTACAGTGCACCTTTGCTCTCCTCCAGGCCAGGAAGAAGCCGCTGGGGCATATCAGGAGCAGAGAGAAGCGCATCGTCGGGAAGGTGGGGAAGGACAGGGGCAATAGACGAAGAAATGTGGTAAGGACATGACTGCTGTAGGCGCCAGAGCAGTTGAGTGGTCAGTTGCTCGAGACGATGTTGCTTTGACTGCGTAGAAGCTAGTGGCGGGGGCGTATTGGCGAGAAGGCCTGTATCTGGTACACTTTTACCCACAGGTACTGGCATGGATGCTTCATTTCGTCGCATCGACCCTGACATATAACGTCCATTGCTAGCCCGTGTAAAGGACCGCCGTCGCCTGAGAAGCAGATGAAGCTTGTATTCTGTAGGGCCATCCTGAGGCTCTGCTTCCAACCTTGTGATGTTTGTGTAGTTGGTGTCACTTGTCGGAAGCTCTTGATCGGACACTGTATGGCCGCCCTTGCCGAGCTTTGAAAGAAGTAGTCTGGACGGTTGGTTCGGGATGGGCGACTGGGCGGCGTCGCCAATAGGAGTTGTTGCCCACGGCGACGACACCCGCGGAGGATCGGGATCGAAGGTAAATATAGACGCCATGGTAGCGGACTAGCGAAGGAATGCAATTCGAGCGAGGGATCTGCGTGTCAAGACGAGTGAATGCTGATCTTCAGTGTCTCTCAAGTTCTATGATGCCGCGTTACTCCGGAGAACAATGCTTGTAAAGATGGCGAGTCTGTGTCTAAGAAATGCGTACGGAATGGTCGCGATAATAAGGGAAGCATTTTGACGGGTGGAAAGGGCAAATGATGGGTGAGACTGCGTCAAGCAAAGGCTGATGATAACTCGTGGGCGAGCTGTGTGAAGATGCCACTTAGGCGTTCACAGATGAATTGAAGACATTAGTGTGTAGATGAACTTGTATGTGGTGTTTTGGATGATGGCGAAGATGCGTGCGATGATCAGTCGGTGGTCGTGCGTGTATTGAACATGTCGTGGTGGTTAGGTGTTGGCCCGAGCTCCCTCCTGCCTGCGGGGAGTCACCGGTTCCGCGGGGCGAGCCATGATCCATCGCTCGCTCGCTCTCTCTTTCAGCCTCATCGTGAATCATCGCCAACCTGAGCGCCCTTCTATCGCCCTTTTGCGCTTCTCTGCCATGCCTCAAAAGACGCCGCTATCCACGGGGCATCATGTTACATAATTAATATAGCAAACCCCTTGTTCTCTTCGTCGTAGCTTGCAAGTACCCGCTGGCGCATTGTCAGGTGGACGATTGAATGCGGCACAGTCGATAGAACAACGTTGCAAAAAAAAATCAAAATCTCATATGCGTCACAGTGTTTGCCCCATCGGCCACGCCGAAAGCTTGTAGTCGTGGTATTCGTGACATTACTGCATAATCAACTGTTCCGCTCTACACTAGCAGTGCTCTCGTCCACTTGTATGGACCGACATGTCTCAGATGTGGTCCATTGATGATGATGCAAGTTCATTGGCACTACACAGTTCAGCAGAGGGCAACGTTGCCATGTTCGTATCGAAGGGCCAAACCCACTTCGGATCCGAGTTACTAACGCTTAGTGATGGCAACACTTGGCCCCAAGCAAATGACGGAACAGAGGAGAGAGTGATGTGGACACGCAGATGTGCCCACTCTTCCTACTCTTGATTGCGGCGCGGGCGTCACAGATAGTCTGCACGCCTCGCAACGATGCCCAGAGAGCGATGCAAGGCCGCGAGCAAGTGACGTCTATAGGGAGGAAGCATTGCTGACGACAAGAATGAAGATGATGCCGAATGTCAACGCAGCCGCAGCTTCAGGACTCAGCCGGCGGGTGAGGCTCAAAGCCAGCCGACAGGCATACACGCCCAATCTGATATGGGGACTTGATTACGTCGGGATTAATGGGGCTCAAGGGCCTTGTGCCATACCCCCCGTGCTGCCTGTTTTACCACTCTTGGCGGTTACGTGCAGTTGCCCCCATCCCCACACGCATGCGGCCTGGTTAGGTTAGAAGCGCCACACCGTCTTGTGGTTCAGCAGGCTGCGGTGATATTAGCCGGCCTTGTTCGAGGCGTCAAGGTGGCACTGCAACCCACGGCTGGTTCTCCCGCAGAGCAGTAGTGTGCGAATGCTACGACTCAAACCATGGCCTTGGAGTCCCCGTGTAACTTAAAAACCATGCATAATCAGCCCTGTACGCCAAACCGACACACGGTTGGGGAAATGGTGGCTGGCTGCCTCTTGCAGATGATTTACCACACAGCAAAGAAGTGGGTTTTCTTTGAAAGTTTGGAGTGCTGCCGTGTGCCACCCAAGTTGACATGGGGGGAGGGGGGGGGTTTTCTCTTTCATTGTCCGCGCCACGTCGCTTCCATGATGCCGGGCACACGGGCTTTCGCTCACACTGTTTTACTTTCTAGGCATCCCACCCTAGTGTGTATCAATTGCGGCGTGGGTGCTCTAGAGACGCGCATTCCTGTCAGAATTGGCGAAGTTTGCCGGGCGGCTTTGCGCTTCTTGGGTCACACGTCGCTGAATGGGTTTAAAAACCCAGGATTTGACGCTTCCCCCACCGAAGATCTCGCCATGGCGTGCGCTTCCGACGCCCACACGTGTAAATCTGTCGGAATCGCATGATGTATGCGTAGCGACATGTCCATCAATCCTTGGCCGTATCGAATCCAGCGCGCACGACTCGTGTCGAGGAAATCCGAAAGATTGCTGTGATGTGGGGCAGTGTTAAGGCCGCCAGAGGATACCATACGACGCAACATGTCTTGAGACGAGCCAAGTGGATGGGGGCCTAACGCCCGTCGCTGTGCCACCGGCGATGATGTCCTGAGTTGGCCAACATGCCGGCATCAGCGTGGCAGTAGCAGTGTTGCAGCGTATATACTCCCGTGGGCTGCACTGTGTCTCCGGCCCGAAAGCTCGATTGCGGCAGTTGGAAGTGATGCAAAAGGAATGGAGTCGGGGAAGGCGCAGGGCGGTTGGTGTCGCGCAGGCTTAGCCGCTCGCCCACACTTGCTGCTTACTCAACCAATTGTTAGACCTGCACGTCACGTGCGCATGCGTTGCCGACTGGCATTAGCTCTCCACCGTCTCCAGCCAGGCATTCGATTGAGGGACCAAGTTGACTGTCCATCCTTCCCGCCTATCCGCGCCCCGTCCACCTACCTAGCTTAGCGATATTTGACGCCTCGAGGCTCGACCCACACATCAGCCGAGGCCTTGTCGGCTGAGCACATTTGCTGTGGGGCCAAACAGGTTCAAACGGCAAACACCCTTTCACACAACCGCCGTCTGTCCATTCTTATACTGTGCCGACGCACTTGGGCCGAGCGCTGTGGCCTACCACGTCCTAGGTATATGCAGTCACAGCACGAAGCGGTCAAGAGATGATGAATTGTACAGGGAAAGAAGAAGAAGAGGAAATCTTCCAGAAATCCGTTACTGGGTTGGCCAGGGTCAGCTATGACCTAGGTAGGTAGGTAGGTAGGTGTGTTATGAGTTTTCTGTCGTCTGTCAGCTACCACCACGTCGTCATGCGAACTGGAAGAGTTCACTGCAAGACGAAGACGCCAGATAGCTGCCGTCTGCCAGTCTGGTCCAACGGCAAGAGTTCCTGGTTCCGCGACCAATCAGCAGGCCGCGCTCTTGGATGGATATCCAGTCCTGAGTGGTGCTTACAAACGAGGTTAGTCGATAGACGCCATGTTCTCGCTGCAGAGCTGGTCTTGGCAACATGCACGCCGAAGCTTCAGTCACCCCTCTAAACGCAAGTCGAGTCCCAGCGCCGAGCCGTAATCAGCAAGCCACAGAACGTGTGCTTGATTGCAAGTCGAGGGCCGGAAATATACACGTCACCCGAGCTCTCCACATTCCTATGTACGCCAGAAGCGGCGGTTGAAAGAGATGATGGTCCCAGCACATGCTTGAAGGTATCCCGAGGCACGGAAGGGGGTAACACACCCGACCACCCAAGTACCGTTTCCCCTAGGCGGTCAACCACAAAAAAAAGGCCAGAGAGTACCCAAATAAGCGCGCAGATGACGGCGCGCAGGCAAGCTACTAAATGTCCAGATGGCATGGTTGACTTGCGCATTACCTACCTACTAGCCCGGCGACCACACAATGACTAGCAAGTCGCACCTATCGGTTACCAACGTGATCAGATACGGGTGCTGGGCGTTTAGTGGGTGGGTGCTCGGCACCTTCGGTTCTGGGTTCTGGGTTCCTGGCTGGACTTTGTCCAGGACGGTGGGTGCCTCTGTACGAGGCTTTTCCCGCCCCAAGTCGTGGCGACAACGGCCCGCTAGTCTGATCGTTGCTCGAATCCGGTCGGCAGCCTCGCTCGCTTCTTCTTGGCGTACAGTATGCAGTGCGAACGGGGCTGAGAGTGATTGGTGCGCATGGCGTGGGAGTTATTTACCTAGGAGCGCGAGCAAAAAAAAAAGGACGTTTTGCTGGTACGAGCGATGCTAGTGGTGCGCGTCTGTGATGGCGTCTGGCAGTAGGTCGATATGGAAATTGCGAGTTTGCGAGTCTTGTCGGGAAGGGCCTGGTCAGCTGTTATCACACACTCACACATACACAAGGTGGAATGGATCGTGCATGATGGTCGGTAGATTTCCCTCTTTGGACTTGGTCTGCCATTTCGCTCGCCAACGCTCTTGCGCGGCAGTGCCGAATAATGCCGTGCGGGCTTAGCGCCGGCCATTGGCTTTTGCGCAACCTCGTTTACGGACCCTGAGAGAGTGAGAGTGAGAGAGAGAGGGTGAGGGAGCGGGAGAGGGAGTGGGAGAGAGTGACGAGCATGGTAGGTATGTACACAAGTAGGTAAGTAATGGATTCTTCGCGAACCATAGTACCGGGACAATAGCAGGGAATAAGCGCAAGGCCATCCTCAAGGAGCAGGTGTTCCGTGTTCCTGCTTCTTCTCGTTCCCTCCCAATCCTCCCGCAATCCCTCGCCCGGCATGCGGTCAACGCCTCCGTCTGTGAACCAGCCCTCCACGCTACTGTACTGTGATGCATAGATAGCCCACCCACCGCTCTACATGTAATCATGACGGACAATTGGACCGCAACACGCGACTTGCTATGGTAGACGCTGCCCCCCCTGCTTGACAGTGCCATTGTAGCCGCGACTCAAAATTTGACAAGATAATCCAAACTTGGATGAACCAAGGGAAAGGAAGAGAAGAAGAAGAAGAAGAAGAAGAAGAAGAAGAAGAAGAAGAAGAAGAGAAAAAAAAAGTGAATTATGCGCTAACGCTTGATGAAACGCCTAGTAACATGTTCAAGGAATTCCTCGCGGAGTTTTTAGGACACAAAAGTCCAAGGGTATATTGCCAAACTGCACCATGTTATCGCCATGAAAATAGTCGTGTGTTCCTCTCGAAGCCCCCCCAGCTCACGTCTTCAATAGCGCCTCTGCGCGCGCACAACGAGAAAGGGCTAATGGCAATAGCCACACCCTGCTGTTCCCTCCCAAATCTGGTTGTGTTGATTGCTGCTGGTCTTTGCGGACAGAAGCGCAGTGATCCAGTAGTCCGTGCTGTGGCATCTCTCGCCATTGGCTAGCTCATTATGGGTCTGTTCGCGCTTCGCGGCTATTCACCGCAGACTGGCATGTCCTGGGTAGATTGAACGGTAGAATGCAAACATAGTCTACCCGCTAGCTTCGGATGCCCTCCGCGGCTTGCATTTGTCATGTGCCATGTGCCCGTTTCTCGCAGTCGTGCGCGTGAATTCAGCACCGCACCGAGGGCACATGCTCTTCGACGCCGTCCCCGATTTTTCTCGTTGGTGTCGTAAAAGGTTGCTAAAGGTGGAGAACTGGCGTCCGTTGCACCCATGTTCCCAACATTGAGGCTTTGGTCGCGAGTTCAACACTCGCGGCATCACCGAATTGCCTTGCGTACTTGGCGATGATGACAGTGAGGGAATAGACCCACTCGCCGGTGGAGCGCTTGGCTGCGTTTCGTAGGATGCATAGGCCGCAGGCGTCGTAGTGGTTGGAGGATACATGGTAGGCAAAGGATGATAGTCGTTGACACTATAAGTAGTTGGAGGATAAATTTGTGGCCTACGTCCTGTCAGTGACCAACACTTTGCCAGCTACTCTCAAAGGACTCACGGTGGATAGCTGCTGTTTCCTAGCGGTTGGCTTGGGAAGCTGTTGTTTGGCGGTGCCGAATATGCGTATGACTGCAAGCCCGAGGCCATGGGCACGTTACTGGCGCGAATAGAATCTACAGACTGTTGCTGCTGGTACGGACTCCGCGGGAGCGATGGGTGCTGAGGCTGATATGGTGGCAGTGCAGTGTGCTGCTCCGGTCTTCTTTGCTGGCCTTGATTGGGTGCCGGACTTGAGGAGTAGGATGCGCCGTAAGGACCTGAGGTTGAAGACCTTGGCTCGGCGTAAGATTGTTGAGCCGGGTAGCCATTTGAATAGGGAGACTGCGGTGTGCCGTAGTGGCTCATGCCGTACTGCGAAGGAGCCATCATGAATCCCAAGGTGCTGTCCGAGTCAGAAAGAGCTTCAGAATCCACTACATGTTAGGATACTGTACCTCATGTCTTGTGAGGTAAAGAGAGAGCCGTGCGGCTGTCCAGAGTCTGCCGACAATGGGACCTCAAAATCGTGGCTACCAGAAGCCGAAGTCAACGGTGACGGAAGAAGCTCCAGACTTTGAATTTGCTGACTCTGTTGAGTGTGCGACGAGTAATGTCCAGTAATAGCACCGAATCCCGGGTATGGGGCTTGGGGGGTCTCGTGGGACAACAAGTCTAGTGTTTGCGCAGCAAGGAGACGATGAGACGGGTCCTGTTCGACACGTATCGCAGGAGAATTGCTGCCAGGTGGGTTGCTGTCACGAGCGTGTGAAGTCTTGCAGGCTAGCAAAGGTGGGCGCGAATTGGGCGTCTGATAATCAATGGGATTGTGGCGGGGCGTTGGCAAGGTTGCGGCACGGCGCGGGCGAGCACTTCTTATTAGTGGAATTTCTGGTGGCTGAATTGGTAGATTCTGGTCGGCAGAGTCCCTGAGTCTTTGTGAGATGGCAGTCGTCTTGGGATGATGGGTTTGGGTAGACCGATGGGTCATGATCAACAACGGAAGGGCAGCATTTGATGCAGACAGTACCAATGGAGAGACGTACGTTTGTGTTCCTGATTACGGCTCGACGGGTGGGGTTATGCCAGCCTTAAAGAGCAGTTGAGCATGAGGCAGTACTGCTATCCTAAGCTTGACGTTTGGTGGTGCCCGGATGGTCTGCGCCCCTACATGGGGGACGCCAGCCTTTACGTGAAGAGAGCATTTGGGTTTCATAATCCAACAGCAGCAGAGCGCTTTTCCCGGCTTTGCGGCTGGGGACTGGTTGAAGCCTCGAAGGATTCGCATCCTGGCCTTGGACCGTTGACTAGCTACAGAACGTGCGCCCACGATGGGTGCCTGGACCGGGGGCACCCGCGCATCAAAGAATTGCGCGATTCTCTTTTGCTGGATGAGAACTAGCATGTTCGTTGCAGTGCAATCGCATGGTGGGGCTCGACACGGGCGCAAACGTCTACCGTCGTCTGTTCGGGCATGGGGCATGTCGGCCAGCATGCGAGCGCTAGTCGGTGACTGAGGCCATGGCCGGATAGGGCATTCGCGAAGCCACATGGCCGCACGAGTGTCGATGCGTGTCCGAAAGGTGACGGTCGACCAAGCACAAGGTTGGTGGCGCTTGCGGTATCGCGCCTGGGACCGAGAAGCCATTCCACGTTGAGGTTGGCGTTTTGAGGCGACCTGTCAGACTTGTCTACGATTATCCCGGCGGGCCGTAACATTACATGATACAGTAGAGAGGATAAGGCCGTCTTTGCGTAAGACACGGTCCGAACGGGTTAGGCGTGTGCCCAGGCCAGCATCATGTGGAAGCCTTGCTGTCTGGACTGCGGGTACCACCGCCACGAGATCGCTAGAGTCTGTCCTGTTCGTCACCCCCAATTCGCGTGTCGTGCTTTGCCGATGCACAGTTCGCCCCGTGGTTCTATATTTGTCTCGCTACAGCATCGCCCGAGCACCTACATGCTGATGCGGCCCGTTCTCTTTCCGAAGCGCTTCTGGCTCCGGCACTGTCCATGTCGAGGCTTCGACACGCTGGCGACGATGAAGGTTCTGGGGCCCATGGGCTACAGTGAGTAGACAACAGAATCGTACGCAGGTCCTCGGAGATGGTTGTGTGCTGACTGTATGCGCGCCAGAAGAGACCGTGCGAACTCGACGCAGTGTGAACACGTGTCGGAGGGGAACGCCGCACTTCATCGACACCTTCCGCCCCACTCCGAAATACGTCTGACCTAGCTAAAAGCCGTAGAAAGCGAAGTTCGGGTCGGTAAGATTAATTTCATCACGGCCTTGGTACAAAGACAGTCGCAAAGACGCTCAAGCGTCCAAATGTCTGCAAGATGAGGGCCTGAACGCCAAGAACTCACTCAACCACTGGCGCAACCCTTGTCTTGCAACTTCAACGCCTGGGAACCCTCACCAAAGCCACCATACACCAATGCCATCAGTAGCGGTTGCGAACCTTACACGAGCGGGCATTTACCACGAGTCATTTATGCTTGGATCAACGCGACCGAGTCAAACTTAACGCCGACCGCTCACGTCCACATCACGAGCTCAATTCGTGAAACCATCTAGCTTATATTGCATCTCCGTTAGAGTCCACGATCATGCCGACTTGGCATAAGAGGCTACCGGCGGGCATCAACGTTGGCCTTAACATGTCACAACGGCAGCCAAAGACCTACTGTAAGGCCTCCAGATACCAAGGCACAGCCTCGCAGACGGCAACCTTTGGTGTATATCTTTCAACCGCTGGCACGCCTAAAATCCTACAAGAGATTTGATCTGGGCAACATGGTATACCCCCACCCTCAGGCAACGTAGGCGAACGCGTACGACGGAACTACTAGAGCTACTAGCTCGGTAAGCAAACGCGTAGTGCAGTGATCCACAGTCTTACATTACTTGAAACTATCTTCAAGCAATCCAGACTCTACCAGACGTTGAACTAGAAGCGGATATTAACGTCATTTGTGGAAAGGCCATGCGCCAAGCGAGGTACTACTTGCCCGTTGCTACAAAGGACATGCCTGCAAGGCGGGCCGGGTATAAAGCCCCATGCAGAGTTCGAGTGTAGTTCGTGCATCGTAGCCCGTTTAGGGTCGGACTACGGCCACTCTTACCGCCCATCTATGATTTTGCTGCACATGTAATTCTTGGCACGGGATGGCGTTGTGCAAATCTGCCGCCACGGCATCGACGTCACATTTTCTACCTCCTTCGGTCCACGAAACGTGCGAGGCAGATTGTGGATTACTGATCTGTCATTCACACCTTCCTTGATTGCCAGTAGTGGGGTTTTGTCTTCGTCGGCACACTTCTAATGGCCTTGTTCCTTCTTGGCGCGGAGGGATATTAACCACACTGGTGTCTTTGGCTCTCTTGAAATAAGATGCTTGGTCTAATAACCCTCTCACTTTTTGGGCTCGTGTCATTGGCACTAGATATATCAGAGTACGAAACAGTCGCCACCAGCAATGGGAAGATAATAGGTCACCATTCACCCAAGGCCAACGATGTCTGGGAGTACTTGGGTATTCCGTACGCACAGCCACCGCTGGGAGAGCTACGATTTGCTGCACCAAAAGAGTTTGAGGGCAAAGAAAGTTACAACGCTGCCAATTTCGTGAGCCACACATGCGCGACATGACTTGTCTTCGTGCACAAATGAACTAACTGTTCCTACAGGGATAGTATGTCCATGCGCTAAAACGAGCGACTTCACACCAAATAATAATCGTGACAGTGACTGCCCACAACAAGCTGCTGTGCAGCCCAATTTCCCTGGCTTCACCCCTCAGGCGAAGACTATACTCAATTTCTTCACTGCAAGTGCCGGAACGCAGCGAAGTGAAGACTGTCTTACCCTGAATATATGGTCTAAGCCGAGTCTCAAGTCTGCAGAGGCGAAGAAGCCAGTTTTTGTCTTGTTCCATGGCGGCCGTAAGTATTTCCAAATATCTGTACAAGCTAGCACATTTCCTAAACCATATTTTACCAGGCTTCGCGGGCGGGAACACAAATGCGCCCTTTGCCAATGGCCAATACCTCGCCAACAACACCGATATCATTGTTGTCTCGGTAAACTACCGCCTCAATATCTTTGGCTTCCCGGGCGGCCCAAACACAGACACCAACCTCGGTCTCCGCGACCAGCGCCTGGCCGTACAGTGGCTCCAAAAGAACATCTTTGCATTCGGCGGCGACGCGAAGAAGATGGTTATTGCGGGTCAATCTTCCGGTGGAGCAGCAGTAGACTGGTGGTCCTATGCCTACCCCCAAGACCCCATCGTCCACGGCTTAATGTCCACGTCCGGAAACGCCTTCAGCTTCCCCCTAAATTCACCTAGCAAGCAAGTTGAAAACTGGTCTCTAGTCTCCTCTCTAGTCGGCTGTAACACGACCACCAACGCCACCACCACACTATCCTGTATGCGCAACATCCCGTGGCCCACACTCTCGCTCGCAGCTTCCAAGATCCCGCCAACACCCGGCGGCAGCCCCGTCCGCTCGACACCCCCTTTCTACCCCGTCGTAGACAACGAGACAGTCTTCAGCCCCAGCACCTACCTGACCCTCGCCTCCAGCCGCAAATTCGCACACTTGCCGTATCTCCACGGCCACGACGACAACGAACAGGGCTACTATGTCATCCCCGCTTTTGCCCAGGGTCGCAATGTTACCAACGAGCAAGCACAAAAGTTCCTGCTCGAATCCTTTACGTGTCCCGTTTCGTACCAAGCCAGAGCACGCACTGCGGCGGGCGTCAATACTTGGGTGTTTAGGTACTTTGGCGATTGGGATGACACAAGGCTTTATCCTACATCTGGCGCGTATCATGGGTCCGAGCTGCATGCGATTCTTGGTGGGGCCGAAGATGCGAGCGGGTTGCTGATGGAGCCGGCG
>Ga0265797_10009447_pt1 | contig 12692 bp, 14 predicted proteins | sample P2T30metagenome_FD_192433 | JGI IMG/M metagenome (GOLD analysis project Ga0265797, IMG submission 192433) | Plant litter microbial communities from East Loma Ridge, Irvine, California - P2 T30 | ecosystem: Environmental > Terrestrial > Plant litter > Unclassified | place: USA: California... | reverse complement strand
CGCCCACGGGTCACGTCGAAGAACGCCCGACCGGGCCACGCCGGGCCCTCCGCCATCTGGTCCTGAGCGGTAGCGCAGCCCCGCCTCAAGCGGGGCTGCTCTCGTTGGCGAAGAGGAGCTCGAGTTCGTCCGCGGGCGACAGCAGGGCCACGCAATGGAGCAAGAGCCTCAGCTGCATTCGCGCTGGACGGATGACGCGGGGAAGCGCCCCGGCACGACAGCCGGGGCGCTTCCCTCGTCCTGAATCTGGAACGGCAAATTTGCACCGCTCATGAAACGCATCACATTTCCGACGATCACCACGATGGCGAGGGCTACGAGAACGGCGACAACCCCTCGGCTTACTTTCGTCCTAGGTTCACGCTTTGCGGCACGTCGAGCATCGAGCCGAGCAGCGGGACCTCGCAACAGCAAGAGCAGAAGCAGTCCTCCGACCGCACCAAGGAAGATCCACGCCGGGTCCACGAGCTCCACCTCCGGTTCTTCCGTCGAGTGAAAAGGATGAGCGCAACTAGGGCTATGAGTGCCGTTGCGAGAAGCGTGAGAAGCGGATCTTGGAAGACCACAGTGATCCTTGCCTGCTGATGCGAACTGTCGAACGGCGGCGGCCGCGCCTACTCGCGCCGGCGCAACTGGATGACGCAGGTGATCATCGTGCAGATCGTGGCGATGAGCGTGCCCCAAGTGCCTGTCGAGCTCGGCGGTGTGACGATGAGGACGACCGATGCGATGGCGACAGCGATGGCGATGCCGAGGAGGACCCACCAGAAGGTGCGTCTAGGGCCGGTGTGAGGTGCGTCTGAGGCGGCCATGCGTCATCGTCCCATGCAGCACAAGCGGGCGCCCGGGCGCGAGACCGGCATGGCCTGAAAAGGGCAGGTCAGAGGCCTATCACCGTCGCTGACCTTGTCAGGTCGTCCGAGCAGAACGTAGCGTGCTTGACGAGGGGGCATCATGGACGACAACACGAAGACCGAGCCCGACAGCGGAGAACGCGGGAGGCTGCGCCTGACGTGGCCGACGTTTCGAGGATCCAGCATCGGCTGGGGCATCATCACCGTCGCTTTCGCGGTGAACGTCGCGAGCTGCATCTGGTCGCTCGCCGAGGGCGGCGTGCGCCCCCTTGGTGTCCTCATGACTGCGTTCTTCGTCATCACAACCGTCGTCAGCCTCATCGGCACGATCTCGACAGCTCGGCATCCACGGCCCGGGCCCCGGTACTGACGCCTCTCCCCAGGGGGACTACCGCGCGGCCACGTTCACCGGTGTCGTCACGACGTCGACCGCGGTGTCACCGCGGACGAGTCCCCACGCCGAGCTCCCCTCCTGGCCGGCGTCCGCGCAGACGACCGTGACGAAGTACGGGCCGTTGCGGACCTCGCCGTACGACCACCGGCCGTCGTAGCCGGAGGTGATGCCGAACTCGAGGCGGTGGAAGGTCGGGCCGGACGGCGCGATGCCGCAGCCTGCGACGGGTTCGCCGTTCTCGTCGACGACACGGCCGGTGAGCTGCCCGGAGCCGGTCGTGAGGACGACGCCGACGGCCACCGCGGCGACGACGAGCGCGGCGAGGACCACGCCGAGGATCCGCACGCGCGCACGGAGAGTCACGGGCGCTCCTCGTCGGGGACCTCCTTGCTTCGGGTGACGAGCATGGCGACGCCACCGACAGCCGTGAGGACGACGCCCAAGGCGGCGCCGACAGCCCCGAGGGCCCACCGCTGCGGCTCACCAATGAGCTGACCGAGGAGGCCGAAGGCGAGGCCGGCGGCGACAAGGCCTACACCGGCGGCCAGGCACCGGACTGCGAAGGAGCGCCCTCTCGTCGGCGGGCGTCGCGGGGCTCGACCGGGCATGACCTCACCGTAGCGTCGGCACCCACTTCTGCCGCATGTCTGCCTGGCATGAGCCTCAGCCCCTTCGCACTCCTGCGCGCCCGCACCACCCGCCGGGCAGCCACCACGGCGAAGCACACGTACCCGGCATGACCCGGACGAAGGCCACCACGAAGCCCGCCACCCCGCGCGGCCGCCGCAGCCTCGGAGGCATCGCCACCGCAGCTGCCACCCTCATGCTCCTCGGCCTCGCCCCCGCCGGCGCGTTCGCGGCGTCCTTCGACGGCGCCGGCGCCGAGAGGGCTGTCAGCTCGAGCAGCATCCAGGGGAGCGCCACCGGTTCGTCCCTCGCGGCGAGCCCCGGTGCGGGCACCAATGGTGCTGTGACGGTGGTGACGGCCGCTGCGGCCGACCAGGGCAGCGACTGTGCTGTGCTGGCGTCGGGGACGGGCGGCGACGGTACGGGGCTGGGTGCGTTCCTGGCTGAGCGGAGGGGCGCGGAGGGTGACGGGAAGAGTGGCGAGCCGACCCTGCTCCAATGAGTTGCAGCACACATTTGCCCACACGGCCGAGTTGGTCAGGATGACACTGCACCGCCTCACCTCCAACGACTCGTTTACCTCCTCGTCCGCCGCCTGACCCCTGCCCGGCCGGGCTACCTCTCCTCGCCCGGCCGGCTCGCTCCCCGCACCGCCACCCGCGCAACCCAGGACGGCGGATGCGCAGAGACCGATGGTCGCGACCCTCGCCAGCAGTACGTTGACCTGGCGCCGCGCACGCGGCATCTGCGCTGACGGCCGGCACCCCGGCACGCAGGCGAGGACGTGCCGTCAGGTCGCGCCGGAGCCGCCTGACAGCTCGAAGCCCGAACGGACGGCGACCTCGTCGTACCGAGCCTGGGCTGAGGCGTGGTTCTGCTGGTATATGGGGTCGACGAGGGCGAAGGCCCTGGGTGACGTGTCGCCTGAGACGATGGACCGCCACTCGTCGAGCGATTCGGCGGCATCACGCACCTCCGCGAGTCGTCGGACCAGCTCGACAAGATCACCTTCTGGGACGGGCGGGTCGTTCTGTTCGGCCCAGGTGCGGAGCTCGACGGGGACGGCGACGACGCCGGCGGCGTCCCGGACTGCCTTGCGCACCGTTTCCGAGACCGCGCGGGATCCCGGGGCTGGGCAGGCGCCGCGTGCCAGGGCGACGAGGAGGGCAGCGGCACCCGCTCCGAGCAGGGCCGCGGCCCCGAGGGACGCCCACTCGTGCAGGCCGGCGACGTGTCGAGCCACGACCACGCCACCGATCGCGCCCGCGACCGTGGCGACGACGTGCAGCCAGCCCAGCCACCACGGTGCGCGCACGGGGAACGCGCTCCACCGACGGAGCTCCGTCTCGACCTCCGCGAGGGGCAAGGACGGATCGGTGACGCACCAGCACGACATCCCGTTTTCCTCCGGGATGCTGAGGAACGCCGTCACGCGGCGACCTTGCGATCATTCTCGGACGGGACGTACCCGGTCTCGGCTGCCACGAGCGCGAGGTCGTCGACGGCGGCGGCCTCGGCCACCAGCAGAGCGGCCACAGCGCGACCGTCGACGTCGTCCTCCGGTTCGTCCCCTTCCCAACGCACGACGTCCCCGATGTCCCACCGGGCCTGACGGAGCTCCTCGAGCAGCGTGACAGCGGCGGTGACACGCCAGATGGCCAGGGAAGGGGTGTCGTCGGTCACCCAGGAGAGCACGTGAGCCGGGATCCGCACGACCTGCGTCGAAGGAGCAGGATCGTCGAGATCGGGAGCCGCGCGACCCGCGACGAAGAGCGCGAGGGTTGCGGCACCGACGAGGACGACCGCGGCGCCGAGAATCGTGAACGCTGTCGCACCGAACCCTTCTCGAAGGGCGAGAGCTTCGTCGGCTTCCGCGGCTGCAGCGATGCCACCGACGACCACGAGTGCGAAGACGAGCAGCGGCGTCCACCGGAGTACCCGCCTCACCCGCCCGACGTTCGTCGCGGCCGCCGACCGGCGCAACTCGGCGACGGCGCCGGCAGCGTCGTGCTGCGTGAGCGCGGGGTTGATGACGCACCAGCGCCGGCGGTCGTGGACGAGCACCGGCACGAGGCCGCGTCGTTCACGGGGCGAGGGCACGTCGTGAGCATAGGGGCGGAGCCGGCAAGGGACGACCTCGGGGACGACCTCGGCTCGCTCCCCGCACCGCTCCCCCGCCCCATCGCTCCCTCACCTCGCCGGCACCCGCACCAGTCACCGCTCTACGGGCACCGCGGTGCGCGAGCTGCTTTCGTGGTCGGTGCCGGGTCGCTTGTTCGGCACGTCAAGATCCCTTGGAGGACGCATGGAAGCCCTGGCCTACGTCCTCTGCGCGGTCGGCTTCGTAGGCTTCATGTCGGCGATCATCTACGAGCTCATCCATCATCGGCGTGAGGGAGGACCGATCTACCAGGGCCGCAAGCACATCGTGTTCCCCTGGGCGATTGCGTCGTGGCTCGTCTTCGCTGGCGGTTGCGCGATGTTCGCCGTCAACGACTTCTAGAGCCCCTCCTCGTCCGCCGCCTGACCCCTCCCGGCCGCGCCAGCTCTCCTCGGCCCGGCCGGCTCGCCACCCGCACCGCTCCCCCGCCGCGGGGAACACTCCTCGCACCCTGCACGTTGCCCCGTACGCCCCAGGACACAAAGCCTGGCCGCAGCAAACGAGCGGCCCTTTGGCTCAGGTCGAACAGTCGCTTGGACTCCTGGTGTGGCTGCGGCAGCCAGGAGTTGCTCGCCTCTGCAGCGCAGCCCGCCCCGCCTTTCCCCGGCACTCTTCTTCGACTTTCGTCGCGGCCGGTCATGTCAGCTGCAGGAGTGCTTCGCGCGCCGCCGCGAGCTCGTCGGCGGACAGGTAGGGCGGGACCGTGGAGGCGGCGGCTAGGCCCTCGGCGGCGTGACGGACGACGAGGTGGCGGGCGGCGGGCAGTCCGTCGTCGGCGAACCACCGGCGCCAGTGCTCGGCGTCGGCGCGGACGAGGGCCTCGGCGCCGGGGACGTCGAGGAGCGCGTTGAGCAGCGCCGTCGGCGAGAACAGGGCCGCGGCCGTCGCGCTGCCGCCGCAGAGAGCGCGGACGTAGGCGCGGGTCCGCCGTCCTGGTGCCTCGTCGGCGGGGTCGAGGTGCCGGTCGACCTCGTCGACGAGGCCCTGCAGGCCGCGCTCGGCGACGGCGAGCAGCAGCGCGTCCCGCGAGGGGAAGTGGTGCAGCAGTCCGCTCTTCGAGACGCCCGCACGTGCGGCGACGGCGGCGATGCTGGCCGCCGTCCCCTGCGCGGCGATCAGCTCCTCCGCGGCGTCGAGAACCTGCCCCCGGGTCCGCTCGCGGTCACGGGTGGGGCGGGCCTCGCGGGGCCCCCCGGTCACGCCGCCTCCTTCTCGGAGGGGATGACCCGCAGGGCGACGATGCCGCCGACGACGAGCAGGACGGCGGCGCACGCCGAGGTCAGTTGCATGCCGGCCGCGAACGCCTCCTGGGCCCGGGCGAGCACCTCCGAGGTCGAGGGCAGCACGTCCGTAGCCCTGGCGAGCGAGTCCCGGACCGCGTCGGCGTCGGAGGCGGGGACACCGCCCAGGTCGAGCTGCGCACGGTAGAAGGCGGTCTGCAGGGACCCCAGGATCGCGATGCCCAGCGCGGTGCCGAGTTCGTACCCGGTCTCGGAGATCGCGGACGCGGCTCCGGCCCTCTCGCGGGGCGCCGCCGCCACGACGGCGTCGGTCGAGAGCGTCATCGAGATGCCGACGCCGAGCCCGAGGGCGACGAGCGAGAGGGCGATGCCGACGTAGCTCGAGAAGCCCTCGGTGACGGCGAGGGCCGCCATTCCGGCGCCCGCGAGCAGGAGCGCCCCGCCGATGGCGCGACCCCGACCGAGCTTCCGGGCGAGCAGTCCGACGACGGCGACGGCCGCGACCGACGCGACGGTCGAGGGCAGCTGGTGGATCCCCGCCTCGAGCGGCGACAGTCCGCGGACCAGCTGCAGGTACTGCGAGAAGAAGAACAGCAGGCCGATGAACGCGAAGACGCCCAGCGAGTTCGCGAGGATCGCGCCGGTGAAGGCGGGCACCCGGAACAGCTCGAGGTCGATCAGCGGGGTGCGCAGGCGCCGCTGCCGGCGGACAAAGGCGACGCCGGAGACGACGCCGAGCGCCGCGGCCGCCGGCACCGACCAGTCGAGGCCGTGCCCCGCGAGGTGCTTGACGGCGTAGACGACCGGGACGATCGCCGAGACCGACAGCGCCGCCGAGAGCAGGTCGATCGGGGCGCGGCCCTGCCCCTTTGACTCCTCGAGCAGCAGGGAGCCCCCGACGAGGATCAGCGCGATGACGGGCACGTTGATGAGGAACACCGACCCCCACCAGAAGTTCTCCAACAGCGCCCCGCCCACGAGCGGCCCCGCCGCGGCACCACCCGACGCCCCGGCCGCCCAGACGGCGATCGCCGTGGTGCGCTGTCGCGGGTCGCGGAAGGTGGCGCGCACGAGCGACAGCGTCGAGGGCATCAGCGTCGAGCCGGCGACGCCGAGCAGGGCCCGGGCGGCGATGAGCACCTCGGGGGTGGGCGCGAAGGCGGCCAGCACCGAGGCGACGCCGAAGCAGGTCGCGCCGATCAGGAGGAGCCGCTTGCGTCCGACGCGGTCGGCCACGCTGCCCATCGTGATCAGCAGGCCCGCCAGGGCGAACGAGTAGATGTCGCCGATCCAGAGCACCTGCGTGCTCGTCGGTGCGAGGTCGGCGCTGATCGAGGGCACGGCCAGTGCCAGGACGGTCCCGTCGATGGACAGCAGCATGACGGCGAGGGTGAGGACACCGAGCGACGCCCACTCCTTGCGCGTCGCCCTCGTCTCGGACCGTTCTCTCAGATCGCTCATGGTTGCATCTAACCGACCAGATGGTCTGTTGGCATGGCCCTTCTCGCCGCGGACCGCACTCCGCAGCAGATATCCAGGAAGGTGCACCGTGATCGAGCAGCCCCCCACCCCCATCGTCCGACTCGTCGAGGTCGAGCCGCACGAGCACCACGACTGGCTCGCCCGCATGGAGGCCGCTTTCGCCGCCGGCGTCAGCGACGCCGGACTCCAGCCCGGCGACCAGCCGATCCCCCACGCCGACGAGATGGCCGAGATGATGCAGGGCCCCGGAGAGGTCCTGCATCTCGTCGTCGACGACCACGTCGTCGGCGGCGCCGCCGTCACGGACGTGACGGACGGCCGCCGCGGACTCGAGCTGTTCTTCGTCGACGCCGGGCACCACGGCGGCGGGGTCGGCGGCCGCGCCTGGGACGCGATCGAGGCCCGCTACCCCGACACCCGCGTCTGGGAGACCGACACCCCCTACTTCGAGCAGCGCAACATCCACTTCTACGTCAACCGGTGCGGGTTCCACATCGTCGAGTTCTTCCACCCCGGCCACCTGCCGCCCGAGGGCAGCGGCGCCGACCACCCCGGCCCCGACCGCTCTTTCCGCTTCGAGAAGGTCATGTCCACTACCCCGGCCTGACCGGCGGTCGGCAAAGGCCACGCACACTGACCGATCGAGGACGTCACCAGGCGCGCACGAACGCCGCAGCACATGCACGGCCCCGACCAGTGCCACCGTCCGTCGGCTCGGAGCTCCGAACCAGGAGGGGCGTGCACGACCGGTCCTCAGCCCCGCTCGGTCAGGGTCCGACCCACGCCTGCTCCGCGGCGGCCCGGCTAATCGGCCCCGACGATCCAGCGCACGGCGTCCGCGAGGATCTCCTCGGACCCCATGTTGCCGGGGACGATCAGGCACCGTACGTCACGACCCGCCCCGGTCGTCACGTCCCACACGCTGACGCCCGGTCTCACCTGGCCGCGGACCGTCCCTCGCCGGGCGCCGAGCGAGTGCGCGATGACGTCCGACGCGGTGATGCCCCCCTTCGTCACGAGGACACGTGCCTCGTCGACGAGCAGAGCCGCCGAGACGGTGAGCGCGCGCATCACGGCGGCGCCGTCGGCAAGGGAGGCGTGCGCGACGTCCCGGTCGCGCTCCGTGGCGACGAGCCTGACACCGCCCGTCCGTGCCGAGGCGCGCTCGACCGCGGCGATGCGCCTGCCCTCCTCCTCCGGGTCGCGGAGGGCGCCGACCGTGTCCACGACGGTGGCGGGACCGACGAGTCGCTCGAGGTGCTCGAGCTGCGCCCGGGCGAGGTCGGTGTGCGAGCCGCAGACGACGAGCGCTCCCGACTCGGAGCGGAGGAGGGACGTGGGCAGGTCGGCACGGCCGGCGACCTCCGCGAGCTCGGCGGCGAGCGGGGCGGCGCACCGGACGACCACGCGCCGCTCCTCCCAGACCTCCCGGACGTCGTCGGCGATTCGGCGGACGTCCTCGCCGGTCTCGCAGTCGGCGACGACGACCGTCCCTGCTGCGACCCGGCGGAGGGCGAGGGGCAGTCCGCCCGCGCGCAGCCCTGCGAGGTCGACGTGCTCGGCGGCGCTGCCCGTGCGCTCCCGAACGAAGTCCGGCAGGGAGCTGCTGCGGAAGGCGAAGACGGGATCGCGGGCGAACTCGGTCTCTCCGACCGGCACGTCGCGACCGCCCTGCCTCACGAGGTGGACGCCATCACGAGTGAGGCGTCCCCCGTCGGGGAAAGCCGGGACGAAGAGGAGGACGGAGTCGTCGTCGAGAAAGACGCCCGACTCGCCGAAGACGTGACCGCGCAGGGTCGAGTCGCCCCGCAGCACGACGCGCACGTCGAGGTCCTCGGCAGCGCCGACCTCGTTGACGACCGTGCGGAGCCGTTCCGCCTGGCGCACGGCGTCCGGCTCCGTCAGCGACCGACTGTTCGTCTGGACGTAGGCGCTGCGATCGCGTCGGAGAACCTCGGCCAGGTCACGCCCGTCACCGGTCAGCAGCACGGTGACGTCTCGTGCCGCCTGCGTGCCCGTCGGGTCGTCGTCGAGGACGACGACCCGACGGCGGCCCGCAGCGCCCGGCTCAGACATGCAGGGCGAGGCGGCGGGCGAGCCGGTAGGCGGCGCGCGTCGAGTCGAGCGTCGCCCGGCCCGTGCCGACGATGTCGAACGCCGTGCCGTGGGCCGGGGTGCAGATCGGCAGGTCCAGGCCGGCCTCCAGGGTCACCCCGCCATCGAACGCCCTCGTCTTCAGCGCGATCTGCCCCTGGTCGTGGTACATCGTCACGATGCCGTCGAAGGACCCGTCGAACCCGCGACGGAAGAGAGTGTCGCAGGGGAACGGGCCGGAGACGTCGACGCCGCCCTCGAGGGCTCGCTCCACGCCGGGGCGGATCCGGGTGGCCTCCTCGTCGCCGAAGAGCCCGTTCTCGCCCGCGTGCGGGTTCAGTGCGCACACCGCCAGCCGCGGCGCCGGCTTCCCGGCGGTCGCGAGGAGCTCGTGCAGCAGCACGATCGTCTCGTGGACACGGTCGACGGTCACCAGGTCGGCGACGTCGCGCAGGGCCACGTGCGACGTCACGCGGGAGGTCCAGAACGACGAGGTGACGTTCACCTCCGACACCGTCCGGGAGCCCCCGAGGCGCTGCTCGAACCAGCGCATCTCGTCGGGTTCCGCCATGCCGGCCAGGTGGAGCGAGGTCTTGTTGAGGGGCCCGAAGACGAGTCCTCCGACCTCGCCGGCCTCGAAGAGCTCGAGGCCGCGCTGTAGGCAGGCGAGCGCCCAGCGACCGCTGTCGGCGCCCACCTCGCCTGCCGCTACGGGGAGGTCGGCGGCGGGCTCGACGAGTCGTGCACCGCGGACCTCGAGGAGCTCGTCGACGTCGGTCGGCAGCCCGCTCCGGTCCAGGCCGAGCGCCAGCTCCGCCCTTGTGGAGACGACGACGGGCGCGTCGTCGGCGCCGAGCGTGTCGTGCAGCAGGCGCACGAGCAGCTCGGGCCCGACCCCGGCCGGGTCGCCGGCGGTGAGGACCAGGGGGCGCGCCACGGGGGTTCCTGGCTTCATCGGATCAGCCGTTGAAGTCCGGCGGGACCTTGGCCCCGACGACGGGTCGGACGGTCGGGAACTCCGCGATGCGCAGCCGCGCCGATCCGTACGGCACCAGGTCGATGGCGTTGGTCCACCGCGCGGGGGCGGGCCCGTCGACGGGGTGGGCAGCGCTCGCCCCGTCGCGCTTCCACTCGGGGAGGTCCCGGATGCCGACCGCGTGCACGCGAACCGGTGGCTCGGCACGGTCGAACGGGACATTCCCGACGGGAGACCGGTGCACCGCCCACTCCTCGAGGGGGACCGGGGCGTCGGCGTACAGGGCCTGGTTCCAGGACCGCTGCGGGAACACCTCCCATTCGCCCATCCCCCGGGCGTCGGGCACCGGACGCCAGGTCTCGTCGGGCGTCGCGACCATGACGAGCGGGCCCACGCGAACGCCGACCGCCTGGCGCTCCCGGCGCACGCGGCGCGGTGCCATGGGCAGGCGTAGAACGACCTCGTCCCCCTCGCGCCAGTGCCGCTCGACCGCGACGTAGCCGTCGGCGTCCGGCGTCGCGTCGTGCGGCTCGCCCACGACCGTCAGCTCGACCGTCGCCGCCCACCCCGGCACGCGCAGCAGCAGCGGCGTCGCCCGCGTCGTCGACGACGAGCGGACGCGGAACGTCACGGTCTCGGTGAACGGGTAGTCGGTGACCTCCTCGACGACCAGGTCACCGCCTCCGGTGCTCGCGTGCACCTCGCTCGGCCCGTACGCCGTCACCGCGAGGGCGTCGCCGCGTCGGGCCCAGAGGGCCGCCACGAACTTCGGCCAGCCCTGGTGGTAGCTCGCGGTGCAGCAGCCGAAGTGCGGCTCGAAGCCGAAGACGTTCGCGCCGTTCGTGCTGTAGGACCAGTCGCGGTCGGCGACGGACGCCTCGATCTGGTTCGCCTGCTGGTGGTACTGGTGCGCGACCATGAGCGGGTCGGACGAGGCGGGCAGCAGGTTGTAGGCGGCGCCCTCCAGCAGGTCCGAGTACTCCGCGCGACCCGTGACCCGGGCGACGGTCTCCATCGTGAACATGTACTCGACGACCTGACAGGTCTCGACGCCGCGGTTGGCCTCGCGGCCGGCGAGCCACTCGTCGCCCGAGAAGAGGCCGTGGACCTGGCCGTGCCACCGGTCCAGGTTCGCCAGGGCACGACGGGTGGGTTCGTGGGCGTCACCGCCGAGGACGAGCGCGCGGACCGCGGGGTTCTTCAGCGCCATCGCCACGTTCGGGCCGTGCGTCCGGTGGTCGAAGGTCATCGCACGGCCTGTGACGAGGCCGTCCGAGAAGGCGTGATCCCAGTCGGGCCCCTGGGCGAAGAGCAGCTCGGCGAGGCGGGTCCACTCGTCCCTGGGGGCACGTTCGTGTACCCAGGCCAGGGCCAGGACGTTCTCGGCGGCGCGCGCGGCGGCCCAGTCGTGCAGGGGGCGGCCGGGGAGCTCCCGCAGCTGGTGCTCGAAGTAGCGCTCGAGGAACGGCAGGACGCGGGGGTCGTCGGTGGCCTCGGCGTGCTGTTGCAGCACCTTCGCCGCGACCATGCGCGGCCACCAGTCGTCGTTGCCCGACGGCCCGAACTGTCCGTCCGGTCGTTGGCTGGCGAGCATCCACTCGATCCACTTCTGGGTCTTGTCCACGAGGACCTCGTCCGCGAGCAGGTGCGCGAGCGGCACGAGGCCGTCGAGGTAGTAGGGCCCGCGTTCCCAGCTCTCGCCGGGCCCGCCGAGCCAGCCGGAGTCGGGCCCGAGGTCCTTCCAGATCTCTTCGATGTGGCCGGTCAGGCCCTCGGCCTGGATCTCGAGCTGGCGGCGGAGCCAGCCCGAGGGGCGGACGGAGCCGAGGGGGAGGGCGTCGAAGGCAGCGTTGGTCGCCACAGTTCTTTCCTAACGTCGTGGAGCGGGTCAGCCGCGGAGCGCGCCCTCGGTGAGACCACCGATGTAGAAGCGCTGGAGCAGCAGGTAGAGGACGAGGCAGGGCAGGATCGCGACGGTCGTGCCGGCCTGCAGCAGCCCCCAGTCGATGGAGCCGTAGGCGCCCGTGCGGATGTTGACGAGCATCACCGAGAGGGTGAAGGACGAGCCGTCGTTGAGCAGCAGGAGCGGGATGAAGAACTCGTTCCACGACACCAGGAAGGCGAAGAGGGCGACGGTCACCACGCCCGGCAGCACGAGGGGCAGCGAGACGCGGAAGAACACGGACAGCGACGAGGCACCGTCGACGCGCGCGGCCTCCTCCAGCTCCACCGGCACGGCCTCGAAGCTGTTGCGCATGAGGAAGATGCTGAACGGCAGTTGGAACACCGTGAGCACGAGGCCCACGGCCAAGAGGCTGTCCTGCATGCCCGCGCGGGCGAACATGAAGTAGAGGGGCAGCACGAGCGTTGCGTGGGGCACCATGAGGACGGCGATCACGGCGAGGAACACGACGTTCTTGCCCCGGAACGCGAACCGGGCGAAGCCGTAGCCGCCGAGGGTCGCGATGACCATGGTGAGCACGACGGACACGGTCGCGACGACGAGCGAGTTGCCGATGTACTGGCCGAGGCCCGCGCCGTTCTGGACGAGCTCGTCGTAGTTGCCGGCGCTCCACTCCTGCGGCCACAGCGTGGGGGGTGACGAGCTCGCCTCGCCCGGCGTCTTGAACGAGTTCAGCACGGACCAGAGCAGGGGGAACAGGAACAGGAAGGCGAGGACGAGTCCGGTGACGTGGAACGGCACGCCCCGGGCGGCGGACCGCCAGCCGCCGCGTCCCCGGGGCGGGCGCGGCGCCGGCGGGGGCGTCGTCGACGCCGTCGTCGTCGACGGACCGGTGACGACGGGGACTCGGGTCGTGGTGCTCATCGGTCGGATCCCTTCACGAGCCGCAGCTGCACTCCG
>Ga0265797_10009445_pt1 | contig 12699 bp, 9 predicted proteins | sample P2T30metagenome_FD_192433 | JGI IMG/M metagenome (GOLD analysis project Ga0265797, IMG submission 192433) | Plant litter microbial communities from East Loma Ridge, Irvine, California - P2 T30 | ecosystem: Environmental > Terrestrial > Plant litter > Unclassified | place: USA: California... | reverse complement strand
GCAAAAAAAAAACATAACAGGTGCAGACCATGGGCCTACGCAAGCTGCAGCGCGGTCCCACCCGCTGTCTCTGCCTCACCGCCGATGTCCAACTCTCCCGAGTGCTCCTACAAGTCTGTTTCCATCCTTGTTCTTCAAATCCACGCCCCTGCCCATATAACCTTGGCGGATCAGATCGTACGTTGACTCCCGCCGCCTTCAATAATAACCGAGTCATCACAGCGGGCCCAGATCAACGCCACGATGCCGAACGAGGAACTGCCGTTCTGGCTGGTCAACGTGCCTGCGGACCAGCGGCCTCGTGAATGCCCCGACTTCTTGATGGGCTGCAGTGAGAAAGACAAGCGAATTATTGGCACGCCGGATGAGGAGTATCATGTCCTGTCATGGGCGCAGGTGCGGGATATTGTCAGTATGTTGGTCTGCTTTGATACGATAAGCGCAATGCTGATGTGTCCCGGTCCTGTTCAGAGAACGATAGGGTCGACAAATTCCATCGTCTGCCGAGTGAGCTCAGACGGTACCGACAGTTTACGTATCATCTTGAGAAGGAGTATGGCAGCATCATGAACTTCATCGTCAACGAACGGCTGAAGTGGACGAGTATGGAGCCGCGAGGGGAGCCATTCCAGTTCACCGGTATGTTCCGACCCACGCTCGTTCATGGATGGACCATGGCTGATTATGTCAGACGATATCAAGATCCTGTATAACGACTGGCCTTACGGCATTGACCCCGACATTGTGCACCTGGTTGTCTGGACAAAGTTTGAACTTGAAGACGACCCCGAAACCGGCCTCTCTACCGATGTTTCAAAAAAGCAAATCCATGACTATGTGCACGAGACGTTTGCCCCCAAGGTCAAGGAGCTGGTCTGGTTCAAGAACTGGAGGAGCCTGAAGAGCGTCCACGCAGTTGAGCACTTTCATGTTATGCTGTACAAGCCCGATCCCGAGTTTCTTCGACAGATCACGAACGGGGATGTGCCGATGACTAACAAGTTCGACACCAAGTGAGCATTGGGCCAAAGCGTCGCATGTTTGGGAGAGGCGTTCGTGATCATCTCGTCTAGACTTTGTTATAGACATGGGCTGCTTATGAGGTTGTCCTCTGTCAGATTGCACTTGCGGCTTGTCCGGGTATTCATAAAGCAGGTATAGAACGGGGCGTTGGCGTCGCACTTTTTGATTTATCCTCTCTCTACATCTTACACATGAGATAAACCGGTTTCGTTGAGTATGGTTGTTTCGACGTCCTCACTGCTTCAGCCCCGTTTTTGCCGACTTTTGCCACACCTTGGATGCAAGACCATGCCGTGCCTGGACGGCAATGTGGCCCTCCCCTGAAGATCAGCCGGCTGCCGTCGGGATTGGCTGGGGAGGCTCATGCACACTGAGCTGGATGCAGCGAAGAATTTTGCAGGCGCGGCAATGCAGTGGCATGTGCGTCATCGTCTGTGGCGCGCGTGGCGTGGCGTGTCAAGTGTGGCGCACCGGCTGTAGCATGGCAGTCATGGGTGTGGGTAGGTAGTACCGAGTGTACTCTGGAGAAAAAAGAAGAAGAAGAAGAAGAAGCAATTTCTCTCTTAGCGAGTCGCTGTAACTGCTTGTAGTAGCGTAGTAACGGAAATGGAATTTCTTACTCTGTCACGCCTCTCCTTTGTCGATTACTTACTTAGCCTACCGGTGTGGCGTAGGGGATATCCAATCCAACACACCGCCACTGCCAACATTCCACGGCTCGCAACGCCGTTGGGAGACGCGCAACACGTGAGGGCATGGTGGGACCAAGGCCCAAGGCTCGGTGCATGAGGCGGAGACAAGGCAAAAAAAAAAGAGGAAGAATGAGACAAGACTCGATCCAGAAGGCCGCGGTGATGATGCCAAGTCAGCCACCAGAGAGAAGTGCAGTCGAAAGTTGAAGGGTGAACAATACTAGGGGCTCACTGCATACAGGATGGAGCATGATCAATCATCACGGCATCAAGGACGAGAACAGGCTTTGTTCCCAGGTTGGCTTGTCGCCTAGTGGCCGAATCATCTCCCGCTCCCCTCGCCGGGGTTCTACAAAGCGCGGTGAGTGCTGTTGGGTCCTAGCGGAACAGCACGCACCCTCCCGCAGGGGCTCATCTGCATAATACAAGCCGCACGAGTCCCTCTCCGCCTACAATTCCTCCTCACGAGAGTGAACGAGGCGTCTCCAGGCCTGTGTCGACACGCTCCATTCGCTGTGGTATTTTGGCACTTTCCAGGCCTACAGCGACGCACCCGACCGCTCATTGCAGCCTCGACACGCGGGTATGGCGCACTGCACCTGCATAACCCGGGAATCAACAAGCAACAATGCTAACATGGCACAGCACCTGAACTTGAACTCTCGCACCCTGCCTAGAGTCAAAGACAGCCTGTGCACAGCCACAACCACACGTCGCCATCTCCGCATACGGGCAACCGTCCTCAGCTCGTCCACCTACTCACCCAGAGTGGGTCTGCCAACATGCTCGGTTACCTCACAAGCCGCTGGCAGTCGACGGGCGACCAGAAAAAGACCAGTCCGACCTGGTTCGACCGTCACTGCTCGCCAATTCTGCTCTCCATCGCTAAGAAGGCATGCACGCACCCAATCCACACCATTGTGACCATCGCCTTCGTCGCAAGCTACTCGTACCTCGGCGTCCTCGACAAGGGACTGCTGGAGAGCGGCATAGAGGAGGCAGCCGCCAGCCGGGTTGACTTCCAGACCCTATTGGCCGGCAGCAAGAGACTGCGGGTGGGAGAAGAGACATCATGGCAATGGGAGGCTGTAGAGGCCAGACCCAGCATTCACAAAGAAAAGGTAAGCTGGCCCCGCATACCGCACACCAACACAATCTGACAGACCAGGCTGCACAGGAACTTGCCCTCGTTACCCTCGTCTTCCCCGAATCCAGCACCGTCAACTCTGCGCCCTCACAACAATCTGTTCCCCGCAATGTCTCCGCAGAGCTCCTCCCCAGCTCCTCCAGCTCCTTCTCCACTCTGTCCCACGACACTTCGCTCGCCTTCTCCGTCCCCTATCCTGAAGCCGCCGACTTTCTCCAGGCTATGCAGGAAATCTCGGCCCCAGAAGATGTCGCACAATCCCAAGGCTCCGAGCAGGAAGGCACACGCGAGGAGAAGAAGTGGATGATGAGGGCGTCCAAGAATGGCAACGCGCCTACTGGCGTGCGCAACTGGGCCGTGGAATCGTGGACCTCGTTTGTTGATTTGCTCAAGAACGCGGATACCGGCGATATCGTCATCATGGCCCTCGGCTACATTGCCATGCACCTGACCTTTGTCTCGCTCTTCCTTGCCATGAGACGCCTGGGATCAAACTTCTGGCTGGCTACCGCTGTCCTACTCCAGTCGGCCTTTGCATTTTTGTTTGGTCTCGCTATAACCACCTACCTCGGCGTTCCCATCAACGTCATCTTGCTCTCTGAAGGCCTGCCCTTCCTGGTAGTCATTATTGGATTTGAGAAGCCCATCGTCCTCACCAAGGCCGTCTTGTCTGCTTCTCTAGATGGCCGACGATCCGCCGAGGAGAAACGAGGCGAGCGAGTGACTATTCAGTCGGCCGTGCAGACCGCCATCAAGAGAACTGGGTTCGAGATTGTACGCGACTACTTCTTTGAGATCCTGATTCTCGTTGCTGGTGCCATGTCTGGTATCCAGGGCGGTCTACGACAGTTTTGCTTCCTCGGTGCTTGGATCCTCTTCTTCGATGCTTTGATGCTCCTGACTTTCTACACTGCTATTTTGACCATCAAGCTCGAGATCAACCGTATCAAGCGCCATGTTGCTCTTCGTAGGGCCCTCGAGGATGACGGTGTAGATGGCAAGGTTGCGGAAAACGTTGCCTGCAACAACGACTGGCCAAATGCGCGCGATGTCCAGGTCGTCAACAACACTACTACTGTCTTCGGACAGAAGATCACCGTCCCCAAGTTCAAGATCTTCATGGTTGCTGGCTTCGTCCTCGTAAACGTCCTCAACATTGTCACTCTCAAGTTCGGCCTCGCGCCTACCAAGTTCTCTCGCGTAGGTGCCACTCCCCCTCTCGACCCCTTCAAGGTTGCCGGAAGCGGGCTCGATTACATCTATGAGCAAGCCAAGGCTACGGCTACATCGACTGTCGTCACCATCCTCATGCCAATCAAGTATGAACTCGAATTCCCATCGATCCACTATGCCGAGCCTTCCCTTGCAGATTCTGAGCAAGCGTTTGGCAACAACATTAGCACTCACATTGTGGATGGCGTACTGAAGAGTCTGGAAGACCCGTTCCTTAGCAAGTGGATCGTCCTCGCCCTCGTCATGAGTGTTGTGCTGAACGGTTACCTCTTCAATGCAGCCCGCTGGACGATCAAGGAACCCCACAAGCCACTTGAGCCTCCGTCTCCGTCTGAAGTCCAGGATGGCGCACCCACTGTACCGTCGACTCCTCGTCTGCCTTCCTTGGCCATGCCCACCCCACCACGTACACCTGGTCCCGATGAGCAAAACCGACATTTGCAACCGTTGACACAGCTCGCACCTATTCAGCACCGTCTTCAAGAGATCCCAGTCGGCCCCACAGAAGAGGAACAGCGACAACCTAACCGCCCCTATGAAGTTCTTGAACAGATGGTCAAGGACAAGCAAGCACCCAAGCTGACCGACGAGGAGCTCATTGAAATGTCGCTTAGGGGAAAGATTCCTGGCTACGCTCTGGAGAAGACTCTAGGTGACAAGACCCGCGCTGTCAAGATTCGACGTGGCCTCGTCTCACGAACGCACGCTACACGGGAAACATCAACACTACTTGAGCGATCGCTGCTGCCGTACAAAGACTACAACTACGATCTCGTCCACGGAGCTTGCTGTGAGAATGTCGTTGGATACCTTCCCCTTCCCGTCGGTGTTGCCGGACCCATTTTGGTTGACGGCCAAAACTACTTCCTTCCCATGGCTACGACTGAGGGTGTGCTTGTCGCCTCCACTTCGCGTGGTGCAAAGGCTATCAATGCTGGTGGTGGTGCTGTTACCGTTGTCACTGGCGATGGCATGACCCGAGGCCCTTGTATTGGATTCGACAGTCTCACACGCGCAGGTGCGGCCAAGAACTGGCTCGACTCTGAGGAGGGTCAGAGGACCATGAAGGACGCATTTAACTCAACATCCCGCTTCGCCAGACTCCAGTCAATGAAGTCTGCTATTGCCGGTACCAACATCTACGTTCGCTTCAGGGCTACGACTGGTGATGCCATGGGCATGAACATGATCTCAAAAGGTGTCGAACACGCACTCAACGTCATGGCAAACGACTGCGGTTTCGATGATATGCGCGTCGTCACTGTATCCGGAAACTACTGCACAGACAAGAAGTCGGCGGCCATTAACTGGATCGACGGCCGTGGCAAGGGCGTTGTTGCTGAAGCCATTATTCCCGGTCACGTAGTCAAATCGGTGCTCAAGTGCGAAGTCGAAGACCTCGTCCAGATGAACATTTCAAAGAACTTCATCGGATCCGCCATGGCGGGTGCGATGGGTGGATTCAATGCTCACGCCGCGAATATCGTTGCAGCCATGTTTTTGGCTACGGGCCAAGACCCAGCGCAGGTTGTCGAAAGCGCCAACTGCATTACTATTATGCACAAGTAAGTCTTCCTCGTACACGTACAAGAGAAGAACACGTGACTAACAAGCTACCCTTCAGCGTAAACGGAAACCTCCAAATCTCAGTCTCCATGCCCTCGATAGAAGTCGGCACAATCGGCGGCGGAACTATTCTCGAACCCCAATCCGCTATGCTCGATCTCCTCGGCGTACGTGGCGCACATCCCACATCGCCAGGTGACAACGCAAGGCAACTTGCTCGCGTCATCGCTGCCGGTGTGCTCGCCGGTGAGCTCTCGCTCAACAGTGCCCTGTGTGCCGGCCATCTCGTAAAGGCACACATGGCGCATAACAGGAGTAACGTGCCGTCGCGTGCGCCTACGCCAGCGCCTGCAACACCGAGAGATGGATCTATGACGCCTGTTACTCCTGCAAATGGTTCGCTGTCTGCGCTGAGCGCCGGACCGGCACCGAGGAGGTAGTGTTTTTTTCTTCCTACTTCTTCTTCTTCTTCCTCCTGCTTAGACGCTCATCCATTGTCCTCTTTTTTGCTTTGGAGCATGTGCGGGGTGCGGGTACGTGGGGTTGATCGATTAATATGTGGCGTGTTTATGGCGTCCGATTTTGGTCGCATATACGTTGGTAGGTATGCATATGTCATGGCAGTAATGGATGCAAGAAGGAGGATCAACATGTCACGCGACAACACTTTTGGTACATAGTTTTGTTCGCCGATGGAGACGTTTAGACCGGTATCATGTTCAAAGAGCATCGCTTAATAATGCACATATTTAATCTTCAAGTACACATCATCATCATCACAATCTGTCAAGTACTGGTAGAGTGTAGCTTTTTAACATTATCATTCACGCCATCTGAGCGACAAGATGCCATATCATGGCATACATCGCATCGTTGCTCCCCCACTTTAGTCCACACAAAAAACGGGTTGCATGAGCCCGCCTCTTCGGTGTTTCATGCTCATGCTCATGCCGTGCCAAAGCACCACATTTCGAACAGGACAGAAGAGACCATAAACTATGCCACGAGAGGACATTGACATGTCGCATACATGATATAACCAAAATTCGTAACCGAGAAGAGGAAATGAGTGATCAAAGAGATAGATATAAACACAAAACGCCATCATGACACATCGTCCCACCACGCCGCTACTGCGCGACTCTCACCAATCCTTTGCGAGCGACGATGATTGTCATGTTCCACCGACAGAGATGTTGTTCCTCAAGCCGCTTGGCTCAGGACCCTTTTTGTTTCGGCGGCCGAGTAGTGTTGAGCTGTCCATGTTGAGCTCAAATGCACCCTTGTTCTTCACCTGCCGCTTGGCTGCGGCCGCAACGGCTGGAGAGTGTTGGCCGTATCCGCGCTGTTGTGGTGCCGTTTGTTGCTGACGTGCTTGTGCAGCGGCGGAGAGTGTTGTATTGCGCAGCTTCTGCTCCATGCCAGATACATCAGCACCTTGAGACTTTGGAAGCTTGGCCGGTGGATGTTGTGATGATGCATCGTATGGTACTGATTCAGCCGCAAACTCATCGTCATCCTCATTCTCGTCGAGCGCATTGAGAGAGTTCATGGCATTTGCACCACGGTATCCTTGCTTGAACTGCTTCTTCCTCTTGCCCTCTTCCTCTTGGCGGTGTACAGCGTAACTAACGTCAAATACTTCTCGGAGGTTGACGGCACCAGGAGAACGGAAGTCCATACGACGAGCGCCTGGAGACTCGAGGTGTGAGAAGTCTGGCTGGAGTCGCTCCTTCTTGGCGATGGCGGGTGTCGCAAGAGGTGGTGCGTCGTAAGCTGAGTATGTCGGCTCGTCGGCTTCCCGTATCCATGGGTGGTTGAGGAATTGGTTGATGTCGTATCGCTTCTCAGGGTCCACAGTCAGCAGGTGAGACACGAGGTCCTGGGCAGACTTGGAGATGTCGTCCCACCATGGCGAGAGGAAAGTGTACTGGCCACGGGCGACCTTTTCTGTGAGAGTCTGGATGGACTCGTCGTAGAATGGAGGAAAACCGCAAAGGAGTGTGTAAAGCACACAGCCTAGCGCCCACATGTCCACACTCTTGGAGTAGCGCTCATCCTTGACGATTTCAGGGGCAGTGTAACCGACGGTACCGCATGGTGTCATGGTTTGCGTATCCCAGATGACCTTGCTAAGACCGAAATCGGCAATCTTGATGAGACCAATTCCACCGGCACCCTTACCCTTGACGAACTCGCCTTCATCAGCCTTGTCTTCATCATCTGGACCCCTAGGCTTTGGATTGCGCGTAGGGACAAATGGGGTGGGGTAGAACAGAAGGTTCTCGGGCTTGATATCTCTGCGTGATGACGTCAGCAAAGTGTCTTGGCAGACCGGTGGCGTGTGTGTACGAACCGATGCACAACGCCTGCTTCTTCGTGCAGGTACTGCAGGGCCTTGGCGACTTGGATGATGGTGTGGCGGGACAGGTCCTCGGAGAAGTACGTCAGGCGGACAATCTGGTGGAACAGTTCGCCTCCGGGGCACAGCTCGAGCACAATGTAGTAGTACTGCCGCGATTCGGAAAAGTCGATGAGCTTGACGATGTTGGGATGATCTAATTGGCGCATGATTTGTACTTCCTTGAGGATGTTCGCTCTCTAGAGGGCAGTTAGTGTCTGCCCTTGCAAGCCCAGTCGTAGTGGGGAGAGGAAGCTACTCTGGTCGAGTATCAAAGGGGAGGGTTTTATAGTATCGCACCTCGGCTGCTTTTGGCGTTTTGAAGTCCGGATGCACATGCTTGTCCTATACCGGCCTCATGTTGGTAACGTCCAAAAACACCCAACTGTTCACGCGTGATGGGCTTGGGGAGAGGTGAGGTGAAGGTGAGGGGGAGGGGCAGGAGTTGGGGCAATACTAACCTGCTGTGAGTTCATCTCAAACTTACGCACGACCTTGATGGCCACCTCGTCCCATTGGCCAGTGGTGTCTCGTGCGCGGTATACGTTGCTGAAGGCGCCGTCGCCCATCTTCTCCAGTAGCGTCCACCTCTCGAGACCGGGATACCTGGGCAGCTTGCCCTTTGCCTCGCGCTCTTCGGCGACGATACGCTCAAGAACCGAAGGGTCTACACCGGCGTTCTTGGCGGCGTTCTGCTTCTTTTGCTGGTTGCCTGCTGCGTGTGCTGCAGCATCGCCTGCTTGGGCAGCAATGTTGCGGTTGTCGCCAGCGCCAGCGCCGACGGAGAAGTCGCCGTGGGGAGCAGCCTGGTGCTGGAGGGGCTTGTGTTCCATTGCGGGCTCTGAGATGCCATGATGTACGGGCTCCGGGTGCTGGTTGTAGCGTTGATGTTGGGACTGGGCGTGCACATTGGAGACGTTTGTCGTGGGCTCTGCATTCTGGCGGGCCTGCTTGCCATGACGCAGGAAGTTCTTAAAATTCTGTATCGCGGCCATGTTTAGTGTGTTGTGCGGCAAAAGGGATTACCAAGCCGGTGTTGATGGCGGGGTCGAAGAGTAAGAGGGTCGGGCACAAGTGGAAAAAAAACAAGCGCGCGTACAACCGGGTATCGTATGAGAGAAGGAGGACAGCAGTAGTGCAACGTGATGACTTGTAGTGAGGGGGGAGAAGTCAGAGGGAAAGCGACTGGTTGAAAAGAAGGTCATGCATGAATGAAGGAGTGAGGTGAGGCCGGAACAAGGGAGGAGCGAGGTGCGTCATAAGACGTCAGTGCGCCAATGACGATGCAGGCTACATCATCGCCAAACAAGCTGGACCGCAACGCACTGAACTCAATCTGGAGTGACATGGACGAGTGGGCATTTCGGGGCCTTTGAGAAATTGGGGGTGGGTGTGTGGGTGTGTATATTGCAAAAAAAAATGTAATCAATATCATACCTCTATCACAGGGAGGCCCATCTTCTTTCGTCCGTCTCGCGAGGAGCGCATGTGGTAGCTAGCACTGGAGGCTGGGCGACTGAGATCTCGATGGACGTTTGCCTTGGTTTGCTGGTTCAGAGGGCGCGGCTCTCGTGATAGGTTCGCGGGCTTGTTCTCTGGCCTCTGGTGGAGAGGTATGACGCTCGTATAGCTTTTGGGCGTCCCGTCGGGCAGGTCGATCTCGCAGTTTCCGCTAGCTCGGGGCAAGGGTTTGCCGTCGAAGGGGGGGTTGTCAAGTTAATTAAGAGTGTAAAGGGCGTCGGGCTTGCGGGCGAAATCACAGTGTAACAGGTGCTGTCTGCTGCGGTCGGGTTAGGAGCGGTGGTTTGGCGCCGGCAGACAAACAGTAAAGGCGGACAGGTGCAGCGATATACGACTACTACGACTGCTACTACTGCAGCAGAAAGAGGTGGAGAGAAACAAGAGAGGGCGCAAGGTCCGTATATATCATCACAGCAAAGAAGGGTATTGGCACGTCAGACAAGTTATTTGTCTCTCAGCTCGGGCGGCGTGAGACGCTACCCTCTGCGCGAACACGCCTTCAGCAATAGTGGCTCGCCGCGGAATCGCCGGCAGCCTTTCCCAGCTCCAGGTAGTGTCGCGAAGTTGAGCGGGCTCCAGCTAGAGGCTGAGAAGCGTGCTGGGCAGGCCGCGGGCAGCGCCACCAGACCCATTACCAGTGCAATCGTAATGGCAAAAGCACATGAGAGCAGGGCTGCCGCGGCGGCCACGATGAGGATGAGGATGCTTTTGTTGCGAGATGCACACACACATACACACACACACACGCCTGGGGGAGCTTCTTCTTCCTGGTCTTGTCGCAACCCAACCGTGTCGCGGGAGCTGCAGGAGCTGCAGGGTCCAGCCAAGTGCAGCGGATCCCTTACGTCACCGCATCGAGAGAAGGCGCTTTGAAGACGTCAATCACTGCCACGCCCCCATGCCCTGGCTGAAACACTTTTCGACGCTTGCGGCCTCGGGCCAGAGTACAGCACGCTGATCCCATCCTCACCCTGCCCTGTCCACGGGACTGGCATACGTATCTTCTGTCGCGTCCCAATTTTGCGTTTCGGCAACTCGGCCCAACATCATCGTGCATGCCTCGTACGCTTACCTCCATCTGATAACCACGCGGCGTCGGCCCCCAGAGCGAGCCCAGGGTAGTTGCTCCACACAAGCTATTGATAGATACGGTGGGTTTGCATTCAGACTACAACAACACGCCTTGCTACAGCGCCTCACACCTCTCGCACCCACAATCAAAGCCCCACGTCTTCTTGAGTTTCAACATCCTCTTGCAACGGCTCAGCTTCCTCTCCTCTCCGCTGAGATACGTGATGCACAGCTCCTGTCCTTGCTTAATGTCCTTTCCCGCCCGGAACAACCACGCCCTACCCTCCCTGTTCTTTTCAATGTTTGGCCCGCAAGAGTGGTTGAAGTAGCTTGCAGCCGGCCAGCATCCGTAGCCAAAAAACTCGGACCCTTCGTCATCCAGAGACCGAATTCCAAACGAGTTGTGTGAGTCGCGCGACGAGAGCATCATCAGTGTCTCTGCCGTGACGAGGGGCAGGAGGGACTGGGGGAGGATGGCGAGCAGGTGCAGATAGGCTCTTGTGAATGCAGCGAGATCGTCGGAGCTGTGGTAGGGCGTCTTGTCGTCTGCGAGCGCTTGCACCCGTTCCCACTGCTCCGGATGGAGGTATCGCCACACAATGCCGCTGACGCAGAAACTCATAACGTCCGGTGTGATGCGCTCCTGCAGTGCTTTTTGCAATGCCCGTTTGTGCTGTTTCGTCACCGACACAGCGCATTCGCCGTCTGTGTCACTCGCCTGCTCTCCTTCTCTTGCGATCCGTATCAGCGCTGCCTGTGCAGCAACGGCATCCCATGCATCCTCAATCTCCTCGACCCTTGGTCGCGGCAGGTCTCCATCTACCATGTCGCTATCCTCCTTGCTCCTCTTTCTCACAAGATTCTCAACCGCCGTCCAAGCCTCAATACCCACTTGGCCATTCTCTTCCCGCCACTTGTCCCGGCATGCTGACGAGCAAAAGGCAAACCCCACCGTCTTGTCCCGTACATCCAGATCCCGTCCGTAGTCGTACCCGAAGCATTGCCCACACACCTCGCGTCGGTACTCACGTAGGAGTACACAGATCGTGACGTCTTCTGACCGCCACACGAGCGTGCCCTGGGGAATATCTTGCATGGCGAATACGGCACGGCCGGCGGTCGGCGTGTGTCGAACTTGGAACAAGTCGGATATGGGCGCGCCCGCTGGCAATCCTTTGGCTAGGTGGGGTGGGTGGATCGACGAAGCTGATGAGGGTCGCGAGATGCTGAAGGCTGAGTCACTAGCTACAGGCATCGACGAGTCGCTTTCGGCGGCGTCCATTGTAGCACTTGTCGATTGTGATTAGCAATACAGAGTAAGCGGACGGGCTTATGTGCCTGTGCGTGGGTGTGTGAGTGTGTGCGTGTGTGTACGTTGATTTCTTCCTCAGCAATCAACAGCGCATGCGTATTCCGCCGCGTATAGTTATACAAGCGTGCAAACAGTTGTTGTCCTCGTTATCAAGCAATGAGCGGAGCGGATTGCGCGGGCTGTAGGTCAGTTTCATATATCACGTATACTCATGCCGGAATTGAATGATCTGAGGAATGCCATGTTGAATGCGTGTGTATGTATAGGCGTGATGGTGGGTGTGAGTGGATGTGGCTACGTGGTTGTGACGGGTGGGTGAAGAAACAAAAAAAGGCCTTCTTTTTTGGATGTAGTATGCATTTGTTGGCCAGAACTTCAGATCGGCGGCGCAGGGTCCCAGGGATTTTCAACGGCCGATAAGCGAGCGCTTCTGAATCAGTCCCGGGCTAGAACCACAACAATAGCAACAGTAACAACAACAAAAATAGCAATCCCTCATAAGCTCGAGTCCATGTTTTACATTGCAGCAAGTGTTCTATTTGCAGTGTTTTATATTATACAAAGAAAAAAAAATGTCAGTATGGAGTGAGCTTGTTAATGCACAAGTTTGTTGCTTCTACAAGTATCTAGCTTGTAGCTTCTTCCCTTTGGTTGTAGTAGAGAGAAAGTAAAGGTCCGATGATATCTCCTCTTCTTCCAGAAGAAGGTTTCAGACCAACCAAAGAGTAACGTT
>Ga0265797_10009444_pt1 | contig 12699 bp, 9 predicted proteins | sample P2T30metagenome_FD_192433 | JGI IMG/M metagenome (GOLD analysis project Ga0265797, IMG submission 192433) | Plant litter microbial communities from East Loma Ridge, Irvine, California - P2 T30 | ecosystem: Environmental > Terrestrial > Plant litter > Unclassified | place: USA: California... | reverse complement strand
ATAGCCGAAATGACGAATGACCATGCTGCGCATGTAGTCGCAGCAGCCAGCTGGTATCCCATTTGTTTCCAGTTCCGGGCCCACCAGCCACCCTCGTAAAAATTGCTTATGCCGTCCATGGCGGGTACGTAGGGCGCAGCAAACAAACCGGTCATGATGTCGCCGATGTAGCCGCCAACACCATGTATGGCGAAGATGTCTAGACCCTCATCAATGCCGAGGAGGTACTTGTATCGGACTGTGAAGAAGGATCCGCAAGCAGTGAGAGCACCGATCAGCGCCGATGTCTGGACAGGAACAAATCCGCAGGCCGGTGTGATACCGACAAGGCCGGAGATGATGCCTGAGCAAAAGCCGATAATCGAGAACTTGCGGGTAAATACATACTCCAGTAAGACCCATGCCATACCGCCGCCACAAGCTGCGAGGTTGGTGTTGCAGACGATGTAAACAGAACGAATGGTGATATTAGCACCAGAGGCACCTACAGATAGTCAGTTTGTCTCTTCAAAATCTAAACATACACTCGCTACTGACCATTGAACGCAAACCATCCGAACCAGATCAATATCGTGCCGAGCCCAACAAGAAAAGGGCTGTGAGGCTTGAAGTGCGGAATCCTGGGATGATGCGACTCCTTGTGCGGATCGACACGCTTGCCCAGCATCAACGCCCATGCTAAAGCAGAAAATCCAGACGCAATATGCACAGGACCAGAACCCGCAAAATCGAGGACTCCGAGTTTGTAAAGCCAACCACTAGGATTCCATTCCGCATATGCGAGCACATAGTACACGAAAGTGGTCCAGCAGAGCAAGAATATCATCGACGGCCCTAGACGCCCTCGCTCAAGCATCGCTCCTGCCAAGATCATTGCGGTGCAGGTGACAAACGTGAAACCAAAGGCGGCATAAAGGATGTCTGGAATATCCGCATTCGCGAGCGAAGGTGAGCCAAGAGTGTTGTGTAAACCTGCTTTGGACAAATCTCCTATGAAAGGACCCGTGGTATGTGACTGGTAGAGGGAGTAACCGTACACCCAGAATTGGATGCCTACCGCGCATGCGCAGAAAAGGGATTGAAAGATCATGGTAAGCGCTGCTTTCCGGCGGTGCATTCCTGCGTAAAGGAAACCGATCGCAGGTGTGATTTGCCTACTCACAATTAGTATTTTCCAGTAGATGTGAAAAGTAAGTAGCGTACCAACATAGTACTGTGCTAACCAGCATCCAGCACAGGTCGCCCTTGTCGTAGAGCGCGTTGAGGTCAGTGGTCATAACATTTCCACCGTTAGGGTCGACAGCATAATCCGGCCATTCAGTGATTGGGGTTGGTGCTGGCACATCCGCCATGTTAGCAGCAGGTTGCTTACGCTCGACTGAGCAAAATACTAAAATCTGTGTACCTGGAGCAATTTGCAGGACCAAACCCCCGGGGAATTACCATGTTTATATCTAGGCCTTCCTTTTCCACCCGTATCTCGGTCGCACGAGCGTACCATGTCTTTCCCAGGATATCATGATATGCAGCGTGTCGTATGCATCCAATCAGCACTCCACTAGCGGAACCGTAGTCATGGGAAGGAACGAATGTCTTTGACTGGCATAGTTAGAGGCACCTAACGTTCCTTATCGTTCCACTTCCCCAGGCCACTAGGAGGAGGAGTGGATACAGCCAAGAAGGCGGAAGGCGGAAGCCATGTGTATCGCTTGGCAAAAGATAACGGGACGTGGGGTACTTCGCATGTGGGACCCATCCGCAGCTCCCTCGGTCGCAAATACTCACCACATCAATGAAGACTCTTTGAAACAAGGTCCCAGCACTTGCGCATACCCGTGGACAACGTCTCCTTGTCCATGGATCCACTGTCTACCCATTTGCGGGCGGGCGGGCCCTTGCATATAAGCTCGATATGGTCGGCGTTATCGGCGTCAATCCTGTACTGATAGGCATGCATGGTAAGCTTCAAATGGGTGAAGACATGGACCAATGGCGGAAAACTCGCAACATAACGCGCTTTGCTCATATCAGTTGTGCCGGCGTCGAGACCTGAGATATACTGCTGCGCCAATGTTTTGCGCTGCTGGGGCGTCTTTTGTGATGCAGTCAGCGGGCTCTGCGGGAATTGCCTGTGCTACAGTCAGCGAACGCCCCCTGCACTACCAAGATAAGAGAAACCGAGGATTGGGCCTATCATGAAACATGACACGAAGCTGCACTGTAATGTGCGTTGGGAAGTACCGAGAAGCTACTCGGTAATGTCTCCATGATAGCATGTGTTTATTACATACCAAAGTGATGCGAGGAGACCTTCACAGATTCGTCAGCAGTGCTTTAGCATGGTGGTGCACAACGTACCTTTGGCGGGCCTTTGCTCTATTAACCACTTATTGCTGCCATCTGCCGAGCGTAACTCTACCATGCACACTACACAATCTTCTTCGGCGGACTTCTTCTTCGCCACCTTTTTCGGGAAGAGCGAGCAGTATGTCGGGATCGATTTTGACTCCCTGGTAGGTAGCGATAGCTTCCGCTTCTTCAAATCCTCAGCAGGTGGACTGCCACGATCCGCTTCATCGTCTTCGGTGTCCACATTTGACTTGGGTGTGCCAACAGCAAAGTACTGTGAGATTTTGTTGCTTTGTTTTGCAGTCACTTTTCTTTTCTTGGTCGCTTGCGGCGGCTCATCATCTGCTGCATCTTCAGCAACTGCAACCAAATCTTCGGTGTCCAGAGACGCGCAGAGAGAACATGCATCCTCGATGTCAGGTACTACAGCCGGTGATTGAAGCTTGTCAGATAACGCCTTGCCTTCGCTATAGGCCCTGCATGTCGCCTGAATAGGACACTCATCGCACTTGGGTCGCGGCGTACAGACAGTGGAACCCAGCTCCATGAGCGCTTGATTCCATAACCCTGGTACGGCACTTGTGCGCGTTTCCGGAAAGTTAGAGGCATGTTTGATGAGTTGATCCGCCATATCCCACATTACGTCGGTAGCTTTCTTGTCCTTGACGTCCATGTACAAGCCCAGCTGTCGACTAAGCACGCGCATCACATTACCATCGAGGACGGGTTCTGCCTCGCCAAATGCGATACTCGACACTGCGCCCGCAGTGTATCGTCCAATGCCGGGGAATTCTTGTAGCTCTGTGGCACCACTCGGAAGAGCACAAGAAGCACCGGCAGATTTGGCGATCATGGCTTTCGCACCTTCATGAAGGCGTGTGGCACGTGAGTAGTAACCAAGCCCCTTCCACACAGAGAGGACATCGTCATGGTCTGCCTCGGCAAGATCCTGAACCGTAGGCCATTTTGCGATCCAATTGTTGAAGTAGGGAATAACTGTCGAAACGCGAGTTTGTTGGAGCACTGAAATCAGGTCAGTCGAAATCCTACCCAATCCGAAGCTGGCTAGACGTGTGGAATAATGATGAGAAAGAGCCGGCAGCAGTTCCCGGAAGAACACGTGACAGCGCGTTTACGCGTTCTTGATGGCCCAATGTTTGCAACCACCCACATTTAAAACGCGTACTTACTAACTTCAGACACCCAAACCTCATACGCCCTCTTTGATAAGACGCGTCCAAGTTCTTCTTCGTCTTCATACTCGTCCGGGTCAACCCACTTCTTCCTCCATGGCATGCTACGTGTCTCCGCGACGCCACTAAACCAACTCAACAGCGCGTCGCATCCAGACTGGCCGCTGAGAAGTAGGGGATAGTGGTATGACGTATCGTGCACGCGCGATGGCGGTAGCGCTGCTACCAGAGAAGCTGACGGGGCAGTGATGCTAGTTTGGCTATTTTTCGCAGTCTTGCTGGACTTGGCTGCTATAGCGGTCTTTTTGCGTGGAGCCATAGCGCGTCGAATGTGCGTAAAGATGGTATTTGTGTCAACCAAGAATTCTGAAAACAATTGATGTCGTTGGCTGTAGTGTGTCTGGTCGGATCCAAGGGGAAAGGATCAGTGGAGGTGCGATCGCGCTAAGCATTGCTAGTGTCGCGATCGAACTCGCAGCTCCTTGTCCAGAATAAGGAGAATCACCGTAAAACGCCGGTTCACACTCGATGTTGTCTATTGAAGAAAGCGAATAGTTAAACGACGATGTGTACATGCAAGCGGAGAAGTGTTGGTCGTACACGTCAAACCTTGACATTCAAGAAACTGAGCTGATTCTGTTTTTAGAGTTGAATAACCCCATTGAACCAACGTTGGGCATCGCGCGCAGCTAGGATACGTTTCCAGTTTATGACAAGCGCAAAAAGTGAACGCGATCAGTGAGTGATATTTGGTTCTACCACAATGCCATGCCGTCCAGCCAACGCCGAAGAAAATGCGGTCCGAGAAAGCGATTGAAGCTATCTACTCCGTTCACAAACGGCAAATGGTGCCATATAAACCTAGTTAAACATCCATAATATCCAATCCAAATCAATATGGGGTATAGGAGCAAAGAACAGTAACAACGACGAACGTACGTGCTCGCTAAATCCAGAAGCCTTTCGAAAATATGCCCACAGGGTCTAACCCAGGTGTATGTGTAATGCTCGTCTCAGAGAGACGCTATGCCGTCGGTCTAATAGAAGGATGAATGTAACTCGCTAAGCGCGCGAGGGTTGTTCATGTTGCAACCAGATATCGCCACCTTCACCCTTCTTCCACTTCTTCCATGCTATCTCATAAGCGTCTTCTAGGTCTCTGACCCATCGTTTGGTGTCGAAAAGTGGACTTGTCCATCGTGATTCGTAAAGCATACGGCGAAGCTCACTCAGGCGGCCCTGGGCTCGGTGCCCATTGTAGGTGCAATTACGCGCAAGGCGAACAGCCATGGCTTCATATTCATCGTCGTTGATGGCAATGAGTTCTTTTGCCGCTTGCGCACCCGCTGGCGTCTTCGGTAGCGCACCCTTAAGAATCGAGGCTGCCATACGGGAGCACATTTTGTATTTATAGCGGGGTAACGTAAGCAGCGGTGTTCCAGACCAAAGAACGTCGGCAGCAGTCGTGTGTGCATTGCACTCTGGTGTGTCGAGGAAGAGATCACACACACGGGCCCTGGAGATATGCTGATGTTTCTGCGCGACGTCGGTGAACATGATGCGACTTGCCACCTCTGCACCTGCCCAGAGAAGAGCTGTCTGTTTGAGGTTCGTTTCGCCAAGGTCGGGGAATCGCAAGAGCCACAGGACTGCATTAGGTATCTTTTCGAGAATGCGCAACCAGGTACGGAACGTAGTAGGCTCAATCTAACGGTAAATGTTAGAATACGACCGACTTGCTAGTTATGGCATGAATAAACTTACTTTGTACAGCTGATTGAAGTTTGCAAGAATGATCGCATTGTCCGAGAGGTTCGGAAAGATTTCTTTGCGCATGGCCCATCGTCGTTGCTGCTCTTCCTCCCAGTTGGGCTGTCGTCCTTGTGAATCCGGAGCACTCTGTCGATGGTCACAACAGAAAAAGGTGTCTCGGCAGAAGACAATGTTCTCTCCATAGATCCATTCCTCATCACTTCCACCACTGTTGTCATCTACGAGGGCATCTTCGAGATCGACGTTACGGCGCCACTGTCGGAGGGTATCCGGAGGTACAGCGGTGTCGTCGGCGAGTAGATAGTCGCACCACTCGGCGCCTAGAGTGCCTGCAAAACCCATGAAAGCCATCTGGATGGGCGCAGGACGGGCAGCAAAAACTTCATTTCGTGCGCCTCTAGTGTAACCATTCAGGTTCACAAGGACATGTATACCGTCGTGAGTTATCTGATGGACAAGTCGTTCCGCTGACCAACTGCTGGCATCGTAGAACACCGGCGATTCTCTTTCAATCTGTTTGCGATGCTCCGATCCATCACTCGCTGTAGTAGCGTAACAGTATGCCCTTACTCTGCTTGGATTGTGAAGACCAAATACCGACTGCATTAGGTGGGCTAATGGGTGATTGTTGAAATCTGACGATACGTAGCCAACCTTCAGATATGGTTGTGGTGGCGCAGGAGGCTGGTAGACGGTTGGCGGCAGCCAAGGGACCCTTAACGTCGAGGTCGAGATGCGTAGTCCGTTGCGTTGCGAGATGAGACGAATCTGTTTAGCTGACATAGGGCACGTAAATGTGTGGAAAGGAAGGACGGTAGGTGCTGCGGGTACCGTTAGAGCTGCTGGCAGTTGGGGCCTCTTGTAAGACATCGGCGGTCGCTGCGTTCCAGTAATGTAGCGGTCCTGGTACCATTGCCAAGTCATCCATCGTATAGCACGCTCGACAAGTCGCACGATGCGAGCGCCTTCCCACTTTTGTCCTTTCCACTTATGCAAGACAGATACCATGCTTGTTTCCTTCTCTTTTACATCTTGTACGCTCCCTGTGAGGGACAATGGACGAACAACATCATGAATGAACTGTTCATTCATCATGCCTCGACCCCAATCTTCACCATCGGCAAGTTGCTTCTCGACCAATTTAACAACCTTATGAATCCAACCGGAGCTTGATGCACCAGGGATCCTTGCGTCCAGAAGCATGCCGCTATCGTTCACGTGCCAACGATCTCTCGAACCACCATCTTCAGCAATGCCACCTCTACCAGCCCAGTTACAGACAGAATTGAGGGCGTTGGCAAGCCCACAAACAGCTTCAGCGAAGTCAGGACTGGATTTAACGGCTTTCTTGTAGTAATAGATAGCATCGGCGATCCGACCTTTGTCTTTAACAGCGTTGGCCAGATTGGCAAGAGCGATGTCGAAGTTAGAATCGCACTTCACGGCATGTTCGTACATGTTTATGGCGTAATCTAGCTGCCCAATATCTTTCAAGAGGCTTCCGAGGTTCGTGTAGAGGTGTGCATGGGACTGGTCCAGTTGGAGTCCGTAATAATAGTAGGCAAGCGCAAGAGCTACTCCACTGCCGGGGACGAGTCCAGGAATTTGAGGATGTGCGAACGCATGCGACATTGGACTGGCCTTGGAAGGCGCGGACTGCTGTACGCTAGCGAGGAGTATGCCTACGTTGTTGGCTGTCGACGGACTAGGCTGTAATGAGAGCGATAGGTAGTAAAGTGCTAAGATTTCTCGCACACCGTAATTGCTTTGGTACACGGTAGTCTTGGGTGAATTAGTTGCCATACCGTCTTGGAAGATCTTCGCTAATGACAGCAAAGAGTTGCTTGTGGTCGATATAGCCGCTTTTCTAGAAAGTCCTTCACTAGGAACGTGCTTGAGACCAGGCAGTTGGCCGTGCGGCTGGAAACAAAGCTGAGCCGTCCTAGTAGCCGCATCTGGCGGTAACAGGATCGGATCAGATGATGGAGACATACGACGGCCTCCTGGAGAGCGTTCCGACACATCGTACCCAACAACAGCAAGAATGCGCCTAATGAGGCCATCGATACCGTTAGGGTGGGGTCCAGCTCCAATGAGCACTGCGTTCTCAAAAGCTCTGGCAGCACCGGCATTGTCACCAAGAGCGTAAAGCATATTGCCCTTGGCATGTACTAGAGCTAGAACACGACCGTTGTCGCTACCAGCAACAGCATATCCGCTTGAACCGAAGCCCGGCTGGTCCGAGCCAGGAAGCTCATCCAGATCCTTGAAGATGGCCTCGTCCTCTCCTTCAAACTCAAAGATGGGCCGATCTGATGCTTCCGAGACGCTCGACTCGCTCAATTCGGAAGCAGCCCGTTCGTTTTCGGCTTCGAGGCTCTTCAAAGCGTCAGCTCTTTTGGCGAATCTCAGTTGGCGTTCGACTTCTTCAATGACCTGAACCGCTTCACGACCTTTATGGTCGCTGCAAAGTAAGCCAATCAGGTGTTCAACTGCCTCAAAGTAACTGGGTCGAAGTTTGACTGCGCGTCTCCAGTAGTCTTCTGCTTCGCGCTTCTGTTGGAGAGCAAGCATAGTGGCCGCAAGATTCGATATTGCTTCAACATGACTAAGTCGTGTTAGTGTGTTTCGGGTTCAGAACGTAGTGTACTCACTCTTTATCCAACGTAAGGATATGTTTGTACCAATCCTGGGCTTTTTGGTAGTCACCTAGTGCATATGCTAGACAACCGCCCAGAAGAATGCCGTCTATCCAGCTCCATTTACTTTCTTCGCAATGCTTGGTGATCGCTTCGAGTGCTGAGGCAGCCGTCATGCTCGGAGGCAAACCCTGGCGGAGGTTTTGATGAGCACTGGCAACAGAGCCGGAAGTTCGCCGTAGGGTACGTGGTGGCTCCATGCCTGGCATTGGGGGGAGCATGGGGTGTTGTGGCGCCATGCCTTGCCAAGATTGACCATTGGGATCTGCACTGCCTATTGACCACGCAGACAGAGAGCGCGAATGCGGCATTGCAGGTCTCCTGGATGCGAACTCTGTTCTGGATTGGGAAGCATATTGGGTAGGAACAGGATACGAGACACGTCGCTCTAGAGACGGCATGCTACCAGTAGCAGAACTCGAAAGGCTGAGTCCAGGTTGTCGTGGTGGCTTCGGATAGATGTGGGGTCTGTGATTGACGCGACCATGGGCATTTTGTGAATTTGATTTGCGTGTTGATTGCAGGTACCTGAGTAGGTCGACATATACTGCGTGAGCCCAAGCGAATACTTTCTCTCTGCTTTGGCCATTTGGTGACTGCAGCCCGTACTCGTCGTTCGGTATAGCCGGGGTGAACTCTTGGACTGGCGTTGTCTGGCCAGAGTTCAGATAGTCCTGGGCACGTTGTGTAAGCGGAGGAGGAAGCGACTGATTCTGGTAGTCTAGCGCGACATGATTTTGAGGCTGTCCATAGGGTGGGAAATCTACTGACGGCCTCCCTGCATGGTTGTACGCGGATTGGCCATAATCTAGGTGAATGGGGTTTTGCTGATAGTGAGTATAGTTGGGCATGGCATTGTATGCGTGGCTATTGTAGGCGTTACTGTGAGGGTGACTCCAGTTATGACTGGGATGATGTAAGAAGCGAGGATCCCGCATAGCAGCAGGGCGGTAGGGAATGTAAGTGCCGTCGTGCCAATAGGGTCCAAACGGCCCTTGGTCATTAGAAACAGTTGGATTCAGCGGCGTCTGAAAGGGTGGGCCCATGGGTCCGCAGAAGGGATGGCCGTACATTTGATAGGGTAGAAGAGGTTGCAATGGAGGAATTTGGTTGAGCATAGAATCAATCTGGGGTAGATGCTGGCCCGGGAGCCCTGTACCGGTCTCGAAGTAGCGACTGGGACTCCATTCTGACGTGTCCTGTGGGTTATGTCCTAGGCCACTGTCGATACCCGGTGAGCGCAGAGGAAGGTCCTGCTTGACACCGTACGGTAACTTTGATTCAGCTGTCACGGGAAGAAGGATGTGTTTGGTTGCATGTGGCTCTCCGTTCTTCTCAACAGATGTGCCATCATACGCAGCTGCCAAGATTCCGTTAGGCGTCTTACGGCGAAGCATGTGCTCTGCAGGTTTAGGTGTGCGGCCAGCTTCGGAAGGCTGCGAGCCATATGAGTTATGTCTCGATAGCGGATGGGCGTACTGCTGCGGTCTTGCGTGCTGGGCAAGGCTATGCCCCTCGAGGTTGGTGGCATTGCGAAGGAACGAGGGGTGAGATGGGGCAGGTGCGATGTTGTTGTAGGCCACGGTCGAGGGAAGCTGCGACGGCGGTTGCGGGGGGTACTGCCGAACCATAGTCATGGTGGGGGAGCCGCTAGAGGGACTCTGGGGCGATGACAGTGTATCAGAGAGATTGTGGGTGTAATGTTCAGAGGTGGTAGGGTAGGATTGGTCTACGACACAGCCTCACCAGGAGCGACTGGTGCCGATGCCTTCGCGAAATCGTCGCCCGTCTGCTACGACTGACATGTCTTTTGGGGCGTGACTAAGACTCCTCAGCACCGGGCGTCCCCGTACTGGCACGTCACCAGCAGAGACCCCGGCGGTAGTTGGAGATACGGTGGTCGCAGATGCTGTCCGCTCGTGTAAAGGCTTCGCGGAGCAGCAAAGGGGCGTCTGTGTACGGCGTCGGCAATGGCTGGTGTTTTACGGGGTTGGATAGGTGAGGAGTGTGGCGGTCGCCTCAGGCGTCAGTCAGCGTGTGATGGATGAGGATATGCGAGGACAGCAATGTCCGGTGTCTATGTAAGGGCGGGTCCCTAGACGTGTCTGTCTGGAATGTACCCACTCGCATGCACCAGAGCCGCCTGTCTGGCTGCGCACTCACTGGCGGCTGCTTTGCGCGATCGTAGGTCGTATGTAGGACGCGGTTTGGGCGTCGTGTCGCGGAACGGGAGTCGTCTGCGCGGAGGGCGCACAGCAGCGGGTTTCGAGCACAGGATAAGCGTGGTACGGGCTGCGACCTGGGGCGCAGCAGCGGTCCGTCACGTCGTTTCTGTCTGGCTGCGTGTCTGCAGCTATCCAGCGCCCGAGTCGGAGGGCGAGAATGTCAGCGCTCAGCACAGGCGGCGATGCCTGCTTTTTCACACTGTCGGCGGATAGGCGGGCGCGAGAGATGACGAGGTGTGGTGCGGCGGAGACCAAGCAGCGGCAGGCCTATCCACTTCCGTATGCACTCAGTCGTTCGAGTGGTGGCTTGGAGCGATCCCTGCCGCAGCACGACAGGCGTCTGGGGGTTTCCGGTGATGATCGATGATCGAGCTTGACGGCCGGGCCTCACGATATGTGTCTCCGGACAGATGTCTAGATGGCGCGCAATATACCGATCTCTCCCACACCGACTCGTTGAAAAGAAAAGTCGGTCCTGATGCTCTCCGCACTGCGCGTCCACAACTCCACTTGGGCGGGCTGCAGAGCCATCAAGCCGCGAGAGACGGCGGCTTGCAAGGGCCCTAGTCCATTCCAACGTTCACGGCGATCTCCAACGCCAATCAGCCCTCTAATCGACCAGCGCGTCCATCAATGCAGGTGCCGCAATATCCACCACCATGCATCAATGACCCAACAGCCCGCCGTGCCCTTTCTTTGTCACTTCGTCGAGCCGGGCCTTCTGCTTGAGCTTAGGGCATAGAAGATGAGGCGCCCCGGACGCCCCTTGTGTTTAGGCAAGACTACCGCCGCGTACGGCTGGCTGTTCGTCATGGCTGACAGAAACGCCACACGCATGCTTATGTCGGCCTTCACATGTCGAATCACCAGCAGAGGAAGTCATCACTGATGCCGCGTTTCATGTGCCACGCGCATGTCGATCCGCATAGTGTACCAAGAAACCGACATAGGTCGGAAGCGTAAGCTGCATAGTTGACAGCATGCTCATCAAGAGAGATGTTTCCATGTATGTGTATGTTGACCTCGAAAAAGGACCACTGGAGCCAAACCAAAAGGCAAGACAACGCGGTGAGTAATGGGTCATTTCCTCTTCTTCACACCAAAATAGGCCTATACAGTAAGGGAAGTAAGGGCCAGAGTGTTGGTGAAGTGAACATCACGAGCATAAAGAATCGCCGCCAGGTAGCGAGCTATCAAGCTGACTTGATATTGATATCCAAGTTTGCTTGTCGGGACTGTCTATCGATGCACTGCGTGCGCTCAAGCGACACAAGGCGCCGCCGTTCCAAGCGAACTTTGACGCCGTGTCGCAAAAGCCAGGCTTGCCCCTCGGGCGCATAGCAGCCAGAGACGTAGATTGGATGCAGGTACTGAGTAGCTACGATTAGTTTGAGATAATCTAGGTCGCAGTTTTCGACATATACTGCGTCTCTAGTATTCACCCAGTACAGGGGCGTAACGGCGACGTTGGATAGTCATGGCCATGAGCAGGGTGCAGACCAATGGGTGTAGTCGTGAAGGCGTCCAAGGGAGTGTGGTGCAAGTTGTCGTGTATGATAGTGAAGAAAGCAAAGGTCTGTAGCTCGCAGAGATTTTGTTGCATCGGCGGCTGCCAAGCCCCCGGCCCTACCATTCGCCGCGGCTGGGATGGTCGACTAACCGAAAGCAGTCGCGGTTTGATGTAATCTGGCATTATTACGAATGTCCCTCTTGTCAGTCACAGAACCCATATCTCTCCGTACGCCTTCCACCATAAGCGATTTTTCGCATAGTCACCGCTGCAACTTATCCCGCCCGCGGCCACGAGTTTCACCTTCACCATGGCCGAACAAGGTCCCCCACCACAGCAAGGTCCCCCTCAAGGCGGGCCACCACCAGGCTCTTTTTCTATTCCCATTCCCCTAGGACCCAATGGTGAAAGGCCCACGCCCGAGCAGATACAACAGATTCAAATGCAACTTCAAGCAGAGGCACAGAAACACGGAATATCAGTTCAAGAATACGTCCAAAGACTGAGACAACAAGCAATGGCTCAGCAGCAGGCCCAGCAGCAGGCGCAAATGCAGGCGCAACAGCGGGCTCAGCAGCAGCCTATCCAGCCTGGACCGCCAAAACCAGAAGCGATTGCGGTCGCCAACTGGCTGAAGTCGCAGGACCTGAAACCTCGGACGGTTGTACACGACGAGAAGAGGAAGGATATGTTCAGAGGTGGGCATTAGATACGACAACCTACTTCTAGGAGGATATCTGCTAATCTGTAACAGTCAAGCGAGCAATCCGCGCACTCCAGTCGCCTGCATACCAGAAAGCCCGTGCTAAGAACCCTCTCCTCCCCGAAGTCAACGACCGTGCCTCCGCCGAGAATTGCTTCAAGCTCCTACCCCTCTCTCTCCTTGCGCTTCGAGTCACAAAGGTCGACGAGAACGCGCACGAAGGTCACAACCATGCGAAGCCTAAGCG
>Ga0265797_10009442_pt1 | contig 12700 bp, 13 predicted proteins | sample P2T30metagenome_FD_192433 | JGI IMG/M metagenome (GOLD analysis project Ga0265797, IMG submission 192433) | Plant litter microbial communities from East Loma Ridge, Irvine, California - P2 T30 | ecosystem: Environmental > Terrestrial > Plant litter > Unclassified | place: USA: California... | reverse complement strand
AGATCGTGAGGTAAAGTAAGAATCCGTCTTTGCAATGACAGAGGAGCTAACCATGGCAGATCATCGACTATCAAACAGTTGTCGATATGGTGACCGAACGCCTCCACGCCTGGGCCGACGTCCATACCGGAACCTCGAAACTGCCTGCCAACATCATCTACTACCGCGACGGCGTGTCGGCCGGGCACTACCCCAAAGTCAAAGAGGAGGAGTTAAAAGCCATCCACGCCGCATACGCCGCTGTCCGTAAATCCAAACATCTGAGTCCACAGCCTCTCAACCTCACCGCCGTCATCGTAACCAAGCGCCACCACACACGCTTCTACCCGACCAAAGACGGCGACAAGGACAAATGGGGCAACAACAACTGCATACCCGGTACCTGCGTCGACAAACTAGTCACCTCACCGTACTACCAGGAATTTTACCTGCAATCGCACAGCGGCATCAAGGGAACAGCGCGCCCAACGCACTACTTTGTCCTCGAAAACAAGATTCCCGGCCTGACGCTAGAAGCCCTCCGCGATCTGACGCACAGCATTTCCTACTCGTACGTCCGCTCCATGACGCCTGTATCCTACGTCTCGCCCACGTACTATGCCGACCGGCTATGCGAACGCGGTCGGCTGTACATTCGCAAATTCATCGTTGGCGACGACTTGGCCTTTAAGCAGCAGCTGGATAGTCACAGGTCCACCGTCCAGGCTCGTCTCCGATCGGCGAAAAAGGCTAAATCTGATAGTCTGCAGAGCCAAAAGGGAGACAAGAGCGCAGAGGAGAAGCTAAAGGAGATGGAAGACAGGAATGCGCTCAAGGAGGAGATGAAGAAGTGGGTCTTTGACAAGGTCAAGGCGGAGTTTTATAGGGCCAAGGAGGGTGCTGGTAAGGGTGGAGGTGATCCGGGGGATGTAGGCGATGGGAATCCCTGGGGCAGGGAGTTGGGAAAGACGATGTTTTGGATGTGAAAAGAGGGGAGGAGAGGAGAGGAGAGGAGAGGAGAGGAAGAGGCTAGACGGATGATGAGTAAGAGTGGTCATGGATAGAATAGATAGACCATACTAGCAATGATTTTGCGCAAATGTTGCTGAAAATCGTTTTCATGGTCCTTGCGAGACATGGCCATTTGCGATTGTAGGATAGTCCTAGCATGTAATCTCGTACCTTATTTTGTCAGGCTTTTGCCGTAGCATACGTACCATGAATCATCTATCCTCACTCGCGACATCAGGCTACGTTCATCGCCTTGTCAACCGTTATACTTTCTCACGCAATCATCACGCACTCACAACAAGACGATAATCTCAGAATGACATTCAAGTCTGTTATCAGATCGGAGGGTCAAAGCACCTCGATCAATCAACGATCAGACACCAAACACCTGTGGCTGTTGCAACCGACCGACATCTACCCAGATGTTCCATGCTCCGTATCGCTAGATGTGCAGTGACGCTGACCAATTCTAAACAAACGAAAGTTGCGCCGGACCTATTGTAAAGGTTGCGGCGAGTGCAACCGCAATGATGCCTTGCGGAAAACTTGGCACAATTACCTCCACTGACCTTGGCTCAACTTGAGCAGGCCCTCTACGCACCCCGCCTCTTCGGCCGAGTTTATGCTTGACCGCCCACTCGCGCCGTCACCATTCATGAAATGCCTCAGCTCATCGTCTTGCTCGGGGTCGGCAAAGCACCTGCCACCTCCTCTCTTCTCTTTAGCTAATAGCGCACCGAGGCTTGAAGTCTGCGACATGAGCTCCGTGCTCTCTCCCAGTATCTGGCGAGCTGCCCGAGAAGCAGGAGGTGTGACAGCGACCTGGTGATCCCGACGCACTGACTTGTCTGCATTAGGCTCCCAGTTCTCCTTGTCACTCTCTGTTAGAGGAAAGTCATCTGATTCGGTGCTCTCGCCACCCTTCTTGTAGTCCGAGTAGTCAATATTGGAGAGGCGACCGTTGATGGTGGATGCGCGTTGCATGGGGCCGCGTGACTTCTTGACTAGCGGACTTCCTTGAACCTTGTGGGAGCTGTGGCGTGCCATGAGTGGGCTGCTATTTTGGCGAGCTTGGTTCTGAGCTAGTATCCTCCGATTTCGGTTGGCGCGTAGAATACCGATAGCATCCGCTGCACTACCACTCTCCTCCTGCTCCGCACGCGTTGTAAGGCTTGTTGTCGACCGGCTTTCGGGGTCGCACCAGAACTCCCATGCACGCGAATCCCTGCTCCTTCCAACGTTCGATGCTGTTCTTGGCAGCTGGGGGCTTGGTTCTCCCCTTGCGGCAGCTGCGAGTCTGTCGTTCAAGCCAGCTGCGCTGTAGCTCCGTCGAAGGCCAGCCGCAGCACGCGAGAATGAAGAAGGAGTTTTCCTAGACTTGGGTGGCGAAGGTGTCTTGTCGAGGTCGGTGACTATGCGTGCAGTGCCATCCTCATCCGTGGACAAACGCACAAATGAGTGCTTGCGCTTCAGGGATCGCGAGGGGGTTTTTGTGACGAATTCGGGCGATTCGCGAGGTTTAGCAGGAGCATTGGGAAAGGTAATGACCTCAGGCGTGTAGTCTTCAAGCGATCGAACGAATGAAGCGCTGCGGCGGTTAGAGATCCATGATGTACGTGGCTGAGGGGCGCCCTGGGAAGACGGAGCAGCCTGTTGTGAGTTGGCGAGTTCGGTAGGAGCGTTTTCCGCATCCAGAACTTCGGTCGAGGGTTTGACGGCGGCTTCTTTTGAATTTCCACGTTCGGCGGCGGCAGATACATCTGTTTCTATGGTACGTGGCTCTGGTATGGTCTCGTCTGATGTAAGCTCGGGTGTGGCAGGATGCTCTGGTGGATCCGACTGGGGACACTCTTCCTCTTCCAGCTCCGGCAACGTATCGATGGCACGTGCAATCGCTACCGTCTCGTCTTCGGTAGGCGGATCGGACATGGTGGACGACGACGACATTAGGGATGCGGTGGAAGATGGTTCCAGCGGGCGCGAACGACGGCGCTCGTTCTGGCGTTTATCTAAAGCAAGCGTGATTAGGACGTGTTTCGAAAATCATATGTAGATCGAATATCGCACGCGACACAACGACGGTTTCGCTCCAAAAGCGATGACACGTCAGTTGCCAGCGACGCGACGGCGGGCAGAGTAACTTACTTTGAAACCAGATCTAAAGAGTGCATGTTAGCAAGGACGCGCACACTCGTGACGTGGAGCGATATTAGCGGACGTACCTGAACCTCTTTTTCTCCGAGGGCGACCTTTGTGACAATTTCTAGGCGCGCGGTCTTATCCGGCTTTGGATTCTTCAGGTAATACGACTTGAGGACGTCTTCATCCTCCTTGCTGCAGAGTGTCGTGGTTAGCGATGATGGGATGTTGGAGTGTCGCTTGCCCGCGGGGTAGTTGGGCCGAATTGCCCCCGACGGAAGGCGCGAACCAGCGCGTCGAGCATGGGGGCCAACATGGTCGCGACCAAAGACCACCACCAAAACTTGAATAGAAAATGCCTGCAAACATACCTCGTGCGCCGTCTCTTTTGGCGAGCAAGTGCTTTGTTGTCGACGTCCGGTGGCATGTGGTTTGCGACTGATTCCTGCGAATGGACGAGAAAGGCCAATTGACTGAAACTTGCGCGTCGAAAGCGCGATGACGCAGGCGATGAGAACGGCAAGGATGCGGGCAAAGGTGATGAGGCGGCCATGGTGCGAGGGCGATAACGAGGGTTGGTGAGGAAAACGGACGTGATTATAGACCAGGCGACATGAGAGACACTTGAAGAAAGAGAAGGGTAACGCGAGCAATATGGTGGCAGGTTTGTGAGGCGCGTCTTCCGGCGCGTATCAGATTGGCCCGAGCCGCGGGAGCGCTTGGTCTACCGTATGTCGTGCATAGCACCGCGTCCTCGTTAAAAAAAAAGTGAGCCGAAGCTTATATGAACAACTACCGCATCGTAATAGAGTACAAGCAGATCGCTTGTACTCTTTAATGCTCCTTTCCCTATGCGGGCGTGGCACCTTGACAACATTTGACATGAACACCGAGTCCGTGCACGTGCTCCTCCAGCGCAATGCCCACTAGTATCGGTGCCGCAGGGTAGATCTTCACGTATGCACGGGCGTGGGGAGGCTGAAAGGACAGAGCGCCTATCCATGGCGGATGTCCGCGAAAACAGCGAGGAAGCATTAGCTGGTGTCGTCGCCGCATTCACATTGCTTCTTTCAGCCGCAGCTCCCATCTCCGCGTCTCGAGGTTCACGTCGGTGCGGGACGATCACCATGTGTTCTTTTTCTCAGCCCTGCCTGACGCACACAATTCTTTTCTCCTCATGAGCATTTGCACACGAAACGCGCGCGTCTAGTTACTGCCGTCCCGCCGCCGCCGTCTCGACCATGTTCCATTGCTGAAAACTGCGTCCACGCGCGAGAGGAACAAGGAAAGCTGCAATACTTGAAACCGCATTACTTGCTACCTAAGTTAGGTAGGTATTTGATTAATCTCTTCTTTCAGAATCAAACACAGCTGCGGTTACTAACCCCACTTTCTGTACGCTTTCAACTGCAAAAAATCCCATGGACTGACACTTCACCCCCACCAAGAAACGCTACAGGTAGGTAGGCTCTACACATTGAGTGATGTTCACGACGTGTTGTTGGATGGAACACGTGCACACGTCTACACGTGATACGCTAGCCGTTTCGGTCGGTGGGGGCCTCCGCAAACCCGAGCCTCCGCCATCACGTGTCGAATCGCCACCTAGTCATCGACAGACTGTTTTGCACAAACTCTCTACAATCGGAGCCCTCCGAAAAACTGCCATGCATGCTGCTGCAGATTAGGCAACGATACGCTTATCGTCGATCCAGGTCAAGCCTGCAGTCTACCACCCTTGGCAGCGACTCTCACCGTAAGATGAGCTGAACCACACTTACCCACCATCCATCTACCATCACTACAGACATGCATACTCACTTGTCCTCCTTAGCATCTGACCCTTTGCATGCAGTCGCATCTCTTTACACAACCATTGTCGGTCGGTCGGTCGTGTTACCCCACCTCCACCGGTGAACATCTTTTACTCAAGGCAGAAGTTATGGGGGGAAAGAGATGGAGTTTTCGTCACGTAAAGATATATTTTCTTTACCTCCGGGCCGAATGGCACATTCGGCTTTGCATGTTACATACTGAAAGCTTTTACGTCAAAGATGCTCAGCCAGCATCGGTTCAACCATGCCAGAACTCGTGAAAAGAGGCTGCAATATGGCATGTCGTTATGTTTTCAAGTTTCATAGGTGGTGTTCTCGATTATTCTCTGTTCAAGCCTCACGTAGAGCAGTTTCCTGTGGCTTTTACTGGTGTTCGTGCGAGACTCCGAGCCTCACCGGTTTTCGTACCATTTCCCTATCTTGTCATCTCCGACAAGTTATTAGCCTCTTTCTGTCCCGACCGATTGGTGGAGGCCCCCCGTTCGCATGCCGTAGCTCGAAAGTGCGACTTGATGTGACAGTTCTCACAGGCAAAATTATTCAGGCGCTATCAGATCGCCTTCCATACAGCCGAGTGTAAGCACCGAGTAATCCGTAGAAGGCCCCTGCTTCCGAAGTGCTGTAGTTATGCCACAAAACGGTTGTCTCATGAGACAGGGCTGGCCCTATAGATCCACTTCAGCACGGAGGCTTATCAGAGCGATTGACAACTACGACTCTTTGTTGCGGACTACGCCCTTCTACAAAGAAGCATATTGTGACTGGACTTCCGGCCAGTGCCCTATTGGCTGGAGCAATCTGCCTGGCGGTATAGTAGACCAACATGACGACGCACGTCAAGACTTCTATCTGCTGTTCATTCGCGGAGGCCAATCGTCTCTTATGTTGATTCCATTTCCCGTCCTTTGGCTCCTATCAAGCTCTTTCCATCAGCCCCACACGCACAAGGAATTTGCTTCTTTTTCCCAAGCTATCAACAGCTAAGACTTAGGGGAGGCCTTCACCCGCACCATGACCAATAGGATGCTCCGTGTCTGTTGTGCATTCACTTGGCCCAGAAAGGCGTCGAAAGTAGGCAACTGTAACCAAGAGGCTACCAAGTCGGCGTCAAGCCCTTCACCGATTCGCGCCACTCTAGTATCCAAGCATCCCTGAGCGTTGCAAAAGAACGGTGGTAGCCGCTGTAGCTTTGCTAGTGTTAGAGTGGGCTTGAGGGTTTCTACTGACAAAGCAGGTTTTCGATCGACTACGTTGCGTTTCTGCAGCTGCTAATTGGCGGCACTGGCTCCACAGAGCCTTGTAATGTGTTCATTATTACAAATGTTACGGTTCTTTGGCGGCATTGGGAAGTAGGTTAATCATCATGGCCGTGGCGCCACGTTCACCGTCTTTACAGATTTAGTTTTCATCCGAGTGAGTCACTAACTGATATCAGATCATACAGTATATAGGAGGCGTAATGGACGCATTCATAAATTCGCCAGGCCTCTTGTCTTTGCGAATCAGAACACTGGTGAAAGTCGCTGCGTTCCCCAAATTTTCTTCCCCTCTCTACACGAGCGCATGTTTTCTCAAAAAGAAATGTCTAGCACCATGCGCATCGCAGTAGCAGGTAAGGTAGTCGGCATTGCAAGTCTCAGATAAGCAACAATCTTACTTTTGACAACTCATAGGCACGTCCGGTCTGGCACTTTCAATAGCCCAGGTGCTCAATAACTCTACTAGCCATCAGTTGGTCATTCTTTCGCGGACTGTGAGTGCTCATAGATCGACATACCCTCCCCCTCCTCAACACAACATATGGCAATTCTGACAGGACCCAGCATCAAACAAGCCTCATAGCGTCCGGTTACAACTGTCAAACAATTGACTACAACAACCCTGCCTCCCTCCAACATGCGTTGCTGGGCGTAGATACTGTCATCTCCACGGTTATGGGTAACTCCCAACTTCGGCTCATCGAAGCGGCTGTACAGTGTCGGGTGAGACGTTTCGCACCCGCTGAGTTTGAAGGTCGGCCGAGTCTACGAGGTCAAAACGAGCTACTCGATCGTAACCGCAAGTCGGCCTTGGCTTTGCTGGAGCATTATCGCAGCCACATGCAATACACAGTCTTCGTATGTGGCATATTGTATGAACGCTTCTCCGTGAATGGGATGATGTCCCATCGGATTGGATCCAGTACTGGCTATGGTCATGAAGGTGGATTCATTGCCGATCCTCGGCAAATGACTGCAACAGCACCGATATATGACGCGGCGCAGAATCCGTCGTGGATATGTCTTACTTCAGCATACGATGTAGCACAGTTTGTGGTTAGAGCTATCGATATGCCCAACTGGCCTGTTGAGATGAGCATGTGCGGTGAGCGCATGACCGTTCAAAATCTGGTAGGAACGATCAGAGCTTGCAGGAGTACGTGTTGCCAACTCAAATATAGTCAACCTATTTTACTGATATACCACTAGACCGACCCTGGGCTAGCATAGATTACCAAGCCCCCGCGAGTACGGAAACAATCTTCAATTTTTATATGCAACGACTGACCAAGTGTGTAGGCCTTGAGTATCAGATAACGATGGCTCAGCTCGGTGGAGATGTAGCTGGGCAAAAGCGGCTCGCCCCGCTTCTTGCTACAGCAGAGGGTCTCTACGACTTTACAGTGCCGGCATACCTCAACTCAGTGTTTCCAGATATTCGAGTTACTCGCTTCCAGGACTGGTTTCTGCGAAATTGGGCTTCTATTCCTTAAGATGCGACTTGTGGTGGAAGCGTTACCTGTGTACTTGGTTACGACCTTGCAGCGTCCAAATTCGCCATATCCGCCCGGTTTGGGCGAAAACTTCCGACAAGCTACCGGCAGGTCTTTCGTTCCTCCTGTTTCATGCTTGGGTTTTTTTCTCTTGCTATTACAGACAGATTTGTTACGGGTCGGCCAAAGAACTTAACGTTGTAAGGTCATACATTGTGAACAACTCAAAACTCACACCATGACCATGTTTCGTAAACATACTGTCTTCGAATTCTATATTCTCGCTAGAATTCTTTCTGGTCATGCTTGCTCGTGTGCTAGATAATGGGGCTACAAAGTCTTGGGTGCTCGGGGAGATGTTCCGCATGGTTTTGTCGCACTAGCACCACCACACGCGACACTCACACTCGCGGCCCCCAATCCTTCAAAGCATAGACACAAGCACTAACTGATTTTGCAGAAGACCACCCGATGATCCATGTGAGAAAGGCCCGCTCTGAGGTTGATCGAAATCTTCGTCGCGGTATTGCATCAGAAATACGTCACTGGTGGGGCGAGAGCTCCCCGCTACCATAATAAAAGTCCAAGGTGTCAACAGAGTCTTCTTTCCAATATCACAATCACGACTTCAATCGCATCTTGATAACCAAACACAAACCTCAAACAATTTCAACACCTCTCTCATACCGAAATCGTAAGTAAAATTCCTCGTTGAAGTCTGCGATCTTGACTTGAAACTTTAACCATCAATTCTTGTGTTCGATCGTATCACTGACATGTCTAGAACACAAATACATCCAAAATGGTTTCCTCTAGACAAGGCTACGCACCGACTACCGTTGATGTCAAGGAAAACCCAAAGGCCGTCGACCAGGCTCAGTCCAACCTCTCCCTTCCCGAGCAACCTCCCGTTGCCTCGGACTTCAACTCCTCCGATGAGCGTACTGTAAACGTCGGCTCTGGTGGCCAGGAAGACTCTTTCGCCTCCGGTGGCGGTGCCATCCGTGAGCCCGCAGTCGCTGCAGGTGGTCCCGCTGCTCGTGAGGCCAAGGATGGTCTTGATGGTCTTCCCAACGACGCCGTCTCGCGCGAGGCAAAGGACCACTCTGGTCTTACCAACACCACCAACAAGGACTACGGATACCCAAGCAAGAATGACCCCAGCTCTGGCATGAAGCAGTAGAGTACTGCAACGGCTGGAAACGATTGAGATACCCGAAGCTTAGTGGGACTGGTGGATGTCATAATTATGAACTGCTGCTGTCACTGCGTTCAGTAGCCGGGCTGCAAGAGCAGTGCCGTGTAAAACTAGATGAAATGAATGAATGAATGAATGACGTAAAAATGAACTCGCATACTAGTTACGGTAACGCGATGGTTGACGTGATGATGTTAGTCAGTTGCGTGCATCAAGTTCGTCATACCAATTGTGAAATGTACGAAACCGGAAAGTTGGATGCATGAGCTCTTGATCAGCAAATCCGCACAACTTGTCCAACATTGCAAGCGTACCTGATGCCACAAAATCGCAATATGCACAAATGCTCCAATTTTAGCAAGCCACCATGTGGATCACCCAGCCGGGCTTCCGATCGACATTGACGCTTTGACGTTTTGGGAGCGGGGTCGGGCTGAGTAGGGCTGAGGTGTTATTTTGACGTCAAGGATACGCCATTGTAACGGGTCAGTGTGATGGCGAGAAGACGTATTGTGGTTGTACATAGAAAAGGCTGTGTTGGAGCTTTATCGAGACTGACTGATAACACAACACTTTACTCCTACCTACTCGCACCTTGCTGCTGATTCGACCAACTCAATTGGATTATACAAAGATTTGACCTGATATCAACTTCACTTGTCGACAATATGGCATCTTCATACGGAACAAAGGTATGATCCTGTTCTTTGTAAACGCTTTCGTCTTTACAGACATTGCGGCAGCCAATTCAAACCCGCATCACCATCTCAAGTTTCCATACTAACCCCATGCTCAGGTCACCAAGGACCCTGAAGCCAACAACCGCATCAACGAAGCTGTCGGTACTGTAACCTCCGACTCCCTCGCGGGCGAGTCCCTCAAGAACTCTGGTTCCTTTGGCGCTGGCAACCCCAAGGCAGGAGCCACGGCACAGCCCTCATCCTCCACTACCACAAACACAACCGACACCTCTTCCGCTACCAAGCTCCCCTCTGCAGCTAGCTCCGAAGAACGCGAGTCGATGATCGGTCGCACTGTAGAGCAGGAGATGGACGAGGCAAAGGGTCGTGGCAAAGAAGCTGGCGTCGGACCTACTTACGCTGTGCCTGGTGCTACTTCGTCGGCAGGAAGAGCAGAGGGACAGGCCAGTTATTCTGGAACTGCACCAACGGGATTGCAGGCGGGTAGGAACATTGATCCCAGCGTTCTGCAGCCCAAGGGCACAAATCTAAAAGAAGACAAGGACTTGAATGGAGAGAGGAAGTATCCTGAGATTGGGACCGAGGATGACCCTGCAAGGGCGCATGAATTGAAGTTGCAGAAGACGGATGCGGTGCCTGCGGGGGTATCTAGTAGGAATGACATGGCACAGGGCGGGGATAGCAAGTTTAGTGGATTAGGGGAGGCGAATGCTTGAGTGGGTGAAGGGGAACTAGGAGACATGTAATTGGAGACTAAAGCAGAGGAAGATTTGATGAATGAAAGAAACCTTATGAGATGAAGATACCTTATCAGCAACGATTCAGTGATGAACTCTGAAGAGAAAAAGTGTGTCTGAGGGGTGAAGTCTTCACGTAGCGGCGCCATCCCAAACGGGCCTCTTCCGCGGGCGCACGGACGCGGGCCGTTGCACCAGAGCTCAAGGTGGCCTTTCGCGACTGCAAACACCCCGGAATCTGACGACGTCGCTCTTTCACCCACCCACTTCCCACAACCTTCCTTTCGTTCAGCTTCTTTTTCGCTCGGCTGGAACTTTGCGAAGTTGCGATTGCGATTGGGGTCTGCAGCACCCTTCTGTATGCGCGACTGAGTTGCTCAGCATGAACGGCTTCGGGGAACATGGCCATGATGAGGATCCGTTTGGGCCTGCAAAGGGCGGGATCGTGTCGAGCTTTGATGCGTTTCGTAAGTTGCAATCGACAGGGCGGAGCTGGGTGTTGGGGGAGAGGAGACCCGAGTTCTTGCGACACCATCAATACTCCAAGATGATAAGAGATGAGGCTAACGATGATACCCAGCCAAAACCAAGAAGACATATCTAGTGCAGGGCCGCAACTCCTCCGCGTGGACAGTAACGCTCATCTTGACATGTATTTACCTATCATGGTCCGAGATATCGCGCTGGTATGCCGGCTCAACCTCGCAATCCTTCGCCGTCGAGAAAGGCATAGCCCACGACATGCAAATCAACCTCGATATTATAGTCGCAATGCGCTGCGCTGATCTCCATGTCAATATGCAAGACGCCGCCGGTGACCGTACTCTCGCCGGAGAGCTTTTGCGCAAGGATCCTACCTCATGGTCGCAGTGGACTGGCAATAACCTAGAGAGGGGAACACATGAATTTGGCATCGAAGCCGACAAGGCGCAGCCTTGGGAAGAAGTATGGGATGTGCATGAGCAGTTGGGTAAAGCGCGGAAGAGGAAATTCAGCAGAACACCGAGAACCAAGGGCGAGACGGATAGTTGTCGCATCTTTGGTAGTCTAGACGGAAACAAAGTCCAGGGAGATTTCCACATTACCGCCAGGGGACACGGGTATATGGAGTTTGGCGAGCATCTGGACCATTCATGTGAGTGCTCACTATGTCGCGTAACAGGCGAGGGGAAACGATGTATACTAACACATGATGTAGCGTTCAACTTCTCCCACATCATCCGCGAAATGTCCTTTGGCCCTTACTACCCCTCGCTGACCAACCCTCTCGACGCCACGATTGCTGTGACACCAACCCCTGAGGACAAGTTCTACAAATTCCAATATTACCTCTCCATAGTTCCTACAATCTACACCGACGACTCCACTCTTATGCCCCAGCTCGAAGCCGCCGCCGTCGCTACCAAAGATGACCCCGGTGCCGCGTCCTTGTTCCACCACGCTCACGCTATCAAGACGAATCAGTACGCCGTTACCAGCCAGTCACACAAGGTACCTGACAACTACGTACCAGGTATCTTTGTCAAGTTCGACATTGAGCCGATTATGCTGGCCGTGGTTGAAGAGTGGAGCGGCTTCTGGAAGTTGCTTGTCACGCTGGTCAATGTTGTTAGTGGTGTTATGGTTGCAGGGGGTTGGGCATGGCAGATGTTTGATTGGGCGAGTGAGGTTGTGGGGAAGAGGAGAAGAAGGGGCGATGGCGTGGGCGTTTTGGGTACACCAAGTGTGGAGAAGCAGAGCTGGGATTAGAGGGTGTGTATATGCAAGGGTGTGATTAGGTGGTGGGGGTTGCATTATTGGCGTTTCTATGTTCTGTCCATTTTTTTCCTGAGCTGAAATATGGGTCTTAGGTTCGCGCATGTAGATGAAAATTTCATGATGAGAATATCTAACACATCATCGGCAATTCGTGAGTCGTTTTGGGTTGTTGTGATTGTGGAGGTGAATTGGTAGCAGCTATGTCATCTCCTATTATGTTGACTTCACTTCTCACTGCTCACACCAGGTACGCTAGTGCAATATCCCCACTTATGTGCGACAGGCTTCCTTTTCAATAATCACCACCTACCTTTATTGGGTTCTCACCTTTAGTTTGTTTCTCAGAGGCTCTTATAAGCTGTTCATGTTGTAACGCGGATGCGACAGTGGGTTTTACACGGCCCACTTCTCTTCCTCCGTCCTCAACCCCAGCTCGCCACTACCGTTTGATTCTTCTCGCCTTACAGATAGCATATCGAGTGTAACCATGGCACCACACGCAGAGTCGCCGCCACCGCCCGATCCCGCGCTGAGCCAGAGCGGAGATGGAGATGTTCAGATGGCAGAGTCCCAGGCCGATGATGAGCTTG
>Ga0265797_10009441_pt1 | contig 12701 bp, 9 predicted proteins | sample P2T30metagenome_FD_192433 | JGI IMG/M metagenome (GOLD analysis project Ga0265797, IMG submission 192433) | Plant litter microbial communities from East Loma Ridge, Irvine, California - P2 T30 | ecosystem: Environmental > Terrestrial > Plant litter > Unclassified | place: USA: California... | reverse complement strand
GTCTTGATACATATAAAATATACACAAAGTGCATCTTCGAGAACATTGGCAGTGTTCTGGAGTATCGTTTCAAAATGCAGCTCCTCCACCTCCTCCCCTTCCTGGGCCTCGCCATTGCGACACCATTACACCCACCTCCACCTCCACCTCCACCTTCACATGCACCCGCACCCGCACCACCTCTTCCACCTATCCATCCCCACCCTCACGCCCCAAAAACTAACATCAAATGCCCCCTAATCTTCGACGGCCGCATCACCAAAAACCTAACACTCAAATCCTTCGACACACCCGCCGGCTCCACCCCCTACAACCCCGACTACGTAAAAGGCGAAAACCGCACCTGGTCATCCATTCTCCTCTTCCCCAAGACCACATCTCCATCTCGCTTCGACAACCCCCTTAAACACAAACCAGTCGAAGTAACAATCGACTCCGGCTCCCTCTTCCGCGCAGGCGAAAACCTGCAAACCGGCTTTCGCCGCGCCGGCCTCTTGTTCAAAGACGATCTTAATGACGCCGGTGCCGATGCCTCAGATAACGGCGTCGTAACGTTCCATTGGAGTGTCCGGCAGGATGAACACAGACCGTTGAATCTGAGCCATGAGTATATGAATGTGTGGCATGAGAAGGGTGATTATAGCGGTAACCAATTCATGTTCGTCGGAGGTGTTGTGTTGGTCGGCGATGGCGGGACGGGTGTGGATACGAAGAAAGAGCGGGAGATGTGGAAGGTGCAAAACGCGAAGAATGAGTTTGTGTATGAGACGAGGATTTTGAGGGGGGAGTGGCAGAATTTTGGGGTGCAGTTGGATTATGTTAGGGAGTAAGTGGCCTTCTTTCTTTTCGTGCAATGAGGCTTGGGTGGGGATAAGGACGCTGACGAGATGATTAGTACGATCAAGGTTTATTACTCTGCGGGTAATAAGCCGTTGAAGGCGGTGACGAAGGCTACGCCTAATAGCAATGCTGGTGGTGGGCAGTTGCAGATTGGTATTGCGAAGAAGCCTACGGAGACTGAGACGGTGGTGTATGATGGGTACCAAGAGCACATTCCACTCCGTGGTGAAGGGCAGATCTACGGTGGCATCTTTGTGGAGGATAGCTCGAATGGGTGTGTCAGTCTTTGAGTCCAGTCAGAGAACGGTATATGGGTGCGCACGTGCGGACAAGATAGATTGCAGATTCGTAGACTGTAAAGTCAAATTTGTTTCATCAAGTATGCGTCATGACTAACATAGCCCGTACCTTCACGATCTATCCCTGTGTTCCATGTTCCTAGATTATGTAAGGTGAAGTAACATAACCATACTTCTCTATACCACCGTTTCGCATGAAGTCGAGGTTGAAGTCTTTAAAGCCCTGCTCCGATGCACGAGACAGCAATTGCTGTGAACTCGCCTGGTAATTTTGGTTCATTAGCGATCGCAAATACTCGATTGGGACAAGTGCATCGTCGGGCAGATGGGAATGTGGTCCTGCGGGTAGGTTGCGCAATTGCGCTATGCTGTAGCCCTCGCGCGCACAATACTCAGATAGTGCGTCCACGTGTGCGCAATGCAATAGCTTCTTATCCTTCCGAGCGATCACGATTGAGCCTGTAAGCGGCCACCACTGCGCTGGGTTGAGCCTCTGTGCGAATTCATTCTGTGCATAGCGTTTCGCCCAATCGCCAAGATGATGGCGGTTCCGCCACGGTAAAGCCTCTGGAATCATTCTTGCCTCGAGTGGAATGCCGATCTTGTCGCCTACGGGAAGATTGATAGTCCGGTCCAAGTCGAAGAAACTGCTGTTCAAGTTGACTTGCTCGAACTGGGGACGATGGCTGATAAGCAAATCACCTCCACAGCTCACACGAACACCCTTGATAGGACCTGTCGCATTCTTCTCTTTCATGTACTGGGCTTTGTAGTAATCTGCACGCAGATCATCGACGATGTGTCGGAAGGACATCATGTCAAGGTGATATCCGGGACCATACATCACGAAAGGCCCATGCATAGCGTCTGGCAACTCCTGATCAATCCTTGCGAAGCTCTGGTTTGGACCTCCTACATATTTCAGCCCATCGTTCCCGGTTGGACCAAGATGAACTACCCATGCGATGGGTTCGTGTGGTCGCTTGAGGACTCGGTTGTTGTCAGAAAAGTGGATTGCCCCTCCTGCTGAGTTCAGAGGCATGGCTGGTAGACCTGGTTCGGCCAGGAAATCCATGAAGGTACCATCGGGACCGGTGGACGGTTCGACGCTCAACCAGGTAAACACAGGCCTTTCTTCGTTCACGGGGAAACATATCGCGCGGAAATGATGTGGAGAAGGGGCCGAACTTGGGTCGAAATCGTTGTACGAGGCGCATAGGAGGCTATGCGTTGGCCAATCGTCCTGTCGACAGATGTTCGAGCAGTACCGGCTGCAGTGGCATGTGGGACAGACTATTGTTCCGGGTCTAGGACACATCGAACATAGCGTCGAGCTTGTTGAAGCTTGAGTGTTGGATGAGTTCGCCATCAAGATGAGTCGAAGTCGCTGTAAGTGGAGATAGAGAGAAGAGAGAAAAGATGAATGCGCGTAGACTATTTGTAGACTTCGGAGGTATCAAGCGACAAACAACAGAACGCACGAGACGTGTCGCGAGACAGGAGGCGCGCACCTGGGTGTTGCTACTGTGCATCTGACTGTAGCATGGGAAGGCGTAAAAGATCTTGAGAGGAAACGGGATTTGGGCATGATCTTCGATGAGAGTAGGAATAAAGGTATCGTGATTTGGTATATACAGAAGAAGAAGTTGAAAAAGGGACCGTTACCAGAGTCAAGCAATTCAATGCACCATGCTCTTTCCAATCTCGCTTTCCCAGTTGTTCGCCCTCTCGAAACCATTCGAGTGGCTCTGGTAGTCCATCATAGCCTGCATGACCTCGTCTCTTGACGTAACGACAAAGGGTCCGTATTGTACGATGGGCTGATCGAGCGGCAGACCAGCGACAAGGATGAACCTCGATGGCTTGTCGGCACCTTCCTCCACGGATGCTTCGATGCTGTCGCCGTTGCTCTCGAAAACGACGTTGTGGTATTGTTCGATGGGTCGCGATACGCCGTCGGAAGAGAAAATGGTCGTGCCGTTGAGGAGGTATGCGAAAGCGTTCCAGCCCTTTGGCAGGGGCTGCTTGACTTTGCCGCCAGGCTGAACTGTGAAGTCGAGCAGCCAGACGGGTGTGTATGCCAGCTCCTTCAGACTCTCGGTGCCGTACGCTTGTCCACTGATAACTTTGACGTGTACCTTGCCGTTGTCCGCGGTCGTCTCGGGGATCTCCTTCGCTCGTAGGTCGCGGTAGCGGGGTTCGCATGACTTCAGCTCCTTGGGCAGATCGACCCAGAGTTGCATTCCGACGTTGGGCGCGCCGTCCTCGTTTTGGCGCGGCATCTCGGCGTGGACGATGCCGCGACCGGCGGTCATGAATTGCAGGTCGCCCTGCTCGATGGTGCCCTTGTTCCCGGCGAAGTCTTCGTGGTCGACGGCGCCGGAGAGAAGGTATGTGATGGTTTCTTGGCCTGAATCAAGAGTCAGCATGGTAATCGCGGGCATGTCATTTGCGCTCACGTACCTCTGTGTGGGTGGTCAGGGAAGCCTGCGCCGGGTGGAATGGCAAAGTGGTCGAGCATGAGGAAGGGAGAGAAGTTGCGGAGTTTGGGGGTGCCAACACTCCTCCTCACTTTCGCTCCTGCGCCTTCAGATTGCTCGACAGCAAGGAAGGACTTTGCGATCTTGCGGGGCGCATCGGTGGTGAACTTCTCGTCGGGGATGACGGGCAGTCCGCGGAACATGGTCGACATATCTTCGGTGGCGTTGTAGAAGGGCTTCGTAGTCTTCGCTAGGGATGTGACGTGTCTCAGTGACTGTGTGAGCCTCGAGAGCATGTACTCGTTGTTGTATACGGCAAGTGCAATTGCGATGATGGCGATGAAGAGGGAGGAAAGCGTCTTCATGGGTCGGGCGGGGGCGCTTTATGCAAAACGCGACTAGGGTGACGAGAATGTTCGAGGGAGGCTTCGGGGCGGTCTGGTGTGGGTGCCATCGTGAGCTTGCTTGGTTGGTAAAGGTTTAACAATCCGGCGCGTCTTAACCTGAGGCTTGGCGGAGAATGCGCTGCTTATGTCGAGCATGACCAAGCAACACTAATGCGATGGTGGGGTCATCGACGGATGGTGGAGCTTCCGTTGGCCAATCAGACAAGAGACGATGACGGAATGACTTCCGTCATCTGTCGCGTCTCAACACCCAGCATTCCTTTGAGTCCACTCATCGCGTCGCATTGCTGTCCCGTTCTACCATGTTCTTGCTCCCCATACTCAAGGTCGTTGAACTACGCGCAGACACGTCGATGATGTTCTCCCACACCCAATACCCGGCACCGTCGCGTATCACGGTATTCCGGTGACATCTGGCCACGACGGCGGGTTCAAGAATCTTCTGTCTTGTATCAGCTTTTCTATTCTCTGGAGTTCGCGAATTGCATTCTCCTTTGACACGATGTCCTCACTCATCCTTCGCTCTTATGTCAAGCGTCTGAGCTCTTCGGCCCGCTTCCTATGGAGCTTCTGGTACGTGCAAACGCTCGTACCCTGCAAACACCTGCAAGTATTTCCTTAGAGTGTCGCAATGTCGCACAAAACTCCACTTCGTAGGTTGCAAAGGGCATTTTACCACCCGTCTAGTCGCTCGCGCACATTCCGACATTGTCCCCAGACGCGCAAACTCCCACAGCTTCCATGCCCAATCCCAGGTTCAAAGTGACGGACATAAGAAGATACCTCGTCGTCAAGGCTCCGCACGAAGAGTGTAACGAGGATCTTGAAGAGGAAGAGGACTCCAGTGTATCTCAGACATCTACTGTGGCCTATGGTCAAGAGCCCTTCGAATTCTTCCGTATCCGAGTCGCGGAGCTTTGCGCCACTATATTTCCCAGAGCAACCTGTCGAATCGAGCATCTGCGCGGTGGAGGTTATAATCGAATTACAGCTATCGCTGTCACGCCTTTACCTCCTCGCGCTTTTACTGTCCCTTGGATACATTCATTCCTGACCAGTGACGAAGACTACGTCAAAGCTTACACGCCAAAGCACCACATACTCAGGAGCGCACGAAGGGAGCCTTCAAGCGATGACTTGGACATGAGGTATGATGTGGCTACTCTGACGTTCGCGCGCACAAATTTCGGCATTGTCGTACCTCCCGTCATACATCTAGGTGAGCACCCGCGTAATCCTCTGTCGCGAACATATACCATTCAGAGCCGTCTTCCCGGCCAAAATCTCAACAAGATATGGCCTGAACTTTCGATCAACCAAAGGATGAACACTGTGCACATTGTTGTCCATGTTATGGAGAAATTGCATATTATTCAGCAACCCAAGGCAGGTATCATCGCCAGTCTAACAAGACTACCATATTCTCCCAATAAGGTGACACCAGAAATTCAAGCCTTCGAAACCAGTCATGGCCCGGTATCAGCTTTCTCAGGACCCGCGGATCGCCCCGCTGAGGCTATGACTACACGCCAATTCTTGGTACACCAGAGGTATCGATGGGAGAAACTAGAGGAAGATCTTGACGACGGCGACATTGCTCCATGGTACTGCTTCGATATCATCATACAGACGCTATACGATAAGGGCTTTATCCCAGATGAAGAAAAGTTTTACTTCTGTCATCTCGACCTCTACCCGCGGAATATGCTCGTAGAGATTGAACACGACTCATCGCTCTCGCTTACCGGATTACTGGACTGGGATGCTCAGTTCGCGCACTTCTGCCCCAAATTCGTCGCTTACCGTGCTCATTTCTGGCTATGGGTATCGCGCGGTCACGAGTACAATGAGATGATAGCTGCAGATGAGCCAAGAGATGTCGGGTACCGGCGATTGAAGACCTTGTGGGAGGAAGCGGCGGGTGACGAGTGGAAGCGGTATGCGTACAAACCGGAGTATATGATCGCGAGGAGAATGTTCACTCTGCTTTGAGACGGCATTCGTCATGATGGAGATAAAGAGGAAGCCAGGTCTATTGTAGATGAATGGCAGAAGCTGCATTACGATCAGAGGCTTGCCACAGCATACGCGAGTGACGAGAGCGATGGCGCCGAGACAACTATGAACGTTGAGGACCGAGATGAAGGCATATACACGTTGGCTCAACAAGAACTTGAGCTCGACCATGTGCTGGACGAAGATGACATGGCTTTCGATCCGCATGACTAAGGACTGCAATACAGTAGGGTGGTGGTCGAAGAAGACGTGCGATCTGGCAGTCTGCACTCAATAGTATATCTTGATCTTGGCAGAATACCTCTTGTTATGCACGGTGCATCCCGTAGATGATGTGTCGCATGGCCAATCACAAGCTCACAGCAAGAGTGGGGTGAAGGGCTTCGCAATCCCACTTGCCCCATCTTCGACGACATAACGCTGTTATCGATAACGCGACACTTGTGAGGGGTAACCGACATACTGGGATATGACAATGACGGAAAGCGGAAGTAATGATCAATCGTAGTATAATTGAAGGCGACGCGTCTCGACAGCTCGCTGCTGATTTCTCGAAATCACACCAAACGTGACAAGGTACCTAGGCATAATCACATTCGAATCACTTGGTCACTTCAATCACACTATTTACCTTGATACCGCATTGAACTTGGCCGAGAGAGTCCATCATGCCAAACGCCGGTGAAGCACCTCCCATCCTAGACTTCTCAAGTACGTGGACCCGCCAGACAGCCTTAGCAGTCGAAACCTTGCTTACAAAGCCTAGAATTCTACCAGAACGATCCAGCATCCAAGAAACAGCTCGTAGACGAAGTGCGAAACTGCTGCCTGCATAATGGGTTCTTCCAGATCACGGGTCACAACGTACCAATCGAGCTGCAAAACAGGATGATGGACTGGAACAAGAAGTTCTTCGATCTGCCACTGGAAGAGAAGAACAAAGTGAACAAAGGTACGTTTAATGTCACCAGCAAGCAATGATTCATAGTCACATCAGCTCATCTATATCTCCACCCAGACACAACCAACACCTGGAACCGAGGCTACGAGCTCCTCAAATCGCAAATCCTCGAAGAAGGCACCTCCCCCGAACTAAAAGAAGGTTTCTACATCGGCGACGAGATCCCAAAAACACACCCCTACTTCATCAGCAAGAAGCTCAACTCGGGCCCCAACATGTGGCCGTCCGCCGCCTCCTTACCAAATGTCCAAGACTTCAAAGACACATCCTTGGAATACTACGCCCGCGTCGTCTCCCTCGCAAAAGACATCCTAAAAGTCCTCGCTCTCACACTCGACCTAGAAGAAACCTACTTCGACGCCTTCGCCACCGGCGCAGTAGCAACAATGCGCCTCCTGCACTACCCACCCCAACCACCCTCCAGCCCCACACACCTCACCCGCGGAATAGGCGCGCACACAGATTTCGGTTGCATAACCATCCTCCTCCAAGATACCGTCTCCGGCCTCCAAGTCTACGACCACGCCACAAGCGAGTGGCTCGACGTAACCCCCACACCCGGTGCTTTCGTCATCAACCTGGGTAATCTGATGATGCGGTGGAGTAACGATCGGTATGTAAGTAATCTGCATCGTGTTATCAATGTGAGTGGGCAGGAAAGGTATAGTATTCCTGTGTTCTTTAGCGGCAACCCGGAGTATGTGGTTGGGTGTTTGCCGAATTGTAGGGAGGAGGGGGAGGGGGTGAGGTGGGGGGAGATTACGGTTGAAGAGGCGATTTTGGAGGGGTATAGGGAGAGTTATGGGAGGGCGGAGAAGTGGAAGAGGGGCCAGGGGGACACGAGGAAAGGGGAGGGCGCGAAGATGGATGTTGGGGCGCAGGAGGTGGTCGTTGCGTAGGGCTGTCGCGACTTCCAGCGAATGGGTTCTAGATGGGCTGTCTCCATAACCACCGCGTAATGTCCTGTGAAATGAAGCTTGATACCTCGGTATCGCACTTGACGTGAAGTTCCATGTGTTGCCCCGGTGTTCGCGCTGCATTCCGTGTTAAGAAGTAGCCGGCAGAAACTAACCGTCCGACGACAAGGGTTCGGTGAAATCTAGCCGCACTTTTGGCCCCCAAATGCTCACACGCTAGAACGCCGACATCTCTGATAGCTTTGCATTGGCTCGCAACAACACCAGGCGAAGTCTGGACACCAGTCGTGAGAGATCAACCCCCAATCACCCTGTTATCGGTCTCTTAGCGGTACTGTGGGCCCTGCGACTTGCATGCTAGCGGCCTATTTATAGGCCGCCGCGGATAGTAGCGAGAAGGCCTTGTACACATTCAACCTAGAAGCGCCCTATACTTAGATATCTGCGTCTTCAGATGCCTAGAGACTGGTGTCTGGCTCCGGCACGTCATCTGCCAGGTAGCCCTAGACCTTCCCGTTCATGCTGGAGCTGGGTGTGGGCAATTTGTGACTGGCCTGATCGTATAGCCTTACACCTTTATCAAAGCAGCACATGCAGGACGTTGCTGTGACAGAGATGCTAGGAGTGTGAAAGAACATTAGATTGCATATAACCATCATCTACATTGTCTTTCGGGTATGCTTGGCCGCGGATTAAGCACGCGAAGGATGATACCGAGGTGCTGGTGACCGGTTGTTGTGGCTTCAACACCACGGTGAGAGTAGATGCCTTCTGAAGTGGTATCGCGTCGGGCGGATGCTGATAGCATGCTAGTTGCGCGAGAAGCCGTCTCTGGGGTATGTGATGATGATATCCAGGAAGTCGTCCACCACATCCGCCGAAGAACATTACACATTTTCTCACCGTCACCATGGTCGCGCAGCACATTGACCCAGATATGCTCACAAAGATGTGCCAGTTCACTAGTACATATCATCGCCAACCATATCCCGCTCTTGAAGAAGTACAACACACAGGCGCCGGCAAATACGTCCTCGTTACCGAAGCTTCGGAAGAGATCGGCCGGGCAATCGCTTCATCGTGGGCAAACGCGGGAGCCGCCGGTATCGCCATCAGTAGTCGCGATGCAGACGATCTCGAGCCCGTCATCGTCAGACTGAAGCGACTCAATCCCACAACACAGGTCCTGGCTATGGCTTGCGACACCACAAAATCGGCCGAAGTCGCCAGACTCTTTGATGCGATAAGAGAGGAGTTTGGCCAACTCGATGTAGTCGTCGCAAACGTCGGTACGGCACATCTTAGCAGGATAGATGAGACCGACGACAACGACGAGTGGTGGGCCGATATGACAACGAACTTTCGCAGCACACATCTTCCCGCCCACCAATACATCCGCACATTTGGCCCGGCACCAACCGGAACATTCATCTCCATCACATCCGGTGCGGGTACGGTCGTGACACCCGGTCTCTCTTCCTATGGCATTGCGAAACAAACCGACCGCCGGCTCATTGAGTTCCTCAACGTCGAATATCCAGATATGAAGGCTTTCTCGCTGGATCCTGGGGTTGTGAGGACGGAGAGGACGAACGATATGTTCAGGCCCTTTGCGTTCGATAGTCCAGAGCTAGTCGGCATGTTCTCGGTTTGGCTAGGCGGCGGAAGAGCGTACAAGCTCAAAGGCAGCTATGTGCATACTACATGGGATATAGAGGAGTTGGAAAGAGAAGCAGACGACATAGTCGGGCGAGGTGCACTGAAAGACAAGTTTCCGGGGGGCTTGCTGGTACAAGAGGGTGTAACCTGGGGAAACCAGATCCCTGGACCGGAAAGACATTTGTAACTCCTCATTGCGAGAGGAATAATTATGTGTATGATCGATCCGAGAGGTGCCTCATGTAATGGATGCGAAACCAATGTTGATGCCACCTTGGTGCTGCTGAAGCCGTGATGCCGTGATGTGTGCAACAACCTCGAAGCTACAAATCAACAATGGTGTGTACTGGTCCGGCCAGACGCTTCTCAACCTCTTCCCATGATGCCATCCGCCGCTTGTCTTGACTCCATAGGGTACCACCTACTCCGTGATTCCATATCCAGGCATCGCATAAAATGATGTCGTCCTCATCGCCGTAAAAGCTGACTGGTACATCAGCTTCCCAGATACGTACTGTATCTTGATGTGTCCAGTTCCGGGTCTTGTTTGGTGTCCGATGGTTCGAGTTCACATCAACCAGAACAACGTCCAGGCTTTTCCCGTCGTAAGATCTGAATATCGTGTCGATGGTTTTCGCTGCTAGATTGACGGGTCGCATCATCACAAGCGTCTGCAAGGATGGGGTCTTGAGACAGAATGCTATTTCTAGATCCGACATCTCTTGGGTAGTGATGGCAAGCCGTTTGAGATTGGGCGGTGGGTGTCGAAAGTAGTTGACCACATCGTAGCTGACAATGAGCTCTTCAAGGTGCAACATGTGTGAAAAGACCCTGTTCTCGGTGATATGCGGCCTGATTTGCTCAACCTCACTTGGTGGTGCATAAATCGGAGAGAGATCTAAAGCCAGTCTCTTGAGAAGAAAAAGGCGATTGCACAGATCTATGATTTGTGGTAGTCGAACCAAAGGCGTGTAGTTCCCTTCGATCAGCCTGTGCACCTCAGTTGGCGAGATGAATATTGATGTTATATGGCGGAGTGCTTGGGCTTCCGCGAACAGTTCTTCGTTTCGCCCGGCTTCTCCATAGTTGAGAGCTTGTGGGTGATGCCCCAGGTTTAGTCCGAGTGTTCTGCGAAATCGCGCATAGGTCGTGCAACTGTCCAGATACAGACAATGCGAGTAAAGATACTGTGTTGCTATAAGATAAGTGTTGCGCGACACTAGAGTGAGTGCGCGCAACGTCTTGGTGATGATGTTTGACGGTGCCCACGCTACAGGATGCTGGCCGTTGTGGGTACCCACAAGTTGATCGAGAACGTTGAGGAACAGCTCTAATGGCAAGCTGGCGAACCCTCGCGATATATTCTTCGGGAACTCAGCCTGTTCCATTAGTTCGCTAGCGATATTGAGTAGATATGTGCAAGCTGGAGATGGCGAGAATAGATTTTGGTGATATTGTTGAGCCTCCTTACGTCATCACCTTCCCCGCTCGGGGCCCCGAGACTAATCTCCATAGAGTCTAGCCTGGGAGCTAACTTGGAATGTACGAGCGACGCACGAGCTACGGCGGCGGCCGTGGCGTCCGTAGGCCCCGTGAACAATCTCTGGAGTGACACCATTACCCAGCGCAGTTCGGCCGACTCAAAACGAAGCGCGTTCTAGGGTGCACAAGGCCTCATTCGGGGCAACAACATATCCGAGCCATTCGTAGGTGGAGGCGGAGAATCTGATACACCGCTCCGCCCACTCCAATGCGAGACCCCCTCATCAATCGGCTTCGACTGACCAATTGCGTGTGTATGTGCTCGTGTACCCTCCAGGCCTCCTCACTGGCCGCGTCTGATGGTGTGTACTCAACTGCGTTCAGACCCACTACTCGGTCGACAGCATCCATGCTTTTGACCGGCAGCTTTGAGCGAATTCAAAAAGTCTCCCGTCGTGAGGACGCGACCGTCTATCAGGTTTGCTACTTCCAAGGCGGCCCAAGGACTCCCCCCCAGGATGTGCGTCACCATTGAATCAAACAACCACCGCGAAAAATGAAGGGCCGTTCGCGACTTCGACCTCCACATTCCGCAAGTGCTGGCAATATGTAAAGGGCCCACGCAGCTAGAGATCTGAGACAACATATTGAAAGTTGGATCACAAGTCCAACCCTCTACTCGATCGAGATCTATACCGGTAGGAACTGCGAGCTCACTCGAACTTCATCAAGATGCTACTTCAGCAAGGCGTCTTAGGCGTTCTCTTGGTGGTATTGGCCTACGTCCTCAAGGTACGAGCCTTCATACCAAACTCCATTGCGTCACACTAACAATGCGAAGATCGTGTGGACAGGGCTGACAGGTCCACTGTCAAAGCTGCCAGGGCCGTGGTACACTAAGTACACCAACCTCGTTCTTCGTTACCAGACGGTTTCAGGCAAACGAATTTTCTACGTGGACAATCTTCACCAGCACTATGGCGGCGTCGTACGAATCTCGCCAAACGAGACAGCCGTATCGGATATAGCCGGTGTCAGTCAGATACACAAGATCGGTGCTGGGTACCTGAAGTCGGACTTCTACTCGTCTCTCCTTCCAACTGATACACCCGGTATATTCCCGATGCGCGATCCATATGCCCATGCCGCAAGAAGAAGGCTGTTTGCCCGACCGTTCAGCAACACCAGCTTGAGCAGCAACTGGGACGTAGAGATTAGGACGAAAGCAAACCTAGCTGTCACGAGGATTCGACACGACGCAATGGGTTCGTCGCAAGGAGCCGATGTCCTCAAATGGTGGACGCTCATGGCGAATGATGTAATTGCTCACCTCAGCTTTGGAGAGAGCTCCGAAATGCTTGAGATGGGTAAGGTATGCAACTCAGCCTTCATCAGTCTTGCTATGAATGCATTTTCTAATAACAGAGGTAGCAAACACCATACATCGATGCTATTCAGGCCGCGCTTATTTGCGGTATCATTCGATCTGAAATTGGAACTACCATCTGGAAAATTCTCAGTTGCCTCCCCATCAAACGGATAAAATTTCTCTACTCGATCGATGATGTCCTAAACGAACACGGCGAGCGGGCGATACAGAAGATGCGCAGTGAGGGTGGCAATACCAAGAATCTCTTCAA
>Ga0265797_10009439_pt1 | contig 12702 bp, 12 predicted proteins | sample P2T30metagenome_FD_192433 | JGI IMG/M metagenome (GOLD analysis project Ga0265797, IMG submission 192433) | Plant litter microbial communities from East Loma Ridge, Irvine, California - P2 T30 | ecosystem: Environmental > Terrestrial > Plant litter > Unclassified | place: USA: California... | reverse complement strand
GGCGGGTGCTGGCCATCGTTTGGGCACGCGGTATCCAATTGGTAGTGAGCCACTGCTGTGCCTCGGCGGGCAGCGGGCTGCGCTGCCCGTGCTCGGATAAGATGCGGCGGCTACCCGTGCTGATGAGCAAGGCGAGCACCTGCTCATAATAAGCCTGAATATCGGCGAGCGACAGGCGGCCGGGCAACCAGGCCAGGCGCACGTAGCCGGCCGGGTTGTAATAAAGCCGGCCAGCGGCGCTTTCAAAGTAGAGTTTTTCCAACGTAGTAAAGAACCTATATAATTGGTGAAAATAAGCGAACTCACAAAGCTACGGCGCCCGCGCCGCTCGGGTAGCCCTGGGTCGAAAATTAGGCCACCCGTGGCCCAGCACCAGCCGTGCCGCTAGCCCTTTCTTAATGGGCCCACGGTTTTCCAGCTTGCGCCGCCGGCCGGCAATCGGGGCCCGCGCCGTAGTATTGCGGCCGTGACGACCGCCCCCCCGCCGCTAGCCCCCCCGCCTGCTTTACCGCCCCCTTACGCGCCCGGCCTGCACGTGCTGGCCACTTTTGGGGCGCCCGCCGCCCGGTTGCAGGATGCGGCGGGCAGCCAGCAGTTTTTCAGCGCCCTGGTGGCCCGGCTCGGCCTCACGAGCGTGGGCGAGGCCTACCACACGTTTGCCGGCAGCGGCGGCTTCACGGCGGTGCTGGCCCTCACCGAGTCGCACCTCAGCATTCATACCTGGCCTGAACACGGGCTAGCCACGTTCGACGTATTTCTATCGAATTTTCGGCGCGACAACCACGCCACCGTGCGCCAGGTGTACCAGGAAACGCTGGCTTTTTTTGCGGGCGAAGAACAGGCCTACGCCGAGGTACTACGATGAGCACGCTAGCCCCTCCTCCCGCCCCAGCGGCCTGGGTCACCTGCCCAAAATGCGCCACCCAGGTGCCCAGCCACGACCCGGCCCATAGCCGCTATTTTGGCTGCCCAAAATGCCGCACGTTTTTTTCGGCCAATGCCCTGCGCTCGGACCGCCCCGCGCAGCGCCTCGAGGAATTCAAAAAAGCCTTGGAGCCGGGCCCCAGCCTACCGCTGGGCGCGGTGGCCGAGCTGGGTGGCTACCGCTGCCGCCTCACCGGCTACCAGGTGCGGGGCGAAAAAAACGACCGCCTGGCCGAGTGGCGCGAGTACCAGCTGCGCCCCGCCGAGCCCCTGGCCGGCGACGACCCGGCCGATTTCCCGTTGCAGCTGGCCGAGTACCAGGGGCACTGGCTGCTCATTCGGCGGGCCGTAGAGTTCCCGGGCACCCGCACCAGTAAGCCCTACAAACAAAAGCGGTGGCAGGATGAGATAAATAACCGCACGTATCAGCTCTGGCACCGCTACCGGCCCGTGGTACGCGACGCCCTGGGCGAGTTCGACTGGAATATTCTGGAAGACGAACAGCTTACCATTCAGGAGTTTATTTCTCCCCCTTACCTGCTTGCGGGCGAGTACCGGCCGGGCGAGCCCATTGCGTGGTACCTGGCCCACTACCTCGAGCCCGCGCAAGTGGCGGCGGCGTTTGGCCTTGCCCCGGCCGCCCTGCCCACCCGCATGGGCGTGGGCGCGGCCCAGCCCGGCCCGGCCGCTGGCGAGCCGCAGCTGCGGCAGCTAACGGTAGCGGCCTTTGTGGCCCTCTTTGTGTTGCAGCTGGGGCTGGGGTTTTGGCGGCCGGCGGCCTTTGGTGATGAGCACCTTACCCTCAGCGAGCCCAACGCGGGCGTTGCTTCGACCGTGGTGGTGTCCGAGCCTTTCGACGTGAACGGGCCTAGCGCCCTGAGCATCAACCTGGAAAGCCCCGATTTGCTCAACCACTGGGTGGAGCTCACGGCCAGCCTCGTGAATGAGGAAACCGGCCGGGGCTACGAGTTTACCCGCTCGCTGGAGTACTACGAAGGCGTGGAAGACGGCGAGCACTGGACCGAGGGCAGCCGCTCGACCCAAGCCCTCCTCAGCTCGGTGCCCAGCGGCCGCTACCACCTCAATTTTTACCCCACCCTGGACAAAGGCACGGGCTCGGTAGGGCTGCGCGTGGCCGTGCGCGAAAACCCGGTGTTGTGGTCCAACTACTTTCTGGCCCTGGGGGCGCTGGCCGTGCTGCCGCTCATTGTGCGGTGGCGGCGCAAGGGCTACGAGGACGCCCGCTGGGAAAACAGCGATTTCGGCCCTGTCAGTGCGGGCACCTAACTGCTTAGTATATGCGCAATTACTTCCTTTCTCTTTGGCTGGCCGCCCGCCGCTGGCCCGTGTATGCAGGGCTGCTGCTGCTGGGCCTGGCTGCCTTCACGGGGGCGGGCCTGCGCGGCTACCGCCTGCTGGGCGACGACAACGAGAGCACCGAGGCCGAGCGCGGCTCCGGCAACAGCCTCACCGGCCGGTCGCACAGTGGCCACGGCACGTTTTATCATAAATAGCCTTTTCTGCTCATGGAATACCTTACTCCCAAGGCGCTCACCGCCTCCGTTGTGTACTCGCTGCTGGGCATCCTCATTCTGGTAATTAGCTTTTATATTTTCAATAAGCTGACACCCGGCACGTTGCGCCGCGAGATACTGGAGGAGCACAATAACGCCCTGGCCATTATCGCGGCGGCCTTTATGCTGGCCGTGGCCCTTATCATCAGCGCCGCCATTCATGGATGAAGGGTCCGTTTTGACGCGCCGGCGGCGGGCGCGGGCGGTGGCCTCGGCCTCCGCCGAAGGGGCACCCCGGCCAGCGCTGCTGCTAGGGTCGGTGGCCGTGATAGCCACCTGCGGTCTGCTCTATGAGCTGATTGCCGGCACGCTGGCCTCGTACCTGCTGGGCGATTCGGTAACGCAGTTTTCGACCGTTATCGGCGTGTATTTGTTCAGCATGGGCGTGGGCTCGTGGCTGTCGCGCTACCTGGGCGGGCAGCTGCTGCGCTGGTTTATTCGCCTCGAAATACTGGTGGGGCTGGTGGGCGGCGCCTCGGCACCGCTGCTGTTTGGGCTGTTTGCACACGTAGGCTCGTTTCGGGTGCTGCTGTATGGGCTAGTAGGCTTGCTGGGTATGCTGGTGGGGCTGGAAATACCCTTGCTACTGCGCATTTTGCAAGGGCGGCTGGCCTTTAAAGAATTGGTGGCTAGGGTCTTCACCTTCGACTACGTGGGTTCGCTGCTGGCGGCAGTGATATTTCCGCTGGTGCTGGTGCCCCGGCTGGGGCTGGTGCGCACGGCGCTGCTATTCGGGGCGCTCAACGTGGTGGTGGCGGGCGTGAGCCTGCTATCGTTTGACGAAACCAAGGCCTACCGGCGGCGCTACCTGGCGGCCATCGGACTAGCCTTGCTGGCCCTCGGCGCGGGCGTAGTAGGTGCCGAGCGCATCCAGCGCTACGCCGAGGGCGAGGTGTTTCAGGATACCGTTATCTACGCCCAAAGCACGCCCTACCAGCGGCTGGTGCTCACCGGCAACCACAGGGGCGAGCTGCGGCTGTTTCTCAATGGTAATCTGCAGTTTAGCTCTGCCGATGAGTACCGTTACCACGAGGCCCTGGTGCACCCAGCCCTGCAAGACCGGCCGCACGCCAGCCGCGTGCTGGTGCTGGGCGGGGGCGACGGGCTAGCCGTGCGCGAAATCCTGAAGTACCCGCAGGTGCAGCACATCCGGCTCATCGACCTCGACCCGGCCATGACCAAGCTTTTTCGCAGCAACCAGCTCCTGCGCGAGCTGAACCACAACTCCTTACACTCGTCCAAGCTCGAAATCCACAACGCCGATGCCTACGCCTGGCTGCGCCAGGATACGGCCCGCTACGACGTGGTATTCGTCGATTTTCCTGACCCCGGCAACTACTCCATCGGCAAGCTCTACTCCACTGCTTTCTACCAAACGCTGCGCCAGCGGCTGCGGCCGGGCGGGCTGGTAGTGGTGCAGGCCACCTCGCCCTACGTGGCGCGCCAAGCCTATTGGTGCGTGGTGCACACGCTGGGGGCTAGCGGCTTTAGCACAGTGCCTTACCACGCCTACGTGCCGTCGTTTGGCGAGTGGGGCTACGTGCTGGCGCAGGCCCAGCCGGGCTCCTGGCGGCCCACGAGTGGCGGGCTCCCGGCAGGGCTACGCTACCTCACGCCCCACGTTATCAGCCAACTACGCAGCTTTCCGCCCGACATGGCCGAGGTACCTACCGAAGTCAATCAACTTAATAATCAGGCCCTAGTGCGGTATTTTGAGGAAGAATGGGGACCGTATGGGCAGTGAGTAATTGTTAGATAGCAGAGCCGATGGCGCGGGGCTCTGCCCCGTGCCGACTATGTAGCAGGCCTCTGGCCTGCGGGCAGCCACTTGGATGGACTAGCCGCCGCGCACTCGTAGCGGGCCAGAGGCCCGCGAATAGTAGACACGGGGCAGAGCCCCGCGCCATCACGCGCAGCCGTTTCAACTCATAATTCATAACTTTTAACTCCTAACTCAGACTAATGCCCCTCCCCCGCCGCCAATTTCTTGCGCAGGCCAGCGCCGGGCTAGCCGGCACGCTGCTGGCTAGCCTAGTGGGCAGCGTACCGGGCTGCGCGCCTGCCCGCTCGGCAGTGCAGGGCCAACTGCGGGGGGCAGGCCACGTGCTGGGCCACCTGTTGCGCACGCCGGGCAAGATTCCGCCGCCCACGCGCACGCAAGAGGTTGACACCGTTATTATTGGCGGAGGCGTGAGTGGGCTGGCGGCCCGGCGCACGCTGCACCAGCTAGCTCCCGAGCGCACCACGCTGCTGCTGGAATTGGAGGCCGCTACCGGCGGCAATGCGGCCAGCGGCCACAACGCCCGCACGGCTTACCCCTGGGGCGCCCACTACCTACCCCTCCCCGACCAGCGTGATACCGAGCTGCTAGCCTTTTTGCAGCAGGCCGGCGTGCTCACGGGCTACGACGCGGCCACCAGCCTGCCCAGCTACGACGAAACCATGCTCTGCCACGACCCCGCCGAGCGCCTGCTGCTGCACGGCCACTGGCAGGCGGGCTTGGTGCCCGAGGTGGGCGTGCCCGAGGCCGAGCGCGCCGAAATAACCCGCTTCCTGGCCGAAATGGAGCGCCTGCGCCACGCTACCGGCCCCGACGGGCAGGAGTTGTTTCGGCTGCCGCTAGCCTTGTCTTCCACCGATACGGCCACTCGCCGGCTCGATACTGAGACGATGGCCGCCTGGCTCGCGCGCCACGGCTACCGCTCAGAATACCTGCGCTGGTACCTCGACTATTCGTACCGCGACGACTTTGGGGTGCCCGCGGCGCAGCTTTCGGCCTGGGCTGGGCTGCATTACTTTGCCGCTCGCAAGGGCCGCGCCCACAACGCCCCGCCCGATGCCGTGCTCACCTGGCCACAGGGCAACCACTTTCTGGCCGATGCCCTGCGCGCCCAGGGCGGCCCGGGCCGCATCCAGACTGAGGCGCTGGTGTGGGGGCTAGCCGAGGCTGATAATGGCCGCGTAGCCGTGCAGGTCTACGATGCCCACACGCGCCAGAGCACTACCGTACTGGCCCGCCACGTGGTTATGGCCACTCCCTGGCACGTAACCAAGCACTTGTTACCCAGCCCCGAAACCGTTCCCAACTTAGCCCCGCTGCACGCGCCCTGGCTGGTGGCCAACCTCACGGTGGCTGGGTACCCCGGCGGCCCCGGCCAGCCCCTGAGCTGGGACAATGTGCGCTACGGCAGCCCCGCGCTAGGGTACATCGACGCCGAACACCAGGCCCTACGCGGCTTCGAGGGCGACGGGCCGCGCAGCCTCACCTTTTACTGGGCGCTGCCCACCGACCCGGCCGACCCGGTAGCCGCACGCCGCCATGCCCTGGCTAGCACCTACGCCGAGTGGCTCGCCCTCGTCCTCACCGAATTAGAATTGATGCACCCCGGCCTCGCCGCCCAGGTGCAGGCCGCCGAACTCTGGGTGTGGGGCCACGGCATGGTGGCGCCTGCGCCCGGCTACGTGTGGGGCGCGGCGCGGGCGCAGGCGGCGCAGCCCCGGCTAGGGGGCCGCGTGCACCTGGCCCACACCGACCTCAGCGGTATTTCGCTGTTTGAGGAGGCCTTTCACCAGGGCGAACGAGCGGCGCGGGCCGTGCTGGGGCTAGCCAGCAGTAGCGCGGACTTTCAGTCCGCAAGCTGAATTCTACAGCAGCTTCTGACTCGGTATAAAGAGGCCGGGTGTAGAGACGCATCTTTGCGTCTGGCACCAGACGAGCTGACGCTAGGTCCGCTCGCGGACTGAAAGTCCGCGCTACTGACCCGCCCGCTAGCCATCGGCGCCGGCCATCCGTATAGCCGGGGCGACACGCGCTGTATCTAACTCTTTCTTCTTATGTCCTTTTCCCTTTCCGGCCGCGCCCTGGCGGCCCTGGTAGCTGGCGGCTTTTTCCTCGGTAGCTGCGGCGGCAACGGCGCTTCTACCAGCACCCCTAGCAGCACGCTGGGCACCGATTCGGCCGCCACCAAAGTCGGCGGCATGCCCGACTCGACGAGCGCGGGCGGCGCAATGGGCACGCCGGCCGGCGGCGCCACCATGAATAGCACCGACCCCAATACGTCGGCCACGGGCACTTCCGCTACCGGCAGCACCATGAGCAACAGCCCCGCCGGCACGGCCGGCACCCCTACCATGGGCGGCACCGGGGCCAGCGGCACCACCAACAGCACCGGCGCCAACTAACGCCCGCGAACCAGTATCGGGGCCGGAAAACGTGCTATTTTGCGCGCTTTCCGGCCCTTTGCTATGTCCTCTTCCCAGCCCTGGCTGCGCTCGGCCCGCTACGATGGCTGGCTGATTCTGGCCCCGCCATTCGCGGCGCTGGCCGTGGTGGCGCTGCTGCCGGCCACCTACCGGCAGTCGGCGGCGTTTCCGCTGCTAGCCTGGGTGGGCCTGGTGCTGCTCATCGACGTGGCGCACGTTTACGGCACGCTGTTTCAAACGTATTTCGACCCGCAGCAGCGGCGGCAGCGGCGGCGCCTGCTGCTGCTCGTGCCGCTAGCCTGCTACGCGGGCGGCGTGGCGCTGCACGCGGCGGGCGGGCTGGTGTTTTGGCGGGCACTTACTTACCTGGCGGTGTTTCACTTTGTGCGGCAGCAGTATGGTTTTCTGCGGCTCTACTCGCGGCGCGAGAAGCCGGCATCAGGCGCCTGGCTAGCCCCGGTACTTATCTACGCGGCCACGCTTTATCCCTTGCTGTACTGGCACTTATCGCCGCCTCGCAATTTTAATTGGTTTGTAGCCGGCGATTTTGTGCAGGTCGACTGGCCGCTGGGTCGCTGGCTAGCCTCCTGCTGCTACGTGGCGCTGCTACTCGCCTACGTGACCCGCGAGGCGTGGCTGGTAGTCCGCACCAAAACGATGAACCTGCCGCGCAACCTGCTGCTGGCCGGCACCGCCGCTAGCTGGTACGCCGGCATCGTGCTTTTCAATGGCGACCTAGCCTTCACGCTGCTCAACGTGGTGGCCCACGGCGTGCCCTACCTAGCGCTGGTGTGGAGCCGCCGCCCCGGCGTCGCCGCCGGGCGCGGTTGGTGGGCCGGCCGCTACGGGCTAGCCCTCTTTTTGGGCGCCATCGGGCTGTTCGCTTTCTTAGAAGAAGGCCTCTGGGATGGGCTGGTATGGCACGAGCACGGCGCGGTGTTTGGCTGGTTTCAGCAGCTGCCGGCCGTGGCGGCACCCGGCGTGCTGATGTGGCTGGTGCCGCTGCTGGCCCTGCCCCAAAGCACGCACTACGTACTAGATGGCTTTATCTGGCGGCGCGGTGGGCCAGGCTAGCCTTAGGTTTAGCTATCAGCCAGCTATCATTGATGTTGGCACAGCATTTAATTCAATCTATCGTGAATGTGCTAAACTAAATGCTTGCAGTCCCGTACTTTGGCGCCATGAAAACTGCCTCCCCTACTCCTTTTCCTGCGTACCCTACTACTTGTGATATGTCTGCGGCGGCTTGGCTAAAACATTTTGCCAGCCTGCTGCCAGCCTACGCCGCCAAATACCAGATTGCCGAGGCCGAAGCGGCGGCCCTGCAAGGGGCTAGCCACAACCTGCTGGCGGGCCTGGGCGAGCAGATGGCGCGCGTCACGCTGGCCATCCGGCTGCTGGCGGCCACGCCGCGCAACTGGCCCGCCTCGGCCATTCCGTGGCTGCCGGGTATGCGCGCCATTTTGCAGGATGCCACGGCGCTCAGCTACCGCATTCTGAGCCACGACGCCTACGACCCCGCCGATGGCTCAGCCCTGGGCTTGGAATGCCGGCTCGATAGCTAGGGCCTTGGCCCCAACCCTAGGGGCCGGCGCCGGGGGCTAGCCACGGGCGCCGGCTAGCCTACTTCGTTATTACGAGCTCTACGCGGCGGTTGAGCTTGCGGGTTTCCTCCCGGTCGTTGCCAAATTTGGGGCGCGCGCCGCCGTAACCGATGGTGGTGATGCGGCTGGCAGCCACGCCCCGCCCTACGAGGTAGCGCTTCACCTCGGCCACGCGCTGCTCGCTGAGCACCACGTTTTTATCGGCCGGACCCTGGTTGTCGGTGTGGCCTTCGAGGCGAATTTCCAGGCTCGGATTATCCTTCATCGAGTTGGCCAGCGTATTGAGGGTGGCGTAGGATGAGCCAATCAGTTTGGCCTGGCTTTGGGTGAAGATAATGGCCGGCAAATCGAGGCGCGAGCCCACGGTGGCGGGCGTGAGGCGCGGCTCGTAGCGGCGCGATTCGCCGGCCCGCACCGTGAGCGTATCGACGCGGGTGAGCAGGCCGGCCGTGGTCGTGAGGCGGTAGCGGCCGGGGGCTAACGACATCTGAAAGCCCACCTGGTCGGCCCGCGCCGTGCTGCGGAAATCAATCGGCCCGCCTATCATAAGCGCCTGCACCTCGGCGCCGCCTTCGAGCGGCTTGTTGGTGCGGGCATCGAGCACGCGGCCCGTGAGCAGCGCCCGCGCCTGCCCTAGCGGGTTGGCGGCGGCCGCCGCAGCCTTGGCCACCAGCGCCGAATCGGGGGCGGGCGGCGGGCCGGCGGGCGTGCGAAACAGCTTTTTGGGCGCCGTGTCCTTAGGGCCGGTGCTGGCGTAGTAGGCCGTGCCATCGGGGCCTAGCGCAAAAAAAGCGTCGTAGCCGGGGCCGTTGAAGCGCGGGCCCAGGTTTTCGGGCTGGCTCCACTTGGTGTAGCTGTCGTCGAGGCGCTGGCTCACAAAAATATCGGCCGAGCCGTACCCCTGGTGGCCGTAGGAGGCGAAATAGAGCGTTTTGCCGTCGGCCGTGAGCCAGGGCGCAAACTCGTAGCCCGGCGAGTTGACCACCGCGCCCAGGCTCACGGGCGCCGAGTAGCCGCCCGCCCCATCGGGCCGGCTGATATACAAGTCGTTGGCGCCCTGCGAGTCTTCGCGCTCCAGGCTCAGCAGCAACACTTTCTCATCGGCCGACAGAAAAAAATTGGTTGCCGGGCTGCTCGAAGAATAATTAGCAATGCGCAGCGGCGTGGGCCGCCCACCGCCCGCCAGCGCCACCCGCGACAGCCCTTCATCGCGAAAGCCCGCGGCATCATAGGTGCCGCGCACCACCAGCGCCGGGGCGCCGGCTGCCCCCACCACGGCCTGCACCGCGTTGTTTTGGGGTGTGTTGAGGCCAGCCGGGGTTTCGAGGTGGGTGGGCGCGCCCCAGGTGCGGCCCTTATCGGTGCTCTGGCTCAGCCAGATATCGCCGCTTTCGGCGGCACCTTCCACGTTGCCGGCAAAGCGCGTGCGGGCAAAGTACAGGCGCTCGCCATCGGGGGCGGGCACCGGTTGCAACTCGCTGCCGCCCGGCGAGGCCAGCGCGGCCAGCGGCTCGGGCGTGGCAAAGTAGGGCGGCCCACTGGCTAGCTTCAGTTGCAGCTGAAACAGGCGCCACTGCTGGCTGAGGCGCCCCACGCTACGCGCCGCCACAATGGCCGTGTTGTTGAATTTATCGTTCACCGCCAGCGTCGCCACCCGGCCATCGAGCCGGTTTTCGAGTTGAAACGAGCCCACCTGGCCCGTGGGCACCAGGCGCCACTGCTGCCCTAGCCCACCCGTGAAGGGCCGCTGCACCAGCGGTGTATTGGCCCCGCTAGGGGCTAAGTTATTCACTTCCAGGGTCAGGCAAAGGGTGCTGTGCTTGGCTTCGAGGCGGTAATACTCGCCGCCCTCGCGGATGAGCACGAGGTGCCACTGCTGGCTGGGGGCGTGGGTGAACTCCCACTGCACGGCGGCCGCGCCGCTGGTGGTGGCGGCGCGCTGCACATCGAGGCTGCGCCCGCTGGCGCGGTTGATGATGCCGTAGAGCGCCCGGTTGTCGGGGGCCAGGGGCGCTTGGGCAGCGGCGGAAAGTGCCACCAAACACAGGAAAAGTACTCGAAGCATAGGCGCAAAGGTCGGGCAGCCAGCCCAAACCCCGGCTAGCCCACCCGCCGCCCGCCCAAGCCAGCGGCGGGCGGCGGGTGGGCTAGCCGGGCAGGAGTATCCTGGGGCGGGCTTTCGCAGTATAGAACGGCAAACGCTGAAACCTCCCCCATTATGCGCAAAGGCACCCAAGTAACCTGGAAATACGGCACCGGCACGGCCACCGGCAAGATAGAATCGGTGCACAAAGAAGCCACCACCGTCAAAATAAAAGGCCACGCTATTCACCGCAACGGCTCGGCCGACGACCCGGCCCTGGTGATTGTGCAAGACAACGGCGACAAGGTTCTGAAGCTGCAAAGCGAGGTCAAAGCCAGTAAATGAGTATCTTGGCTAGGCCAGCTGCTTTTGCCTACCGCCATGCCGCCTCTTCTTCCTAGCTTCTACACCGTGCAGTACCAGGCGGCGCCGCCATTGCTGCGGGGCCGGGTGCTGCGGCCGCTCTCGGCCACCGAGTTCACCGAGTCGTGCGAGCTGGTGCTGAGCTGGGCGCAGCACCACCACTGCCCCTTCTGGCTGCTCGATGGGCGCCTGGATACGGCGCACCCGTTTGATGTGTACGAGTGGCTGCGAGAGGAATTTTTGCCGCGCGCGCACCACACGCTGGGGCGCGTGCCTTGCCTGGCTTTCGTGGCGCAGCCCGAATTTTGGCAAGCCTTACGGGCGCGCAGCTACGCCCTGCCCGCACCGGTGGTGCTGTCGGCCGCGTTTCGGGCCAACTGGTTTACGGCCGAGGACGAGGCGCTGGCCTGGCTCGCCCAGTTCCGGCCCGCCATTGGGATGCCCTAGCCGGGCTAGCCTACTACCCAAAAAAAGCCCCGCTGACCAGCGGGGCTTTTTGGTTTTAACGACGCTAGCGGGCTAGCGGTTGTTGGGGTCGGGCTTGATAAACGCCTCCTCGTCCATTTCGGTGGGCACTACTACAATGCCTTTTTGCAGCATCGAATTGCGCTTGCCGTAGAGGAAATACACCACGAAGCCGAGCAGCATCCAGCCAAAGGCCACTTGCAGGGTAAACGAATCGAGGCCCACAATCAGCAGCGTGCACACCAGCGCACCCATAATGGGCACCAGCGGGAAGCTCGGCGTGGAGAGCGGCGCGCGGAACGGGCGCGGCTGCTCGGGGTCCGATTTGCGCATAATCCACACGCCAATGCTCACGAGCACGAAGGCCAGCAGGGTGCCAAACGAGGTGAGGTCGCCGGCCAGCGAGCCGGGCACGAAGGCCGCGAACAAGCCCACGAACACCATCAGCATGAGGTTGGATTTGTAGGGCGTGTTGAACTTGGGGTGCAGCTCGGAGAAGGCTTTTGGCATGAGGCCGTCCTTGGCCATCGAGAAGAACACGCGGCTCTGGCCCATCAGCATCACGAGGATAACCGAGGTGAAGCCCAGCAGAATACCCACCGTAACGGCCGTGGCCAGCCAGCCGTAGCCGGGCATGTGCGCCCGAATGGCGTAGGCCACGCTAGCCTCGCCGCCCAGGGCAGGGTCGGCAAATTCGCGCCAGTTGGATACCCCCGTCAGCACGTGGCCGAAGAGGATATACAGCACCGTACAAATGGCCAGCGAGCCCAGGATACCGATGGGCATGTCGCGCTTGGGGTTTTTGGCTTCCTGTGCGGCCGTGCTCACAGCATCGAAGCCGATGAAGGCGAAGAACACAATACCCGCGCCACCAATGATGCCGCCCAGGCCGTGCTTGAAGAAGCCTTCGTAGGTGCGCACCACCGTGCCAGCGGCGTTTTTCACCACGGCATCGGCCGGAATGAGGTAGGGTGTGTGGTTGGCCGGGTTGATAAACTGCCAGCCCACGGCGATGAAAACCACTACGATGAGGGTTTTGAGCACCACGATAACGGCGTTGAACATGGCCGATTCTTGCGTGCCTTTCACCAGCAACAAGCTCAGCATCACGATAATGAGCAGCGCGGGCAGGTTGACGAGGCCGTGCTGCGCTACGCCATTGATAACGGCGCTTTCGAAGGGCGAGTGACTGAGATTATAGGGTATACTCGTCCCGAAGACCTCCAGCAGCTTGTTCAGGTATTCGCTCCAGGCGATAGACACGGTGGCCGCGCCCAGGGCATATTCCATGATGAGCGCCCAGCCAATAATCCAGGCCACAAACTCGCCCATGGTAGTGTAGGCGTAGGTGTAGGCCGAACCGGCAATCGGAATCATGGCCGCAAACTCGGCGTAGCACAGGCCCGCAAACACGCAGCCGAAGGCCGCCAGGATGAAGGCCAGCGTAACGCCCGGCCCCGAAGCCTGGGCGGCGGCGGCCGCCGTG
>Ga0265797_10009438_pt1 | contig 12702 bp, 7 predicted proteins | sample P2T30metagenome_FD_192433 | JGI IMG/M metagenome (GOLD analysis project Ga0265797, IMG submission 192433) | Plant litter microbial communities from East Loma Ridge, Irvine, California - P2 T30 | ecosystem: Environmental > Terrestrial > Plant litter > Unclassified | place: USA: California... | reverse complement strand
GCGTACACAGTGAAGTACCAGGCCTTCCTCCGCAAGCAGACCCGTTTCAACGCGTCTCGCGGTGGTCCCTGGCACTACCGTGCGCCGGCCAAGATGTTCTGGCGCACCGTCCGTGGCATGATCCCTCACAAGACCGAGCGTGGTAACGCCGCCATGAACCGCCTGAAGGCCTTCGAGGGCATCCCCCCTCCCTACGACCACAAGAAGCGCATGGTCGTTCCCCAGGCTCTCCGTGTCCTCCGCCTCAAGCCCGGCCGCAAGTACTGCTCTGTCGGCCGTCTCGGCCGTGAGTTCGGCTGGAAGTACAGCGACGTCGTTGACAAGTACGTTTTGGAAAAGATATCAGCACATTGGAACAGCTTGGATACTAACACTATTTCAGGCTCGAGGAGAGGAGAAAGGTCAAGGGCTCCGCCTACTACGAGCGCAAGAGGGCTCTCCAGAAGAAGCTCATCGACGCCAAGAAGAGCGCCCCCATCGACTCCAAGGTCAAGGAGGAGCTCGCCCAGTACGGTTACTAGATGTTTTCTCGACGCTGAAGGACGAACGGCATGGTTTTGGCGAAGCGGTGATGGCGCTGTTGTTTTAGCGAACGTATGAAAAGACACGATCGCAAGCACAGATAGCTGCAGCCGGCTTGAAACTTGGGCACACGTCGCTGAAGCGGAGGACCCGGGCACCTTCATGCAGATACCACCCAAAGATTTCACGCATTCACCAATGAGCTTTTCCTGTCTCAGTGGAAATGTTACCGGCCCTTCGCTTCTTATGATCAGGCGTTATTTGCGAGACTCGACTGTTCGGGCAAGAGTGGAGAAGATGATATGGGGTGTTTCACTTTATTCACATGCCATGCCACTCTGGCTCGCGCCTCAATGGATTTCCGGCGTTAATGGATTAAATGACCAGCACTTGTAAGTTTACATGTGAGCCAGAAAGCCCTCTTCAGTTCAATGTTACCAGCGATCAAACTTCATCGACAACTTGCTTCGTCATGTCCTACGCCACTCTTGTGCTTTCCCTCCTGGCAGTTGAGGACGCCCCACTGTCTCCTGGTTCACCTGGTTCACAATATCAGTGCAACTCCAAGCACGTGCCCCTCACTACAATATGTGTGCATACCTGTGGTGTATTAAGTCCTGATGTTAGAAAGTCACATTGTCAAGTACAAGCCATTTTACTCCTGCCAGCAACCGTAATTCATTTTCTCCCGAAGTCAAACGCCCCCTCGACACTAGCCCAAGGTAGCCTGGGGCGGCTTTGACCCACTCCTTCAAGTCCATGCTCGTCTCCGCCTTCAGTTCAAGCCAGCGCTTCGTTTCGTCTTAACTCTCCCTCACCCAAACTCTACACTCACGAACCTCCATATCATCTCGGCCTGCATTACCTTTATCTGTACAGCATTGCGACGCGGCCTGGAGCTGTTTTATTCTCTGTAGCATTCGCATTCACCACATTCGCGTTGGTGACTCGGCAGCTCCATCTTCGCGCCCGGAGCCTCACAGCACAGAAGCATGTGCCTTTGCGCCTGGCATGAATGGGAGTAAATCGCCAGTGGCTGCATCTGCGCCGGCAGAGAAGGCGGAACAGAAAGATACAAGCAGCGCCATCACCAATGGACACCAAAGCCCACGTCCAGGCGCCGATTCCGTCGAGCCGAAAGCGTTGAATGGCAGCCCAAAGCGCTCAATCGAGGAGGAAACACACGATAAAGACGACGACAATGAGTTGCCCGACGCGCCTCCACCAGCGACTAATGGACACCCTGCTGGCGCACACGATGGCGATGAAGACGCGAACTCGGAAGCCGAAACTGTGTTGACAAGCCCAGTCAAGAGAAGAGAGGCCGAAAAGCGAGTAGCCACTATCAAACAAGAGAAATCCGAACAGCCAAAGTTCTCAGCTCAGCCTTCTTTGGGCGAGGATGACGACGATGAGGCCGATGCTCCTGGATCACCGGACGACACTGCTATGCCTGCGCCCGCTTCAGCCGTGTCGAGAGCTGCTTCACAGGATGGACGCGACGAGGAAGCTCAAAAGAAACGTGAGCAAAGCAGTGAGTCATTAAGCGATGTTAGTCCTACGCGCTCAGCCGCGTCTGGCCACTCTTCGAGGGCAAGCTCAAAATCTCGCGCCCGATCAGAACGCCCTGGATCTGGTTTCAACAGCAAGGAATCACCCAACCCTAGGAAACGAAAACATCGCGCCTCATCTGTCAACCTGCCGAACAAAAGGCCGAGCATGGATGTGGCAAAGCGAAGGCTTCGAGACTTGCATTCCGAGGATATGGGAGGAAAGGCTTCCAATGCGAGGTCACCCTCACCCGGGAGAAAAGGTCACCGCCGTGCGGTATCTACGCAATCTGCACTGCTCGATGGGACTTCAGAAGCGAACGGCAACCGAAAGCGCAGAGCTGCATCTCAATTCCCAGCTGGCGAATCGAAAACTACAAAAGCGACTTGGGACGAGTCCAGCGTTTCCTCTGAAACAACTTCTCACGGACATGGTGATGCACCTACGCGCAGGCGTGGAATTGGTCGATCAACATCCACGCCAGGCAGACCTGCAGGACGTGAGCACAAACGGCATATCAACAAATACGGGTTCACTAAACTCGCGGAAGCTTGCGAAGACGGCGACCTGGACCTTGTCAAGGAATGGAGAGAGAAAGATCCGGATCAGCTGGAGATAGAGGAATTCGCAAAGAACACACCTCTCCAAATCGCATCACTAAACGGAAACGCTGAGGTAGTGGAATACCTCATTGATCAAGGCTGCCGTGTCGACTGCGCCAACGTTGACAAGGATACGCCTCTTATTGATGCGGCCGAGAACGGACATCTGGATGTCGTGGATATTCTTCTAAATGCCGGTGTGGATCCTCTACGCCAGAACTTGAAGGGCCAGCAGGCGCTCGATGTGGTCACAGATGACACCGAAAATGCAACCGAAATCAGGGCATCCCTCCGAAGGGCTATGGAGAAGTGGAACAGCGTCGATGCCAGAAAACGAAGAGAGCACGAAGAAGAGCAACGCTTTGGTGGCGGGCCTTCTGAGTATCTTCATTTCATGGCACGCACGTACGAGAACCTCCACAAGCTCGTTGTGAATAACGATCGCAACAGTGTGAGGGAGTTCCTCGATGCGCGCGTCCCTGTCGATAATAATATCATCGCAGCCGCAGCCAGGACTGGCGATTCCTACCTGATCAACATGTTGCTCGCAGAAATGACCGACAAGAAAGCATTCCAAAAGCCGGAGAAACCTCTCCTTGCCGTCCTTGGAACGTCGCACTTGGAAACTGTCAAATCGCTCACCGAACTGGACCAGTTCAACCCACTTTGGCGTAATAGACAAGGGAAAACCTGGCCTGAAATCGCGGATGAACGACGTGGCCCTATGTGGGTGCAAGAGTCTGAGCTTTTGCATCGACTGTATAACGAGGCGCGCAGCAAGACTGAGCGACGAAGCTCTAGCCCAGTAACGAAGCGCGACGAGGTCAAGCGACGCCCACCACCCCAGTCTGGCGATAACAGTGGGGAAGATTCCCCGCCGAAGCGTAAGAACGGTAAGCGCCTGATGTCTAGGAGAGAGATGCGCGCTGCTAGTGGAAAGCCTTTCGAGGATTCTTCCAGTGAAGATTCTAGTTCTGAGACCGCGAGGGAAGCAGAAGATACCATGAAACCACCAGAGAGCCCAGCGACAAAGCGCGGGCCCGGACGACCCAGAACCAAGAGCGCATCTGCTCAGCCTTCAGAATCGCCACAAGAGGCTGCAAGGACTAGGAGAAGAAGTTCTTCACTGCGTGGAAAGGTCGAATCCACGTTACCTGTTGTTGATGAGCAAATGGAGGATGCCGATAACGTCGTCGTTGCCAGCCAGGCTGCCGACACTGAAATGGTAGACCAGACTACTGATGCTGCACCCGCGCCCGAAGCAGCAGACGGGAAAGACGAGGTCAAGAAGAGAGAAGCAGAAAGCCCTAGCAAAGAGGCAGCCGAATTGCAGAAGGCTGAGGAAGACGCAAAGAAGAAAGTCGAGGACGATCTGAAAGCCCAGGAAGCTGAAGAGACTGCACGCAAAGTCGAAGCCGAGGAAAAGGCAGAGAAAGAACGATTGGCCGAAGAGGCTAGAATTCGTCAAGAAGAAGATAAGAAGGCACAGGCTGCTCGAGAGGCAGAGGAGCAACGTCAAAGGGTTGAGACCCAGCTGTCTGAGGCTAAGAGCAGACATCGCCAGGAATTGGTCTCTAGCTTGCCCGATGCTTTGTCAAGAATTTTGCATCCGACGCTTGACGCCACCATTGAAGAGGCTCGCCTGAAGAATGAAGTCTTGGAAGTCTTCACGCCTCTACAAGCTCTTCCTGCTGCAGGCTCTACCGACAGCGATCCATCACACAATTCACGCGCGGATCTCGTCGTGCTGAACGCACAAGCAGCACCGTTGCTTGGAAAAGCCGGGTTGGATCTCCTGCTACGTTCTGACGCCCCTGGTTACGAGAAGTCACTCGCCCAGGACTGGACGACGTTCCCGCTAGATGATGATGAAAAGGAATGCGCACACGCGATTTTGCCTGGCCACCTGCTCAGCAAGAACCCTCTGGATGAAGACAGCATGGCTATCGATGAGGATCTCTCTTTCGAAGCGGAGCTCGCAAAGACGGCCCGTCGAATCAAGAAAGCACGCGAAGCACAGGCCCAATTCGACTCGGCAGATATCGAGCTTCGTTGGGTGAAACTACAAGATGTCCTCGACCATCTCTCTCCGGCCCTACAGGACGTCAAGATTGACGTGCGCGCCGACTTCTGCCGCCCACAAGACCGCGCTCGTATGTTCAAACACGTGCAAGCTCAAGGAAAGACAAGCTTGTTCGATAGCGTTGTCGAGTGCTGGAAGCAGGAAGCTCTCCCGCAGAAACTCGAAGTGGGCACGACGGAGGTCAAAATTACCCACGAGAAGTAAAAGGTACTTACTTCTCAAGAGATGAACGATCAAGAAACACAGATCGCAAGCCTGGACAAGGCGGAAACGGCACTTCTCACGATGCAACGAAGGACGACTCAGTACACAGTTTGTAAGCCGGACCTGTAGTAGCTATCATAGGTACACTATAGCTCTTGTGTGAAATCAATTCTCGCAAACAAGTTCACATGTTCGTTCATTGTAATGTGTAAGATTGTTGTGTCTTGGTGTTCTAAGCAGCTCGAGCTGCTCAGACTTGCCTATTCTGATCATGTGGTCTATCAAATCCGACTCCATCAAGCAGGCGCGACCTGACTCCACCTTACCTTAACAGAGCAGCCATTCTACCACAACAACCCTCTCTCAACCCCAGAACAAAGCCTCAACCACGCTGACACGACCACCTGCCCCAAGCTGACCCAGATCTCTCGGGTCGTCCTACCTCCTATGGATGGCAAGTCACCATCCGCGCCGTGGAGCGCGCTCCGTAAAAACGCGCACCCGTTAGCGTGTACGAGCGCAAGACCAATGGATACATAACAGGGGTGTGAGGATCGAGATGATCGCGCGTAGGATCTAGATGGTGAGGTTTTGGGTGGAAGGGAGTCCTCTCCGTTGTTGCGAGTGGGTGGGCGTTCCTTGGTCGGTGGCTGTGGTGGTGTTGTACTACATATGCTCCTCTTTGGTACCTTTGGTGCGGCTGACTGGGTACGACGTCAAGGGCCGAGCGATTACATAGCCGGTCCCTTATTCGCATTGAGGCCTCAATGACATAGGTTGCTCTGCGAGGAGATGTTCAGAGGACTACATGTATATTATGTTGGGGTTGTAAGGGTATGTGTCGAGAACGTTGTGCCTCATGGTGGCTATATCGTAGCTGGTGGCGGAAGAAGAGAACGCGAAGGATATCGAGCACATCAAACGGCGATACCTCCAACATACATCGCTGTCGATATAGTGTTACATTAACCTGATGATTCAGGGTTGATGGTTCTGTTCTCGTTCGTTTGAGATGGAGTGCCTCAGGCTCAGCGTGGGGTCGTCGCTTCTCAGTCATCGGGCGGTGGTGGTGGAATTGAGGGTAAAGTTCTCGAGCCAGTCATCATATCGAATCGGGAATATAGCACTGGCACTTGATATTCGGCTCTACACACAACTCACAGCGCTCACACACATACAACATGCCTGGACAACGCGGCCCCGTGCCAGTGGTGCAGCCCAATGGCTCGCGCGATCTCCCACACACCATCCTCGAGACTCTCGAACACACCGACCCAATCCAAACCTCGACCACTTTCCCCGATGTTTCCCAGGCCGAGATCAAGGCTGCGATCGATCGCCTAGCCAGCAGGTCCATGGTCGAATATGACACTTCCGACAGCGAGATTGTCGTTCTTACCGCCGAGGGCAAGCAGATCGCCGACGAGGGCAGCCACGAGTACAAAGTGTGGAAGGTTGTGAAAGACAACGGAAAGGTTTCGATCAAAGAGCTACCGGTACGATAAATTTGGCGCAGAATCGCATGGCTTATAGCACTGGGTCCAGACTGACGCGACAGCCACATTAGCAAAAAGTCGCTCCCGAATCTGCAAAGGTCGGCCAGGGCAATGCCTTCAAGCTAAAATGGATTAAGAAGGAGGGCGATGACCTCGTGCCAGTCGCCGACACCGTCACCGACGGCACACAGGAGATCCTCCAGCATGTGCAAACTCACAGTGCTGCTTCAGACCCCAAGCAGCTCAAGGACCTCCTCAAGCGCAAGCTTGTCACCACCCAGAAGTCGATCTCATACACAGTGCGCAAGGGCTCGAAGTGGGCGAAGGAAATCCCCGTGGAACACACAGATTTGACCGCTGAGATGTTGGAGGACGGAAGCTGGAAGACTGCGAACTTCAAGCCTTACAACTTCAATGCGCTGGGTGCTTCACAGAATGCTGGTGCTCTGCACCCGCTCAACAAGGTGAGGGAGGAGTTCAGGAAGATCTTCTTCAACTGGGACTTCGTGGAGATGCCGACGTCAAGGTGAGTTTGGACAATGTGCTTGTTCAAAAGAAGAAACGCCGACTGACACTCTCTAGATTCGTCGACTCTGGTTTCTGGAACTTCGATGCTCTTTTCGTCCCGCAGCAACATCCCGCTCGCGACCTCCAAGATACCTTCTACGTCTCAGACCCTCCTACCGCTGGCCGACCAGGTCCTGACCCTCTGGCTGATAAGGCACTCGATGAGATGGAGGCTGATAGCAAGACCTTCTCTGCCGACGGCGCGAAGGCCACCAAGCTCGACTACGAGCAATACTACAAGAACGTGCGTGCGGTGCACCAAGATGGTGCCTTCGACTCCATCGGCTACCGCTACCCGTTCAACGACTGGGAGACTGAGCGTCTCGTCCTCCGCACTCACACCACCGCCGTCTCAACATACTGCTTGCACCGTCTTGCCGCCAACCCTCGCCCTGCGCGCTACTTCTCTATCGACCGTGTCTTCCGTAACGAGACCGTTGACGCCACCCACTTGGCTGAGTTCCACCAGATCGAGGGTGTCATTGCCGACTACGGCCTTACGCTCGGTGGTCTCATGGACTTCCTCGCCTCTTTCTTCCGCAAGCTGGGCATTACCAACCTTCGCTTCAAGCCCGCCTACAACCCTTACACCGAGCCTTCAATGGAGATCTTCGGCTTCCACCCTGGTCTCGACAAGTGGGTGGAGATTGGTAACTCGGGTATGTTCAGGCCTGAGATGCTGCTCGCCATGGGTCTGCCCAAAGACTTGAGGGTGTACGGCTTCGGTTTGAGTTTGGAGCGACCTACGATGATCAAGTATGGTGTCGACAACATTCGTGAGCTGTTGGGCCACAAGGTCGACTTGGGCTTCATTGAGCGCAACGCAGCTGTCCGTCTTGATAAGGACTAAGAGGGTCGCATGCACAATGAATAGATCTGTAGAACGAGAAACATGCCTGATGTGCAATACTGCCTACAAACTGTTGAGTGTGACGACATTGTTTACGTTCTCCATCCTCCGATATGCCGTGCCTCATACCACGACGCAAAAGTGTATTCCAGTGTGAGCAGGTGTGACAAAAAGAATATACATGTATATGTGTATCTTGCGCTGTGGACTGCCTTGTGACGATCTCAACCAAAGCGCGGTGTAATCTGTAAGGTAGGAGTACATTCCGCAACATGTGACGCCCGCCCAGGCGATAAGCCTCGATAGCTGCGCAGAGTAAGACAGGTGATCTGATCCCTTGACTCGTCGAACCACCTGACTCTCTTTCTCTTTCCTGTACATTCCTGGCCCTTCTCTCCTTTACTGTAACGATATACTCGGCAAACTTGGTGGATTCGACTGCTTCGTAACCTACTTCACCACCGCGGTGCACGCCAACATGCCGCGCGCAGAGCCTCTTTTGGCTAACAACCGCCCACCATCACAACTATCCAACGACGACCGTATCGCGGAAGAAGACGCGCTTCTCACTGGACAACACACCGGAAAACAGGAGGGGACAGTGCGGAGGAACTGGAAAGAGATCGGTCTCTTCGCATGGGCTCTGGTAGCAACCGCTGTCGTGGTTGTGCTAGCCGTGGTATACCAGCACTCGCGCGCAGACCATGCCTCCAAGGGCGCGAACATCCCCGAGGGCAAGAGGAACTTGATCTTCATGGTTAGCGATGGCATGGGACCTACTTCGCTGTCTTTGACGCGAGGCTTCAGACAGCACACCGAGCAACTGCCCTGGGACGACACCCTAATTATCGATCAACACCTCATCGGACAGAGCCGCACGCGCAGCTCCAGCTCGCTCGTGACAGATAGTGCTGCTGGCGCGACTGCGTTCAGTTGCGGACACAAGAGTTACAATGGAGCCATCTCGGTCCTGCCCGGCTTTGAGCCTTGCGGCAGTGTGATGGAGGCTGCGAAGAGATTGGGATACACTACTGGCCTTGTGGTGACCACTAGGATTACGGACGCGACACCTGCTGTGTTCGCCAGCCATGTGAGGAGGAGAGAGATGGAGGACGACATCGCGATGCAGATGATTGGCGAAACACACCCGCTCGGCCGCATGGTTGATCTTATGTTTGGTGGCGGTCGTTGCCACTTCCTGCCCAACACTACAGACCACAGCTGCCGCAGAGACGACATAGATGTTGTCAAGCTTGCTAAGGAGGGCGGTTGGAGCTACATCGACAACCGCGACGACTTCGACAGCCTTGGGGACAGCGTCAAGCTTCCCATGCTGGGACTCTTTGCTGGAGGTGATATTCCCTACGAGATCGACCGTCGTTACCAAGACAAGACATACCCATCCCTCAAAGAGACGGCCAGGACAGCCCTCGACGCTCTGAGCGCTGCCACCAAGGACAGCGACCAAGGCTTCTTTATCATGATCGAAGGATCAAGGATCGACCACGCTGGTCACGCAAACGACCCAGCTGCCCAGGTTCACGAAGTACTGGCTTATGATGAGACTATCGCCGCTGTGCTGGACTTCATTGAGGACTCAAACGTCCCAACTCTCATGGTCAGCACTTCGGACCACGAAACCGGCGGTCTCGCCGCATCCCGCCAGCTCCACGAAACCTACCCAGAATACCTTTGGTACCCGGGTGTGCTAGCCAACGCTTCCCACTCCTCAAGCTGGGCCGCATCAGAGTACCACTCCCACCTCGACACCCTCAACGCAGATTCAACCGAGCTGGACGCCGCCTCCAAGAAGGAAGCAAAATCGTACCTCTCAACACTCGCATCCAAGGGCCTCGGCATCCACGACACCAGCGACGCCGAGCTTGACCTCCTCGTCTCCAGCCCCGACATCGCAGCCTACACTTTCGCAGACATGGTTTCCCGCCGCGCCCAGCTCGGCTGGTCCACGCACGGCCACTCCGGCGCGGACGTCAACATCTTCGCTTCGAACCCCAAATGGGCAGAAGACCTCGCAGGCAACCATGAGAACACCGAGGTCGGCGAGTTCCTCGCGCATTACCTGGGCGTCACTGACGAGGTGGAGAAAGTCACCAAGGAGCTGCAGCAGAAGATGAATGTGAACATGCTGGGTGCGGCTCCTGAGCATGGAGAGCGTCTGGATTGGCAGGATCATTTGGAGAGGTACCATGGCAATAGCAAGAAGCGATGTGATGTTTGCGGAGCTTAGAGCGTGTTTTTTTCTTTGTGCGTTAATGCTAAGAAATTGGAGCGTGTTATGGTTGGTATTGGGATGCATTGCATGCGATTGAGTATTTTCTTCTTTCAGATTGATGAGTGTGATTGCACGCACCGGTTATGGAAACGTTGGGGCATAGCATATTACGTTACGCTTGCATGCAAAGCAAATCGAATCCCGTTTCTGAAAGCCACACTGCCACAGAAAGAAACACTATACCACCGGTTCTCGTGCCTTTCCGCTGCTCGTTACAACTGCACAAAGTGAAGGCGTTGGAGTAAGAAGTCGTTATACATCGATGGTCGTGTCGCCAGCTTGGAGCTATCTGACACCGCTTTACAGGCTCCTCGCGAAAGCCACAATATCTCTGACCGCTCCATTATGGAACTCAGGAGCCGCCTTACGGAACACCAACGCAGCGCCGTGCGTGATTCCCGAAGTGACCTTCGACTCGACCTGCACTCCAGCCGCCGCGAGCTTCTGACCAAAGATCAGTCCCTCATCTCGCAACGGATCGAGCTCATTCATATCGAGAATGAAAGGCGGCAAACCCTTGAGCTCTTCCACACTAGCATAGTACGGCCACGCGTGAGAATTCTTCAAGTCTTTCGAACCATAGTAGTAAGCGAGCGCAGCCATATTTCCCACCTGAAGCAAATACCCATCGTTCTCAACCAGCGAAGGCAGTTCTTTCAGTTGACGCTCCAGAGGCCAGCCGTACGCGCCGCTGATATACGGCACTACGGCGTACACGCCGGCGATCTGGTGCGCCCAGCCTTCGCGGTTGGCTTTCATGGCGGTGGCGATCGAGAGGTTGCCGCCGCCGCTCTCGCCTTGCAGGATGATTTTGGTGATTCCCAGCTCGGTTTTGTGCGCGGCGATGTGCTGTGTCACGGCGGCGCAGTCGTTGAGGCCGGCTGGGAAGGGGTTGTGGCCGGATGCTGTGTAGGCGTTGCGGAAGTCGACGAGGATGGATATCACGCCTTTGGCGGCGAGGGAGTGGGTCCAGCGTTTGTGGACTTTGCTGGTTGTTGGGATGGTTACCTGTTGTGTCGATCAGAACTCTGACCTGGAAGATCATGTGGTAAGCAATAGAAGCCGACTCACCATGCCGCCACCGTGGAAGTACAGCACCGCCGGCAGCGGCTCCCGTGCGCTCGCGGGCTTGTAGATGTATATCTTGATATCATTGCCATCGACGCCTTTAACCGTCTGCTCGCTGATATCAACGGCCGGTTCGTCTGCATCGGTGGGCAAGTCGTTTTCGATCATTTCGTACAAGCCCGCGACTCCTGCTTCGCTAGCGGCAAGAATGGGCGTGAGTGCCTCAATCGACCATTCTTTGGGATACTCTGGGGCGGCGGGGGGAGCACCCATAGCCTGTACGAACTGACGGATCTTTGGGTGGGTTCGGGGATCAGTCACGAGGGTCATGTTTGGGTCGCCCAAGCGGCCGGGAGGGGTGTAAGATGAGTTCGCCATGGTTGCAGGATATGAGGGAGTGTGTGACTTGTGGTGTAGCAAGAAAGCTCTGGAGGTGCTCTCAGTGGTGAGATGGTGGTGTCACAGCAGAGGGCACGGCTTATATAGGCGTGCGCCTCTGCCATGCGAACTATGGATCCTCCGGGAGTTGCAAGGTGACCACAATCCTACACTAGGCGTGCAGTCATGCTTCAGCTGTACATGGTTCCCCACCTGGTGGAGTGAACGGAGAATGCAATCTAAAAGCCGAGGCACGATTGGCATTGGTCCTTGGCCTACGCTGACTGGCCGCGTGCACTTCCTGCGATTGATTACCATTGGCGATCTCACATCCTGCGTGTAGACGAGCTGATTAACAATACAATGGGCTTGTGCAAGCTGCGATTTCGTAATCACATCGTCGTTTGTCGATTATGTGATCAGACAGAACGGCAACGGAGCTTGAGAGCGAATTCCTCCTTCCTCCTGCGGAAGTTAGGGCACTGTTGCTTCGCCCTTGATACCGTGAGTTGTACAGGCACAAAGCAAAACTCTCACGATCAGAACATCGAATATTTTCTCATTTTCGCCAAAAACTGCATTCCGTCATCAACCTACATACATACACATTGGCGTCTCCTTGCCCGCCAACCCCTTCGCCAATCTCTTTATCCCCTCTTTTCTCATTTTCTCGTATCTGACATTTTTTCACGGCAAACGCTCCCGAGGTGGTCGACCAGAAAGTGTCTGATTTTCCTCACTCGGCCGTGCGTTGAACGAAGCAAGGAGCGTGTGGCACGCTGCCGACAAGACACTAGATGTACGAAACATGTAGTTGTAAACAAGCGCGAAAAAAAAAACGAGAACGCCCAGATGGAAATGCATTCAGATGCTTCGCGAGAAAAGGCTGCAAATGCAAGAAGTGTTTTTTTCGAAAGGTGTCGAAGGTTTGGACTCTTGGTGGCCGTAGCTACTCCATGTCGCGGGAAAGTTGTGGCGCGGAAGACTGTTGCACAACTTATGGTTCGCCGTGGCAAACGCTGCTGGACGACCAAAGAAGGGCGGTGTAGTACGCAACTGACTCGTATGTGTTAACATGTCGATGAATC
>Ga0265797_10009436_pt1 | contig 12703 bp, 10 predicted proteins | sample P2T30metagenome_FD_192433 | JGI IMG/M metagenome (GOLD analysis project Ga0265797, IMG submission 192433) | Plant litter microbial communities from East Loma Ridge, Irvine, California - P2 T30 | ecosystem: Environmental > Terrestrial > Plant litter > Unclassified | place: USA: California... | reverse complement strand
CTAACAAACAAAAAGCGCGTGCTGACAACCAGAAAGAGACCAAAACAAACTAGTTGCAACGCAAAGCCTAGTTTGAGCGCTGCTAGCCCGGTTTTTGTGCGATCTTGCCGCTCCTCTGCAGAGAGATGTTCGCTCGAGTACACAGTGCCTACGACGCCCGCGCCAAGTAACTGGATGAAGAAGGAGCCAAGATCAAAGAGAACGAAAAATGGCGCGACAAAACGCGAGGGACACCAGAGCACCCTAACGCAACGGCTCTCTGGCGGGGTAAGCCACCAAAGCATTCGGCCAAACGTGGCATAACATGCTGCGGCTATGAATGTAGGGCCTAGTCTAGTAGAGGCATATAGAGTTAGCAAGAAGCAGATTAGAGAAGATTTGCAAGGGGGCCTACATTAGTGCCAAGTAGCTAATAATAAAAGGATTTACATGTGAAGGATTGTAGGCTAATATTGCTCGAGCTGCAAAGCCAACAAACTCAACTAACTATACATTAGCACCAGCTAGACACATAGTTTAGAGATCAACTTACTCAGCAATCCAATATACATAGCCCAGAAGTACCAGGCCTGATGCTGCACAAAGCGATGTAGATGTACAGCTGTAGCTAGAGCCAATAATACGACTGCTGCGACAGCAATAAGTACATTTGGTTGGTAGTAGTAAAGACTTAGGCTACTGTCTTTTTATTATTTGTTAGCATTCTTTGCGTTATAATATTGACATTAGATTGCTAACCTGACGATACACTCTGAGAAGCCATCACTATAGCCACCAATAGCTTGGATCCTGAGTAGAGTGCAATATTGTTGTTGTCGACGAGATGATAGGCGTGTAAACTGATATGGTGAGAGACAATAGAGCATGTTGGGTAGGAGCCAGGTTGACTTTGTGTTAATTTGCCCTACTCTTACCTCAATCGTAGCAGGCCTCGTGTGGCCGCTTTTACTTGTAACCACCAACGTTTTGTTAGGCGCTTTGCTGTAGTCTAACGGCGCAGTTTGTATCAAATAGATGCCAACATTGCTGCTAGGGCTGTGCCGCAATCCGCCTTGCTACGCCACCTACAGCTCGCGCCGACGCTTGTCTTAGGACCCACTTACAACCCAACAGAAACTGTGCCACTGTACTAATTACGACTGTAGATGGAGATTAGCCATGCAAGCAGACTGCAATAGATACGATACGCACCATGTATAAAGACTTGGTAGAGAGCGCGCGCAGAAGATTTTCTCTAAGCCAACTTCCGCTTACACATACACGTCTTACTGCCAGCTACTCTCCTACCCCGACTTGTCTACCTTTTCGTTTAGTAGAGCCGTTGTCTACACTCTTTACGCTCAACTCGCCACCATGAAGGTCACAGTACGTTGTCTACTCTGTCTTGAGCGAGTACTGTTTTGCAATGCTGCTACGTAGGTTAACCACTCAATACACAGGTTAGCACCTCCTTAGCCGTCTGCGTGTCACTTGTTACCGCTTTTCCAGCTCAACCATCGGATTCCGTGCTATCGCGCAGCGCGGGAAGCGATATTCAAGTACTTCCGGCTGATGTCCATAGACCCAACACCGCGGCCTTACAACCAGCGCCAGCCAATCTGCCAAGCAGCCTACTTTCTTTCCTGGAGAAATACCAGCCTCTTGCTAATGCTGCTAGGACTGAAATCGGCCCAACGGATGAGGCAGTCTTTACGTCGGCCGGTCACTGTTTTGCCGATTTCCCCTGCTTCTCTGTTGAGAGGGGTGCGGTAGTGTCCATTGGCAACCAGGAGGAAGTCACACAAGAGCAAGTATCGGCTCTACTAGATAGTCTTGTGTCTTCGCCAACCGTTGCGTTTAAACCCAACGCCCCAAGTATGCTAAGTGGGCTGAAGCTTACTGCCAAACAAGCTACGCTCGAGGTCATTGCCGCCCAGGGCACCGTACCTAGCAGCTTCCTAGCAGGCATGGTCTTCGACATGTACAAGATGCAGCACGACAACCCAGCTACTAACTCCATCCGCGCCGTACAGGCCAAGACAGATGGCCAAGAGCGTCCATTTGTTGCGCTATGCTTATACCCCGAAGGAGCTAACGCTACCCAGGCGCACAACTTTTGCCTTGGCAACAAGCTAGACGGTAGCCCCATGCCCACTACGCAGAGTAAGGCGAAACGCTTCTCAATCGAACACGGCCTAAGCTTCCTCTGCGGACTTATCCCAATTCCCCTCCTCTGTCACGAAAACGAATAGACAGTAAGAGTGCCTATTCCGCCCTACATACCCTGCTCTCTATAGCAGCTAACCTTTTCTAATTAGCAAACACTTATTTACAAGAGGAGGGTCAAAGGGACAAGTGGGTCTATACACCTTAACTTTGTTTGCTTTTGTCCTTTTCTAGGTTTCGCTCCTTATATACCTACTCCATTCGCTTCGCTCTCTATCCGCGTTCCCAGCAGGCTCTTCTTTTCTAACTCCCTCTTTCTTGATTTTTCCTTGCTAAGGCAGAGTACTATTAGTAGAGTAGTAGCAAACAATAACTATACCACTCTCGAACCCTCTATTTTAAGTTTAGGCTTTTTTAGTGATGTCTTTAGACTAGATGTAGGCTAAGCGTTGTACTTATAGGTTCGTCCTAGTAATCGATCCCCTTATATCACATGCATTGTAAAGTGCAAGGCCAGAATTAGTTGATCCTATTAGATATAGTGTGCAGTAGAATAAGGAATGTGCTAGGCTACGAAGGAATGTGTTAGGCCACTAAAGCTATGTAGGGAGGTTTTTACAGGACATTGTTCTAGTATGGAATACCTATCCAACCCTTAGACGGGGTGAATAGTTGCCCTCAGAGCGTCCTGTTATCCCTGTGCCTCTAGAGCAAAAGTATGCTTTGTGTAGCCGCTTGCAGGTCCTAGTAGCGCGCGCTCTGTTAGAACGTTTCATATCTACCTTCTTATGCTAGCTGCTGTAGCCGCTCGCGTGTCTTGCCGCCAAAGTGGAGTGATGTTGGGCCCACGCCGCACCTAGCGTGGCTACGCCACCTACAGCTCGCGCCGACACTGCCCTTAAACGTGATCTACACTACAACAGAGACTATGCTATAGTAATAGTCTTGCGAGCACGTAGCGCAAAGTTGCTTACTTATTCTAGGTCTCTACGGCCTTGCATGTATATCATGGCGTAGACATAATAGCTAGAAGAGAAAAATAAAACACACCCTCTACGCCTCTTTCTCTCCACGCTACTCTCTCTCTCTTTATTGTGCTCAAGACGCAGCGCTATCCTTCTTCCCGTCTTCTTCCACACGTCCGCTGCGATCAAGATTACAGTCAGCTCTTTCCTCTTATCATAGTCTAGCGTAGTATAGTTACCTGGCTGCGTATGTTCACTATGGTTTGTGTAGATGAACACGCTTCTGTCTTGAACCGTCTTCTCAAGCCGACTAATCCTCTTTTTCTCCTCCCTATGCGGTACACGGTCTAGTTTGCTTAATCTCTGCATGTTTCCTGGCCTTTCTACGTAGTATTATTAGAAGTAAAACCATATGTGCTAGTAGTGCTAGCGATGCACTGCGCCTCTTCCTGTATATCTGTACCCGCCTAATGCGCCTCCTGTGCCACTTGTAGCGTTGTAAGCAGTGCCTATTTCAATACTACAGATGCCCTATAATATACACTATGTTCACATATGCATGTAGCAACCAACTACCTTGCCTCTACCCTCTACCCTCTACTCTCTACTCACCAAGCGCTCTTAAGAGCAGACTACAACCCTACGTGATTCGACGCTTCTACAACAGCTAAAGATACGTCTACCAAAATGCCAACCTCTAGCGCCCAGACAGACACTCAGTCTCGTTACCAAAACCCCTCTACTGCGGTCGTTGTTGGGATAGTTGCTATACCAGTCGCCTTATTTACGTGTGCCCTCCTAGCATTTATATGCATCTGGGCACGGGTACACCGCACCCGCCTAGCCGCAGGATACCAAACTCGTCCGCCTGTGCCGGAAAAGGACTACGCTCAGCCAAGCAGGGTAACGCGCTGGGAAAAAGACACTAGAGATGGCAGGCCACCAACAGCACAACAGCACATGGCTCGTGTACCACTTGTCACAACACAATGCGCGTCCTATACCACACTGCATACTACTTTAGGTGCAGAATTTGCGAGTAGCACTACGCTAGCTACGCCTACAGAGCTCAAGCAAGAAACAGAGAGAGGAACAAGGAAAAGGCAAGAGGACGAAGGAGCCGTTTGCGAGCTGCCGTCACTGGGTCCTATATTTTCTTCACAAGAAGAGGGCAGGCAGCTAAGCGCGATTGATGTAGACCTAGAAGGAGCTTGGCCTAAACCACTGCAGCTAGCTCGATTAAAACAGGCGACGAGAAGAGAGCCTCAACTATGGCGCAATTCCAGTGGTGGTAGCAGTTTCTACTCGCGACCAAGCTCATGGCGTAGTGTTTCCGACATAGACGAGCTAGAAGAAATAATTACATGCCGACTTGGGGCGCACCTAGAGCTGTCTCCACGATACATAGTCTAATCCGAACAGACCTTTCTTCTTGGGTACATACAAAGTAAACAAAACCACTTGCCTTCTGTGCTCACAACGCGCTCTACGCACGTCTAGTTGCCTCTACTACAGTAGCCTCAAGAATAGCTTACCGTAAAGTAAGGTCGAGATGGAAAGGCTTGCAAGTTGTCGTGACTGTATTCCGATACATAGCATCTCGTGTCGAGCCTAACCAAACAACCATCTCGCTTGTAGCTCCCTCTTCGTCAAACCCCTAGCTTTAATAGAAAGCAGCTTCCTCCTCTGCATCCGCTTCTTTCCATCCGCATGCTACACCAGCAGCGAAGCAGTTTGTGCAGGTCAGAGCACCAAGACCTAGGCCCTCGAGCAGATTCCTAGCGCTGGTATTCTAACACTTATCTATAAGTCGCGCGCTACTCCAAAGACAGCCGTCGCATACCGCACTGTCACAAGGAGGGTAGCTTGTGCGGTAACTAAGAAGGTTTGTCAGGGATGCGAAAAAAAAAAAGATCTAACTTTGCATGATTAGGGCGACAGTGTTGAGGTCAGAAGTCCAGCCCGAAAGGAAAAGAACCTAGCAGCTGACGCACTTCTGTCGTACGCATTTCGTCTCTGATGCAACATATCAAGCCACTTTGGTGACAGTTCCAGCTTAGCTTTGAGTTCCGCAGCCTTCTTTGTAAGTTTAGCCTCCTTCATACTCTATTCATTCTGCCTTTTCAGCAAGCCCTGGTGCATCTGCGCTTGCCTGGACTTGATGGCTACATTAGGCTTCTGGTTCGCATGTGGATGCATCGTCGCTTGAGCCTCAGCAATCGTACCCTGCATGGCCACAGCGGCCTCATTGTCCGCATCTACCTTGACAGCAGCTGTGCGAGCATTGACCTAGTCTTTAGTGAGTGAATCGGGTGTGGCTTTCTGATTTTTCTTCCCTGCGTCGAGATCCCGTTGCAACTGTACAATCGTGCCATGCAAGTCTCTTCAAGATCACAGAGAAAAGAACGCCGCGATAAGAGAAGGTTAATTTTGGTCGCCCAGCGACTGGCCTACACGCTTCTTTCCCTTACATCAACGGTGTGGCTATTAACAAGGAAGAAGATTCTGACGACGAAAGAAAACCCGCCCAAGAGGCCGAGATTAGACACAAGGTTAGTACCTCAAACGCTTCTTGCAGTATCGCACGAACCCTCTACAGTTCCGCGTCGCATTGGTCACTAAGCGTGACGTGGACAGCTCACCTGTTAAGCAAGCCAACGCTCTCAACGGAAACTCCCCACTCCATCTCTCATGACTCTGCTAACAAGATGCCAGATCCAATGTACAGCCAAATTCATCATGGCTGGCAAACGAGCCAGGAGATAGAAGAATTCATAGAGACTAAAAGGCGGAATGTCTTCAACGCGACCCTACATCATCCCTGACGAGGACAAGGAGAGCTTCTCGACTATGCTAAGTCGCTACGTCCTATCTCGACCGAGCTCGTCTGGCTGTCAACCTGCAGACTCTGAATCGGATCCCGAGATAGTCGCAACTCGTCCCTGTGGTGCGTCTGCTACACCATTAAATGCTAGCCCAAACAACGGAAAGAGCCGCGTCCATAAGCTTCTGGCAAAGGGTAATATCGAACCGCGAGATGCCGCCAACCCGCGTTGCAAGACCAGAAAGGGTGTTATTATCTAAGTCGGCGATACAGTAGAGTTGAAGGATCAATCGTTACAAGAACCTGGAGCTATGCACAGCGGGGACTCCACTCGCGTCAAAGTCATCATCAAGAACCTAGAGACAGACAAAGTCAGACTTTGAGGTTATAGAATGCGTCGCACGAAGTACCTCGGACAGATCTTTGACTCTAAGGGTAACTAGAACAGTTGCGAGAACGTCTACTGACCTATCCAAAGGGAAGCGGAACGAGCTGGGAATAGTCTTACGTCTTGAAGAAGATGGCTATCAATCGCCTTTTGTCGCTGGTATAGAACACGTTAACATCGAACAAGCCTTGCGAGTGCGCGAGTGTGCACTCACCAATAAACCTTACCTGTTTGTAAGTTTCAGAAGCGACAGTCGCGCTGCATGGCCAACGGGTTTAAGTATGAATAACATCAAGCGTCAGATCATCCATAGAGGTAGACTCACTTGCCATGTCGTCGACGTTCTCTACATACGTGGCACAAGGACAAAGCCATATAGAGGCGTCCTTCGTCATCTATACACCCACGAGGCGGATGCGACTGCGACACCAGCTCAAACTTCAGATCCCGGTAATTCTCGCCAGACTTCGATATCGGTAGAGGAAACTGAAGAGGACGGATACGTTGTCGTGAACCAGGCGCCTTCTGCAAAGAAGCGGCGTGCACGCGACGACTCTCCTGACTTCGAGATCTTGGAACAAGAGCCACCAAAGCGAAAGACTCAGCATCCATCGAAGCAGGGCCGTCTAGTGTTCGTAGACGTATTCTGCGGAGCTGGAGGTGCAAGTCAAGGCGCGGCCCAAGCCGGGTACTATGTTCAATGGGGTCTCGACAAAGATGAAGACGCGTTTGCTGCGTACCGCCTGAATCATCCTGGCGCGTACGCATGGAAGATGAATGCGCATGACTTTCCGCCGAACGGTATTAGCAAGGAGAGCTGGAAAGTCAATGTGCTTCCCCTCTCGCCTCCTTGCTGTTACTGGAGCCCCGCACAGTAAGAGAACATTTCCATAATAGGATCATCTACTAATAATTAGTAGTACCAGAGACGGACCTAAGGATCAGGAGAACTACGAAGCCATCTACACCGTTGGTCCGGTCCTTAACAAGGTCAAACCGCGTGTCGCAGCCCTGGAACAGACATTTAGCCTCGCCACGCACGAACAGCATAGGAAGGCCGGCTACGATGTCCGCTACAAGATCCAGGACCTCTCGCAGTACGGCCTCGTGCAGAAGCGTAAGCGATTGCTCATCATTGCTGCCAGGTTAGTCACAGAGGTCCTAGTATCTCCATGGTTTTCATGCTAATAGATGCCAGACGGGGTACGCCTCTTCCTCCCTTCCCAAAGCCCACACATAGCGCCCCAGGATCTGGATTGAAACCCTTTGTGTACATCGATCAGGCCCTCACGCACATCACTCGCCAGAGCAGGCGAGCCATAAACGACCCCTACCATCAGCCCAAACTGTTTCCCATCCCCAAACCAGCCTACGATGCGCGGAATTTCCTCCGCGGCTGTACAACAACCAGCGGTACAACAGCTTGCCATCCCTCGGGTACACGCCCTTACACCCCTCGCAAACTCTCCCTGTTCCAGAGCTTCCCATACGTGTATAAATATACTAGTGCCAAGGGTGAGGCCACGAAGCAGATAGGCAATGCCTTCCCGCCAATCATGGCCCAGGCAGTTTACCAGACCACTGGCAAAACCCTAAAGGCTTTGAAAAGGGCCTTATCGGAGCAGAAGATGACCTCTCTAATCCGGATTTGATTCTGGAACAGAGCGGTGAGAGCGCTTCTCAACAGCGACGGCTCGACAGCTTCACCGGAAGCGCAACACCCTCCAGACCTTCTTAAACTGCCAGCTCTAGGATGGCGAGGGATACTGAGTCGCGAACTGCATCGCCTTTCACGCGCCATACAGCAGAGTCGATGCAACCACGACGCAGGAATGCAAGCGGATTTCCGTCTTTGAATCTCCCTGATGGGGTACTGGATGGCATCAGTAATTTCGCGAACAGGAGCACCGCTTCCGCCAGCAGGTCCACCGGACGACGTCACGAACCTAATATTCCAGGCAACGACGACGAAGTCATCCATATCCCCAGCGACAGCGAATAAGCTTCTGAGATTCTATCTGAAGAGGAGGGAATTTTAACTCCTCGAATTGATCGATCTCGTGTATCTTCAGAAGCTGCGCCGCCTAAATCTGCTTGGGCAGAAACAACCGCTGAATCATCGAGTCATGTGCATTAAAGCAGTCGGCTATCATGTAGGCACCATACTAGCACCTCGACAGCGACACCAAGTCCCTGCTAACCACACGTCTTTTCTAGCTCACATCAATCCTAGCTGTCGTCTCTAAGATGCCTCCACGTTCTGCACATCCTGCACACTCAGAGAAACCGTTATCCGACGGTGCAATGCGCTAGAGTTGTAGACTACGTCAAAGACGCCGAGTCTCAGATAGACGCGAGAAAGCATCCTTGTTTAAATTCTCTAGTGGACAACGCGCTCCTGAAGGCAAGTTCAAGCTACGGGTTAGGTTCACGGGATACCACGACGGCCACACTAAGGCTCCCGGAGCTAAGACACTAGGCCATAAGCGCCCACGGAGGCTACTTCAACTCCTCCAGAGCCCAAACACCTGGCCATGAGCGCCCGCGAAGGCTACTTGGACGCATCCAGAGTCCAAATACCAGGCCATAAGGGCTCGCGGGGGCTACTTCAACTCCTCTGGAGTCTGAACACCCCCACCCCTACCATTCCACACCCAAACAACTCCATCACACAATCTCCTGCCTCTGTTGTAGCATCCACGCCTTCAGCCAACGACTAAGGCCCCGCACGGTATCCCATTCTTGTAGAAGACAGGGATAACCTCGCTGGTAACGACCAAGACCAGGACACCGACGATAAAGAGCCTGATAGGAGAAGGCCAAACTGAAGGTTAGGTTCATAGGAGACCGCGACAGCCACATCGAGGCTCCCGGAGCTCGGACGCCAGGCCATAAGAGCCCGCGAAGGCTACTTCAACTCCTCCAAAGCCTAAACACGAGGCTATAAGCAACTCCGAAGGCTACTGTAAGAACATAGTCTTAGACCGCTAGGCTAATACAACCTAAAAAGGTAAGAATAACTAAGATAGTATATATATAGATAGTAAGGTACTAAGCTCAATAAGCTCTAGTAAGATCTACTAAGCTCTATTAGGCCTTAGGCCTTACACTATCCCCTCTCTTAGGTTGTATTAGCCTAGCGGTCTAAGACTATGTTCTTACAATAATATAGCCGCGTATTAATTAGACCTTGCTCTAGCACTGTTAAAGCTACTAACTCTACATTTTAGATTAAGTTACAATCTCTAACTTTCCTAAAGCTAGTAGACTCTAGACTTATTTAATACTTAGCTAAATTTAACCTCGAGATACTAGGCTCTATAAAGCCTAATAGGCTCCGAATTTGTTTTATATTTAGCCAAATTTACTCTAAAGCTACTAGACTCTGTATTTTCTTTTATACTTGGTCGAATTCACCCCAAAGCTACTAGACTCTACAATTACAGGATCTGGTTTATGGTTTGTATGAGCCTGCGCATGTCTACACGGTTTCCCCTACAAAAAAGCGCACCTCCGAGCTGTTTTCCGCCAGGTTAACCCCGGAACGCGAAAATCGAGCCGAACGGTGTTCCTACACTATATGAGGGGACATGGAGTTGGGCGAAACAACCAGATCTATGTGGGATTGAGAATGAAGAAATGCCAAGCATCTGAACACACTTGAGATGGTCCGGGGGACGTTTGGGCTTTGAATCGACCAGAGGCGCCTTGGGGGCAACCCTTTTGCGCTTTCCTGCGGGCTGACTATTCTTATGAGGCAACTTGAATCAATATTCGGCTGGTGGATGGACGTTTTGGGCACCAAACTGCCCGGAAGCGCCTTGGGGGCAACCCCTGTGCGCTTTGCTGCGGGCTGAATATTCTTATGGGGCAACTTGCATCAATATTCGGCTGGTGGACGGACTTTTTGGGTGGTGTATAGGGCAAAGGGGCTTCGGCCTCAAGATGAAGGCAGCGTTTTCGCTGGTCGCCCCGCCTATTGTTACCCTCATTTGCGGATCGGTGGCTGTTGGGCTATGCCAGTTACTTCAGTGTGGTGGATCGCCCCTTGCTTCAGCTATACTTTCTGCTTGTCCCCCCTTCTCGGCATTGTTCGCAGCGCAGTTTGGGGGTGGGCGCCACTTTTTGGTTTCATATTTGCATGCCTTGTTACCCAGGTAGCGGTTGGGGAGTTTACTCTTTCCAGCGCGTTACCCGGGACTTGGTGACTGTTGGGGGCTTGTAGGGGTGGGCTAAGGCCTATATCACGAAGCGGCGCTCCGGCGCTGCACCCGTACTTGCGCTTGACATCGTGGGCTTTCTCTTCTTGAGGCGTGCATGCAGCGGGCTTGCTACTGGCGGCAACGCCGGTCAGGCTTCGCGGCGGACCACGCCTTGGGGAACTCAGTGGGGAAATCCTGTCTTAACAACTATTTGCGTTGTGAGCAATTATAACGTGAAGCTGCGAGTGGCTCATGAAAACAGTTCGGTTTGAAGACCAGCTCCCCCGGGTCCCAGGGGAGAGAGGCACAATCCCCTCTTTAGAGGGGCTGCTTTCGGGCAAAGGTGGCCTGCGAGAATCGTTGCTCATCGCAACGATGGTTGATCAGCCTTCTGCCCTATCAGCGTATAGATCTTCGGGTCTAAGCAGTAACGGGTAAATGAATAAGGGTTCAATTCAGAGTTACCTGCCAAGTAAGGCGTAGCCGAGGAAGGAACAACTAGTTGGCGGCGAGAGCGGCAGCTCCAGTTTCGGCTGGGGTCAGTCCGCTCGAAGTGCTACAAGACATTTGATAAGTATACCAGGCTTAGTCCTAGCCCGTAGCGCAAGCTGCAAGGCCGTCATCGGGTACTGTGCGGATTTCAGTCGGACAGTTCTAATTTGGTTTAACGATTCAATGTTGGTGTAACGGTTCAGTGTTGGTGCGACAATTCAATTTTGGTTTAGTGGTTCAATTCGGGTGTAACGGTTCGATTGTGGGGCAATAGTTCAATTTCGGGGCCAACCTGTAAACCTGGTACTGATACAGGACAGTCTGTTGGATGTACTGCGGGAAGGCTGAGGGGGATTGAGAGAAATGGATGCGACTAGGGGTAGCCAGCGAACTGCGTATACGGTGTAGGAGTCGGTTATGTGGTTTTTTTGGTCCCCAACTGCATCTGTGACTCTTCATCCATCGGGGGGTTCGAAAGCTAGTTCAGGTGCTAGTCCTTTACCACCAGGTAATGGTCGCTACCAATAGCGAGTTCAAAGGGTGGGTTATCCCCAAGCAAGGTAACGTCCTCCGGAGACAACAAGCTCAATATTGGCGGGTTATTTAGCTCGATTCACTCTGACTAGCCCTCGGGCAGGTCTGAAGCTGAAGAAAAACGCTGTCTTGTAGTAGTGAAAAGGTTAAGCCTTTGATTGAGTTCGTCAAAACCAATCGTCCAACAGTACGCAGAGGACTAATCAACTTTGTAAGCTTTGGAGAGGTGATATTTAATTTGACGATTGTTAGCCTGCAAGGGCGGCAGTAAGTCCGCTCCTGATAATCCGACTCCTAAATCGTGAACTGGATGGAAATCTCCTCTGGGCTGATCAAAGTCTGGAAATAGGCCTAGGCTGATGGCGGGAGATTACGTCGGGTGCGAGCACGGGGCACCCGATCCCAGAGTTCTACTCTGGTGGTTTCTATCACGTAACCTTGTCTTTTTCGCACTTTTGTTAGGGGGCTCTTCAGGGTCCTCTCACCGGTGGGCTGGTTTCTTTTTTGATCGTCAAGTTTGCTTGACATAAAACCTTGCAATAAACTCAAAATCTGTTTACGGGAATATGGCTAAACCCTCGGGACTCTCTTCCATGGAAGACGATCATCACTCCGGCGGGGCAGGGGCTAAAGTCTTTTTAGTCGCTATATCTTTTACTGATCAGGGAGATCTGGTTGGCGGCCTATCGAGGTTTTTCGACAATTGGGGGTCCAGGGTGCTTGACTTCAGGCATTCCACGAGTGGATCCCAAAGGTTTCACCTGCTTCACGCCCGCGGGTAGGCAGCACAAGCGCGTTATTTCTGGTAAGTTGTGAAAATCACATAGAACAATATGTACTAAGAAACACTACAGTTTTGCAATGCCGCTGAAAAGGGCAGGTCATGTACAATCACAGCCCGGAAGAAGGCTCTGGTCGAGTATCAGAGGTTTACAATGCCACTGGGAAGGGCAGGTCCTGTACAAATGGAGCCCGAAAGAGGGCTCTGGTCGAGTATCACAATCTTGTAATGCCACCTGGAAAAGGCAGTTCAGGCAGAGTTGGAGCCGCGATTGGCGAGCTCTTTGGTGTTCCAGGTTTTTTTAGTTTCTTCGTAGCTTTGGCATTTCTTTCTGACTACCAAACCTGTAAGCTAGGTTTCGCTTGTGACGCA
>Ga0265797_10009435_pt1 | contig 12704 bp, 9 predicted proteins | sample P2T30metagenome_FD_192433 | JGI IMG/M metagenome (GOLD analysis project Ga0265797, IMG submission 192433) | Plant litter microbial communities from East Loma Ridge, Irvine, California - P2 T30 | ecosystem: Environmental > Terrestrial > Plant litter > Unclassified | place: USA: California... | reverse complement strand
CGTGTGCAACGCCAGCCGATTGCCCTTGAAGGCCAGCGACTGCATCTGGTTATACACCGGGATGCCGCGGTAGAGCTGCTGCACGTACACGTGCTCAAGGCCGCTGGCCTCAGCGTAGGCGCTACTCAGGCGCACCTCGGCGGCGGAGTAATTGGGGCCGGCCCATTGCGAGCGAGTAGCCAGCGCTTTTTCGAGCGCCAACTGTGGGTCGAGCGTTTGCGCGTGCAACGCGGCAAAAGGTAGCAGGCCAAGCACGGCCAGGCCCAATTTGCGGGTAAAGGATTTTCGCATAAACGGCAAAAGTGGATAAGACGAAAAGGGTACTTGGTGGCACCAAGCCAACAAAATGTTATCAGAATGCTAAGCTACGAGTACAAGCACTTTATTTTCTTGGGTTTAGCTTATTAGCGCTACTGGTTGCCAGCAAAAAATCCAGATTGACAGTTATTTGCTTTACCATTCTCTTTGCCGAATTGGATAACATCCTGACTACGTAGTAAGGGGCGTAGCTTAATTGCTGGGCTACAATACCAAAAATCCCCACCAGCCAATGTGGCTAGCGGGGATTTTTAATGAAAACTAGCGTGCTCTAGCGCGAGAGCACCACTACACCATACGGGGCGAGGTCAAAGCTGCCGTGCAGCCCAAAGCCGTCGTAGTCGCCGCCTTGTGCCTCAGTACCATAGCACGGAAAATTCTGAAAATCGTGGTCGTAGCCCTGCCAGTCCGAGTTGAAGCGCACCGTCCAGGAACCGCTGCTGGGCAGGCCAATAGTGTAGCCTTGATGCGCCTGGTTGGCAAAGTTGGCAATGATGATAGTGGCATTGGCAATGTCGCCATCCCAGCGGGCATAAGCCACAATTTTGTCATTGTTATTGACGTGGAACACGCGGCAGCCCTGGCCATGCAAGCCCGGCGTAGTGCCTTGGAAATTGCGCCGTAGGGCAATCAGGTCGCGGTAGAGTTGGATGAGTCCGCCGTGGGCGGCGGCCCAGTCCCAGTTCAGCGGCTCAGTATCGTTGAATGAACCGGGAGCCAAAAATTCCTGCCCCTGAAACAACATCGGAATGCCGGGCGCGGTAAGAGCCAAAGCTGCACCGAGTACCATGCGCTTCTTGGCAAAGTAGCTTTCTACGTTGCCGCCACCGATTTCCTCGGGTAGGCGGCTTTTGCCGTTAGCCACTTCGTCGTGGCTTTCGGTATAAATAACGCGCTGGAAAACGTCGCCATTGTAGGCCGTGCAAATGGCGCGGCCGATGGCGTGCATGTCGCGGTCATGGTCTTCCATCGCCGTCAGGGCCTCGTGCACTGGATAGATAAACGAGGCCGACCACTGAGCCGAGAAGCCTTCACCGCCCTGCTCAGTGCGCGCCGTAATGGCGGGATTCGACCGCAGGTCTTCAGCGATGGTGATTTTCCAGGGCTGGCGGGCCTGAATCTCTTCATTCACCCAGCGCATCAGCGTCCAGCCTTCGGGCAAGTCTGCGCCGGGGTCTTCCTCGCCGTGCACGTTGCGGATGAAAGCAATGGCATCCATGCGCAGGCCGTCGCAGTGGTAGTCTTCCAGCCACATCAGGGCATTGTCGCGGATGTAGCGGCGCACTTCGGGGCGGCCGTAATCGGGGCGGTTGTGGCCCCAAGGAGTTTCGGCGCGCCAGTCGTTGTAGAAATAAATACCGCCGCCGTCGTTTTCCTGCCAGCCGTCAAACTGCCACAAGTCAAGGTCGCCGGGCCCAAAGTGGTTGTACACCACATCGAGTACCACCGCGATGCCGTGTTCATGCGCGGCTTTCACCAGCTTGCGGAAGCCTTCGGCTCCGCCATAGTCGCTTTCCAGTGCAAACGGGTTTGAGGGGTTGTAGCCCCACGAATACGCGCCCGGAAACTCGGTGGCCGGCATTATCTCGATGCAATTTATACCAAGGCTTTGCAGGTAGTCGAGGCGCTCAATGACGTCGTAAAATGTGCCAGGCTTGCCGGTTTCCTTAACATTGAAAGTACCGATGTGCAACTCGTAGATAACGAGGTCGTTCCAGGCGGGCATCTGAAAGGCATCGGTGCCCCAGTCAAAATCCTGCGGGTCGAACACTAGCGAGTGCCCGGCCGAGTTGGTCATGGCGCGGGCGTAAGGGTCGTTGCGGGTGAGCTCACCGGCTGGCGTTTGCAGCGCGAATTTGTAGCCATCGCCGGCCTTGGCGTGGGGTAGGTCGCCAGCCCAGTTGCCGCCGTCTTCGGCTTGCAGCGGGTTGGCGTCTTTGTTCCAGTCATTGAAGGTGCCCACTACTGACACGGCCGTGGCCGCCGGGGCCCACACCCGGAAGGTGGTACCATCTGGGTGAGGCAACGCGCCGAAGCCGTCGCGCACGGGGGCAGCGGTAGGATGGGGTTTGGCAGCAGGTGTAGCAGGCGTAGCGATAGCGGTTTTCTTAGAAGAAGCGGCCGGCTTGGCCGGGGGCTTGGGTAGGGTAAGGGAGGGCATAAAAAAAAGCCGGTGCGCTGGCTTCTAAAGGGGAAGCCGACCGGCGCGCGCAGCATATAATAACCCTTGTACGAAATGGAGGAGCTTTAGGATATAATCGCGGCCGTGCGAGATAATTTTATACAGGAAAGGCCCCATACTTGTAACACAGGGCCTTTTGACGGTAATAACTCAGGAAATAGGGTGAGCAAGCTTATCTGTTATGCAGCGTTTTTCGGAGTTCCTCTAATTTTAATTTATGACTCTTCAACAGCCAAGCTGCTCGCCTGTGCTAACTAATAGCTAACGCAACTCCTGCCAACTGTGTGGCTGCGGCTTGGCGCAATTGGCACTGCGCGCAGCAGGCCGCCGTGGGTAGCGTGCTTACGAGCAGCAGCGCAGATGGCAAGCGGGGGGCTGGCGGTATTGCGGCTGCAAGAAGCGCCGTATCAAGCAGCCATCGGTGGTGCCCAGCACGAGCAATTGGGCAGTCTGCTAGGCACAAAACTCACGCAAGCCTTCGAGGGTATCTTCTTCGGGCAGCAAGTGCGCGCATTTGTTCGAGCGGTTTTTTCGGGCTCGCCCCATGACGAACGTGCTCGGCACGGGGCGAGGCCTGTACATCACGGCCCGGTACGTTGACCTTTTGGGCGGTACCATTTCCCTGGTCAGTGCGCCGGGCCAGGACACTACCCTCACTGTACTCCCTTATGAAAACTCTGCTACTGATTGAAGACCACGAGCTGATTCGTGAAAACACGGCCGAGCTGCTGGAGCTGGCGGGCTATGTGGTGCACACGGCCGGAAACGGGAAAATAGACATCGAAAAAGCTCGGCAAACCCGGCCCGACCTCGTGCTGTGTAACATCATAAGGTCGGTTCTTGATGGCTACGGCGTGCTTCAGATTTTCAACCAGCACCCGCACCTGGTGGGCGTACCCTTCATTTTCCTCACCGCCAAAACCGAGCGCACCGACCTGCGCCGCAGTATGGAGCTGGGTGCCAACGACTACCTCACCAAATCCTTCGACAGCAGCAAATTGTTGAGCGCCGTGGCGGGCCGCCTCAGCCGCTTTCAGCACTTGCGGCCCGACTACAACCTGGCCAGCAGCGGCCCGCCTTCACCACCGACCGTAAGCCCCACGCGGTGCCTCGCCGCCAGCTGCTCTACGCCGAGGGCGACGAGCTCGTGCACCTCTATTTCGTGCAGGCTGGCCGCGTCAAAACCAGCAAAACCACCGCCGAGGGTAAAGAATTTAGCACGGGTTTTTACCAGGCCGGCGAGTTTGTGGGCCACCAGGTGCTGCTCGAGCACGCGCCCTACCACGACACGGCCACAGTGGTCGAAGACGCGGTGCTCTACTACATTCCGGTCGAAGAATTTACCGACTTACTGCTGCGTAATGTCGAAGTCAGCCAGTAGTTTATGCGTCTGCTGGCGGGCCGCGAACGTGAGTAGCAGTTGGTCGAGCAGGCGAACAACTCGCTACGTCGGCACGTAGCCGATGCCCTGGTGCGCCTGCACACGCCGGCCAACCCACTCATAACCCTCTCGCGGGAAGACCTGGCGGCCGTAGTCGGCACCGCCCCCGAGTCACTGGGCCGCATGCTCAGCGAATTTCGCCAGGCCGGCCTAATCGAGCTAACGACTGGCAGTATTCGCGTACTGCGGCCCAAGAAGCTACGGCGGGCTAATTGGTAACGCTCGGGGCTGGTTGGATGGCGTATTCACCAGCCTTTTTGTGCAACACCAAAGAGGCCCCGCGCTAGGTACGCGGGGCCTCTTTGGGCACTTGATGAAAACAAGCTTCGGAAGTAAATAGCGCCTCACTCCTTCGCAAACTTGCGCACTACGCGGCCCGCTGCGCCGTGCAGCTCGAAGAAATAAATCCCGGCTGGCAATTCATTTACCACTAAGCTATTGGTGCCGGTTGCCGTAATGCCGCTGCGCACTAACTGTCCCAGGGTGTTGCGCACGTTGTAGGCCGTGGGCGCGGTGGTGAGAAAGCTGATGCTTTCGCGAGCCGGGTTGGGGGAGAGGACAAATTCAGCGGCGGCTCCGTTGGGGGCGGCTACTATTACAACAGGTGAGAAGGCCACCGTGCCATCGAGGTCAACTTGGCGCAGACGATAATAGAGTAGCGTGGCCGGCGCGGCGGCATCGAGGCTGACGTAATAGTGGCTGAGCGACGTAGTGCCGTGGGCCGCTGTGCGGGTCAGGCCAGCGAAAGCTTGACCATCAAGCGAGCGCTCAATTATGAAGTAGTCGCTGTTTTTCTCGCTCGCCGTGGCCCACGTTACCCGCACCCCGCCCGCCGTGCGAGTGGCCCCAAAGCTAGTCAGCTGTACCGGCAGTGGGTTCACGACGTTGAAAATGTTGCTGTTCGAAACATCGTTGGTAGCGCCCAGTGTGAAGTCGGAAAAGCCGCTGAAAGTAGCCGAAGTAAGACTACCGCTGACGGCCGCCCCGCCGGGGCCAGTGCCCGCCCCGGTGCTGGCCGAGCGGCCCAGGTTAGTCCATTTGCCATTATCAGCCGAACTGGTGGCTACGGCGTCGCGCTTGGCGATGACCAGGCCCGCATCGGCGGGGTTGTTCACGTAGTCATTGGGCTCGAAGGGTAGCGTAATGGTGCCCGTAAAGCCGCTAGTTGGATTGCTGGTTGTGATGGTGTAGGAGCGCTGCGTGGAAACGCGCGTGAGCGGGGCCGTGCCCAGGCCGTTGCCGGTCGAGAGGATTTGGCCGGCGTTGCCCTCGGTTTGAGTGGCGGTGTAGGTGGCGGAGCCGGTCTGAGCGGTAGCAGTGAGCACCAGCGGGCGGTAGTTGGCCCCGCTGCCGATGGGGAACACCGTAGTGGCCGCGCCGGGGCCGGTTACGCGCACCAGCGGCCCGCTCACGTAGCTGGTGGCCGAGCCGCCCACCACGCTGGTGCCGGGGTAAAGCGTGAGCGAGTTGGCCGCCGAGCTGGCGATGATGCCGCTGGCCAGGTTCAGGCTATTCTCCACCTTCACCGAGCCGCTGGGTGTCAGCACGTCGGTATTGGTGAGTGTGAGGCTATAGTAGCTGCCCACATTGATGGTAGCGGCGGCGGCAGTGTAGTAGGGCTGCCCCACGGCCGCGCCCCAGCCGGTGGCTAGGCGTATGCCATCGAGAGTAAGCGTGGCGTTGCCCGCCCCGTTTTGGCGCAGCACTACCGCATTGAGGGGCGCGGTGAGCGGGGTAGTGCCCGCGATTGAAAGCAGCGCAGTAGTAGGCTCGGTGCTAAAATCGACTCCGGCGAGCAGTATGTAGAGGCTAGTGGTTTCGGCTCCGGTGGTAGTCGTTTCGGTTTTGAGCACCAGTAGGTAATTGGTATTCAAATTAAATTGGGTAGTGCTGGTGGTAGTCGGCCGGTTTGCCAGCGCCAGCTCAAATGTGAACGTGGTCGCGGTGGCTCGGGTGGCGTACACCTGGCTGCGGTAGGTCGGGCTGCCAGTGCTGGCACTCGCGGCGTCTGTGAAAGCCAGGAAGTATTCAGAGGTAGCTTGCGTGTCGCTAAAATTGACCACCGCCGCGGTGTAAAGCGTGGTAGCGCTGCCCGGCCGCATCCCGCCGCGATACAGGGGGCCATCTACGCCAGCCACTAAGGCGGCCTTGGTCGAAGTGGTGGCGGGCAAGCTGCTCAGCGCCGCGCCTTGTGGATAAGTGCTAACTAGCCCATTGCCCGCCGTAGTGGCAATGCTGCCGGCCGTACCTGCTACCTGGCTCCAGCCGTTGCTGGTGAGCGCTTGGCCAGCCGCGTAGTCGAAGTCGTCTTCGAAGAGCAGCACGCCTGGCGCGCTAGCTGGCGCGAGGCTGGTAGCCAGCGTATTGCTGAGGCCGCAGCCGTTGCGCACCGCTATGGTGCCTGCGCCCGCCCCGCTCGGCACCACTACCGTGAGACTGGTGCCGCCCGCGCCTACCGAAGCGGCCACTACCGTATTGCCCGGCGTGAAAACGACCGTGGCATTGGGCGTAGCCGCAAAGCCGGTGCCCGCCAGCGTAATGGTTTGGCCCGGCCTGATAGCGCTATTGCTGAGGCTAGTAAGGGTAGGAGCAGCAAATGGCGTATCGCCGCTGGTAAGAACCAGCGCCGTGGTGCCGCCACTGGGGCTGGCCGTAGCCGCGCCGCCTGCCCAGGTGCCCGTGGCGCTGGTAGCCGCGCAGCCCACCAGCGCGCCATCGGTGAGGGCGCGCTGCTCGATGCGCTGGATGCCGCTGGCATTGGCGTTGGGCGTGAGCAGGCCGTAAGCCCCGGCCACCGCTTCAACGCTGCCATAAAAGCCGGCGTAGCTGCTGGTATTCACGGAGCCGTCGTTTTCGAGCCAGGTGCCGGCCAGCGGACGGCCGGTGCCGGCGGCGTTGTCGTAAGTAAACACAAAGTTGCTGGCCGCGCCAAATGAATTGCCGCGCACGCCGGTCGCGCCGGTGGCCGCCGTATTCAGATTCAGCGCCGTAACGGAGCTGGTGGTGGCCAGAAACTGCACTGGCGTATTATTGCCGTCTCCATTGTTGAGTACTACCATGGGGTACATCACGGCTTGGTCGTTGTAGCGCGCATCGGGGCTGGGCTCCAGGCCAAACCAGCCGGTGTAGGAGCCCGCCGCATCGGTCGTAAACGTCGAACTGCTATTGGTGAGACTCGGCCCGCTTTTGCGCACGAAAGCGCCAGCTGTTTGGGTTTCAATTGGAATGCCCGCACCATCATTGTTGGCCGCGTCGGTCGCCGCCCGCACGGCCGTGTAGTACTTGTAGGTGGTGCTGGGGGCGAGGTTGCCCAGGCGCACGCGCCACACATAGGGCAGGCGCGTAGGGTGCGTGCTGCCAGTCGTGGGGCGGCCGCTCAGGTACTGCGGCACCAGCACTTCGGTGAGAGTGGCCGGCACCACCGGGATGACGGATGCCGTCGAGCCATCGCTGTAGCCAGTGGTGCCCACCGCCCCGCCGTTGGTCGTGAACACGTTGAAGGTGTAGCCGGTACCATTGGTAAGACCGGTTACGGTGATGCTGCCAGTGGGCGGGCCATTGTATACCACATATTGCCCGTTGTTCAGCACGGTGCCTGTGCCAAAAGCTACCGTACTGCCGCCCGGGCCGGGCGTGTAAGTGCCGCCCGCAAGTGGTTTGCGGCCGGCAATAGCGCTGGCCCGAATAGTCACTACCACATTGGTAACGCAGGTAGCCGGGCCCGTAAAATTCAGCGTCGCTCGCGTATTACCGGCGATGGCGGAGGAAGCAGCTACCTCGTTGTCGAGGTAGCTGGCTACGCTCAGGTTAGTGGTGTTCTCAGTGGCAATACTAGCTGCGGGGCTGCTGGCTTCGACCCGAATTCGGTAGTTGGTGCGGGTAAATAAGCCCGTTGTTTGGGCGATGGTGCCCACAATGGTGCCGCTGCCCGTGCCACTCAGCGTGCCGATGGGTAGTCTGTTGCTTGTAAATCCGTCGTAGCTCAGATAGGCCGTAAACACGTTGCCCGGCGCAAACGCGCTGCTCACCGTGAATGGGATGCTCACCGCCGCCGGCGCGCCCTGCCCCACGCAGTACGGCCCCGCCGCTACCGCGCCCGTGGCGATGCTGGGGGCCGTCACGGTCACTTTTACCTCGTTGCTAAAGACCGAGCAAGTGCCGAAAGTCGTTTGGATTACTACGTAATAAGTGCCCGCCGCCGCGAAATTGGGTGTGTACGTGGTGCCCGTGGCCCCGCCGAGGGAAGTAGTGTAGCCGCTGCCTGAAGTAAGGCTGTAGTACCACTGCCGGCTGGTGCCAGCTGGCGTTTCGGTGGCCGTGAGGGTAGTGCCGTTGGCATTGGTAGCCAGCGCCTGGTCGGTGGTGGGCGCGATGGCGACGTTGTTGATAGTGAACGCCGTGGGGTTGGCTGCGGCGATGTTGCCGCCCACTACGGCCCGCACCAAATAGCCCGTGCCGCCCACCACCGTGGCCGGAATAACAACCGCCAGTGGACTGCTAGTACTGCTGGTGGTCAAGGTGATGGCATTGGCAAAGTTGCCCGACGCATTAGAAAGCTGCACTAAGTAAGTGCCCGCTGCCGTACCCGTCGTAATGGTGTAAGGTACCATGAGCGTACTCGTGCCAGTGGCGCAAATCGGGGCCGGCGAGGGGTCTTGGGTGGTGATGGTAGCAGGCGGCGAGCACGGGGCCGCAGTCGTCGTCGCATTGCGGGGAGCCGGCGCCGCTACCCCAAAATCGAAGGCATTTTGGTTGATGTCGGTGCAACCGCCCGAGGCCCGAAAAGCGGCCGTGGTCAGGGTGAGCGCGGTGCCGGTGGGGCCCGAGCCTTCGTAGCCATTGGCCACGCCGTAGCCCACAAAATCGGCCACGGTGGCGCTGGTGGCTGGGTTGGCACCGGTTAGAAGCGTATTGGTGTTCACCAAGGCTACTTTGCCCGAAGCTGTGGCCAAGCTTATGCTGGCCGACGTGAAATTAGGCGTGGGCGAAAGCGGGCTGCCCGCCGAGCCGGCACTGCCAAGGCTGATGAGGTAGTAGCTACCGGCTGGCATGGTAGTACTTGCCGGAATAGCCGCCGAAGCTGTGAAATTGCCCGTGCCCGTATTACCAGCGTACTGGATAGTAAAGCCCCCAATGGTCTGGGCCGTGGCCGAGCGGTTGAAAAGCTCCACGTAATCTTGGTTGAAAGCCGGGCTGCCAGTAGTCCCGCCGCCTCCAGTGTATACTTGGCTAATTACGACCTGCCCCCAGCCTAGCAGCGGCAGCAGCACTAGCCACAAGCTGCCCAGTAGTCCCCGCAAATGAAGGGACTTTTTTTGTAAAGTGTGTTTCATAGTTCTTGAAAATCAAGAAGAAAGTGTGAAAAAAAGAGTGCGAAGCCCCGAAGCTATCCACGTCCAGCTTAACTGCCAAAATAAATTACAGAAATTAAGGATATAAGCATAGAAGGCCCGATGTGTGACGGCCCAAAAAAGGCCCCCGTAGCTAAGCAGGGGCTCTTTCGGGTTGGGGCCGCACAAGCGCTTTTTTTACTGAATTTGGGGGTGTCGGGCTGCCAGGACGCGCTGGTAGCGGCAGCGGCGCGCAAAAAAACCGGTTACAAACAAATGGCTTAGCGCGTTGATTCTGAAAATAATAGGGGCGCGGCGTACTGCCAGGCCCGCCGCCAGCCGGGCGGCCACCCCAGCCGCGCACAACTGGCAGCCCGGTTTTGGGGTTTAGAGAAGCCTGACGTTTTTCCCGCTTTTCTGCCCCCATGCCCCGCCCGCGCCCCGTCGTTTTTGGATTGTATGCCTGGTCGCCCGACTACGGCTATCGCTACCTGCACCCCGCCAACCGCCGCTCCTTCGAGTGGCTGCACCCCGTGGGCAAGGTGTTTGAGAAAGTGAGCGACCTCGACGACGACAGCGAGTGGATAACGCTGCGCTACGACGAGCAGCAGTTTTTGGTGCGTGGCGAGCTGTTCAAGGAAATCTATAATAAGCCCCCTTTTGGCTTTGGCGACTTGGTCGAAGAAGTGGAGCCGCCCGCCGGCCGCCCCGCCCACCGCGGCCTGGTGTCCGATATTTTTTGGAGTGACAGTCTCGACCGTGCCACGTACCAGCTGGTCGAGCGCAAGCGCAAAGTGGCGCAGGTGTTCGAGGCCGACGAGCTGCGGAAGGTGCTGCTGTAGCGTAAGCTTTAGCTTGCGAGCGTAGCGAGCAGCGGCGCTTGTTAACGTTTGCTTACGCAGATGCTCGCTACGCTCGCTAGCAATATAAAGCTTTTGCCACAAGCGAGTTACAGCCCAATCATAATCGCCAGCACCACGGCGGCTGCGCCCAGCGCCAGCAGCAAGCTATAGAGCCGCACTGCAAAGCGCAGCCACTGGTCGAAGCGCACGCCGCAGGCGGCAAGCATGGCCACGAGCGCGCCATTGGTAGGCGTCACGAGGTCGCCGAGGCCGGCGGCGTATTGGTAGGCCAGCACCGTAACCTGGCGCGAGAGGCCAATGAGGTCGGAAAGTGGCACCAGTAGCGGCATTGTGAGCACGGCCTGGCCGCTCACGCTGGGTACCGGCAGGTGCAGGGCGGTGTGCACGGCCATCATGCCCAGCGCGGCGGCGGCTACGGGCAGGTGCGCCAGCGGCGCGGCCAGGCCCTGCACAATGGTATCGACCACGTGCCCCTGGCCCAGCACTACGAAAATAGCCTGCGCAAAGCCCACCAGCATGCCCGAAAAAGCCATGTCGCGGAAGCCCGCCACGAAGCCCTCAGCCGTGCCCGTGAGGCCGCGACCGCCCAGCAGCCCGGCCCCTACGCCCAGGGCAAAAAACAGCGCCGCCATTTGCTCAAAATCCCACTTGAGGGCCACCACGCCGTAGGCGAATACGCCGAACGTGACCAGTACCAGCACCAGTACCAAGCCCGGCCGGCCCTGCTGCCCGCCGCCTTCGGCGTCGGCCACCGCGTGGTCGGGCGCTACCTGGTAGCGGCGGGCGTGGCGCAGCGTGCCGGCTATCCAGATGGCCAGCGCCAGGGCCAAAAATACTACCCGAAACGCCCAGCCCGAAAAGGCGGGTAATTGGGCTAGTTTCTGGGCAATAACTACTTGGAAGGGGTTGATGGGACTGAATGCTGCCCCCACGATGGCCGCGCCCAGGCTGGCCGCCACCGCCGTGAGGCTGGGGTAGCCAAGGCGGCGCATCAGCACCAGTAGCACCGGCACGAGGGCGATTATCTCCTCGCCCATGTTTTCGAGCGCGCCCATTGTGGCAAACAGCAGCGACACCAGCGGGATAATCAGCACCTCGCGCCCCTGCGCGTGCCGCAGCAGCCCATCCACGCCGTAGCGTAGCGCGCCCGTTTGGTCAACCACCGTGAAGGCGCCGCCAGCCAGGAAAATCAGGAACACGACCGGGGCCGCTGCGGCCAGCCCTTTGGGCAGCGCCACGAGCAGTTCGAGCGGGCCGACCGGCGTGGCGGGTACCCGGTGGTAGGAGCCGGGCACCACTAGCTCGCGCTGGGTGGCGGGGTCGAGGTGGCGCACAAATTCGCCAGCGGGCAGCACGTAGCTGAGGGCTGCCGCCAGCATAATAAAAAGGGTAAGCAGCACCAGTGGGTGCGGAAAACGCAGCGAATTCATGGCCGCGAAGGTAAACAGGGCGGTTTTGGTGCTTGGTCGTAACTTCGGGTACAACCTATGACCTGCGCCACTTTTAAAGCCCTGCACCAGCGCCGCCAGGCCGAGCATCTGGCCCGCCACGGCCACGCCCTGGCCGAACGCACCGAAGACAGCTTCCGCCTGAGCCTCTACGCGGTAGAGAATTTCTACGCCGAAGTGTGGCGTAGCGTGGGCGAGGAGGCTATCCTCTTCATCCACGTCTTCGAGCAGCCCAGCGGCCTAACGGATTACCTAGCCCTGGTGCGACTACCGAATTTCATTTAAAGGTATCAATCATCATTTAACAGCTCGCTGAGTGTACCGATTAAGTACGAACTGATGAACTGTTAAATGATAATTGATACCTGTTAAATGACTACGGCCGGTCTACGTCCGTTAGCTGGTCTTTGCGGCGCATAATCTGGAGTTCCAGCCGCGTGAGGGTGAAGGGTTCCTTACTGTATTTTTCGGGCGAGTCAAGTTCCTTCATTGGTGAGTTATTATCAATCTGATATTCATTGGCTACCAGTTCCACGTTGTTGCCGCCCACGCGGCGCACTTTCATCAGCGAATACATGCCGGCGCTGTCCGAGCGCACGGTGTAGATATCGCCGGCGCGGGGCTCCAGCAGCAGCGCCTCGTCGGTGTGATGGTCGCGAATACCTGCCAGAAAGCCAAACGTAAGCAGAGCCACCACGGCCGCCAGGCCCGCCCAGCTCCAGTAGGGGTGGCTGGTTTGCTGCTGCACCTCGCGCACGGCCGGCGCGATGCTGGCGGGCACCTGCTTGTTTTCCCACAGCGATTGGCAGGCGCCGCACTCCACGGCGGTTAGCTTCGAGAAAGGAAAAAACGGAATCCAGTACACGTGCGCGTAGCGGCTGTAGAGGCTGGTGCGCAACGAGTGGCTGTGGTGGCAGGCCGGGCAGGCCACGCCGGGTAACTCCTGCGTGCGCAGGTGCGTGCCTTTAAAACCGTAGATAATCATGACATAGAGTTGGGAAAAGGCGGGGCCAGCCGGGCGCAAATCGGCTCAGCACCAAGGGAGAATGATTGAGCTGCCAAACATAGCCCCGGCAAGTAGCCCCTGCAACGACGGCCGACAGGAAACCGATGAAAACCGGG
>Ga0265797_10009434_pt1 | contig 12706 bp, 9 predicted proteins | sample P2T30metagenome_FD_192433 | JGI IMG/M metagenome (GOLD analysis project Ga0265797, IMG submission 192433) | Plant litter microbial communities from East Loma Ridge, Irvine, California - P2 T30 | ecosystem: Environmental > Terrestrial > Plant litter > Unclassified | place: USA: California... | reverse complement strand
AGCCTACGGCGCAGAGGACTAGGAGGGAGAAGCCGGTGATGGCGACGCAGAGGGTGAGGACGATGATGAGGGTTGTGCGTGAGAAGATGATTTCGTGGACGGAGAGTTGGATGCAGGTGTGGTCGTCGTCGTCGGGGAGAGATGTTGGAGAGGCCATTGTCGTCGCGGTGAAGCCTGATCGTTGTGGCCTGTGAGATATGCTCTGTTTCCGTGCTCGCAAGACAATTAAAAGAAGAGACAACAGAAACTCGACTCAAATACAAACCAACACCATAAACACAGCCTCCGACCTACATCAAGCACGCCCATCATGTTGCTGTGCCGTACTAAGCGCGAGGCAAAAACCATCGCGAAACCGTAGCGTAGTCGACAACAGACTTATATTCCTAAGATAGTGACACGAAGCCATGCACAGCGGCTGACGAGGATATGCGAGTGGTCGACAGCGCGTAGGACACTCGTTTAAGGTGAGGTTGAGATGCTAACGCTCGACAGCGCATTGCTTTGCCTCGCAGCCGCGTTGGCCGGCGCTTAGAGAGAGCTTCGCTGTTGCTGTTGGGAATTAGCTTTGAACATGTTCAAAAACAAACGTTCGTACGACTGAGGCAGATAGACAGAATATGATAAAGTCGTTGGGCAAGAGAAGTGGCGGCAGTGATGATGGCGTGCTGGTGCTGCTGCAGCATGGGTATTCGATGTATGTAATAAAGCTAGCAATCGAGCACTCATCTCTTAAACCAGACACCTCTCACTTCTTCGCATCACCTTTGCGCCCCTCGATAACTCTCATGATATCGCTCATGTTGTTCGTGTCGCCCTTTCTCTTCTTCGGCTTGCGCTTCCTCTTCTCCCTCCCGCCACCCTTACCATCATCTTCCTCCCATCCATCATCTCCAGCACGTCCACCTTTCCACTCTGCCAATTTGACCTTCATACCGTCCTCGTCCTCGCCTTCGTCGTCGTTACGGCTACCGCCAAAGCCCATGTCCATGTCGTCGAGGTCGCGATCTTGCTTCGCGAGCATCTGGGCGTGCTTTTTGCGTTGCGCTTCTTTTGCTTCGCGGGCTGCGCGGTCTTCTTCTTCGTTCTCGTTGGCCAGAGGGTCCATTTTTGCGGCTTTCTTGAGGACTTCTTGGATGCCTGCTAGGTGATCGTGGTGTGCGTCTTCGGATGCTGAGATGGTATCGTTGAAGTAGTTTCGGCGAGCGGGTGGTTGTTGTGTAGTGGATGTGGTAGGAGCTGTGGTTTCTTCTTCTTCTTCCTCTTGGTCTGAATCTTCTGTAGATTGTTCGCGTGTTGCAGTGGATGGTTCTTCGGATTGGGGTTTCTTCCTTGGTGGCTCGTCGTCGTCGTTATCGTCGCTGTCTGAATCGTCGTCATCTTCGTCATCTGGCATGTTCCCGAGTGGGTTGTAGTCTGTTCCAACGCCTTCGAAAATGTCGTCGTCGTCGTCCGCTAGCTCTTGCGCAATCTCTTCTTGTTTTGCGGGCTCTGGTATTGACACGTCCGCTCCAAGCACAGCCTTACTTGCATCTGGAGCACCCATCGCTGCCACTGCCTCTTCCGTCTGCGCAATTTGTTGCTTGCGCACGCGCTTCTTGACCACGCCGTTCTCGTCCACAGTAATCAACACCTCACGTCCCTTCGCATCGATCTCGATTTTCGGCTTCTTCTTGTCGCTGACTTTCTGCCATCGATCGCCCAACTGAGGCTCAGCAGCTTTTCTCGCCTCAGCAGCAGCTTGTCTCTGTGCCTTAAGCTCCGCCATAATTTCATCTCGCGAGCGCTTCTTCCCAGCAACAGGCGGCGGAGGCGCCATATTGCCCTTCTTCTCAACCTTCTCCTTCTTTAAAGCCTCCACCTCCACCTCGCCCAACTTCTCCAGCTCATCGTCAACATCTGCCTCCGGCTCCTGCTCTTCTTCTGCAACCGCCGTCCCCTCGCCAGTCCCCATAACATCCTCACCCCTGCGCACCCGCTCCAAAAGCTTCCAATCCAAGCCCTTGACCAAATGCGAGCTCGCCGCATCACCACCCGTAATCTTATCCCTCAGCGCCTCAAACACCTCCCTCGAAATCTGCCCCAACTTCATCTGTTCCTCCAGCGCCTTGACCCGCTCCGCCTTATCCTCAGCATCCTCGTTGCCTTCGCCCTCCGCTCGCGCTTTCGCGCGGTCTGTGTAGCCGGCTCCGAGCTTGACGCCCTTGGGAGTGTAGGATTTGAATTTCTTGGTCTTGTTTGGTTGGAGGCCGGCGTTGCGCTCGCGGACTTGTCGGGCGAAGTCGTTGCCTGAGCTGATGCCGCCGATTGCGCGAGGAGTCATGGGCACGAAGCTGGTTTTTTTGGTTCCCAGGGCGGCGCCGCTGGGTGTTGCGCCTGCGCGGGGAGTGGAAGAGCCATTTTGTTGGTTGGGAGAGCCGGAGATTAGTTGGCGGAATTGAGAGTTGTTCATTGTAGAGTTGGGGAGCTTTGGAGGCTGGATGAGGGTTGTGGAGTGCCCGTGGGCGGCGGTGTTGTGGTGGGCGCAAAGGTTGTTGATAGAGGAAGATAGTTCACTTGGAAAGTCTGCCTCGGCCTTGGCGGTCCCCTCCCATTTGGTCACAATACGTTTGCATGTGAATGATGAGGGATACTATACTACAACTATGGAATGGCACAAGGATTTTGTATGTGATTCGTTGGGGTGATATGTCAATAGTCGTAGCGTGGCTGCAGCTTGCGGCAAGTGATACTATTGCCTCTTCACACATCCCATTGGGACATGCCGCCGCTGTACATGTTTACTGTAGTCTAGTCTGGAATCTAATGTGCCACTTGCATCGTCATTCGTTCTTTAAAGAATCATTGCCAATCTCTCCCCATTGTGCTCATTACACCTTCGCCATAGAATGCTGCACATGGATGCTCACCGCCCGGGCTGGCCTAGGCAGAACCCCTAACGACCATGATCGCATCCGGCACATTGGTTTCGCCAGCAAAACAAGCACTCTTGATCTTTCTGAGCTCAGGTGCAGCGGAGATTTCGGTTTGCCGATAATGATGTCGCTTCGTGTCCAATGCTTCTAATGATGCTTGCAGTACGAAGTTTGGCTGACCACGTGTCCTCGGATTCGCACACAACACAGTGCAGTGCGAGTCTTGCGAATATCCATTTGATTATTGCTTCGTTTCATGTCGTAGCTCACGGCTGAGGAGCGAAAATTGTGTTCTGGGTTACGGTCAGTCTCTAAGTCGTGCCCTGCGCGGCTGGCCAACTCACGATAAAGCTTTCGAGGCCGCCTTCAAACAGCTGATTGCTGACACCCACGCCCTTAGGATGCTCAATGGGAGATAGTGGGTTCTTCACCACGTATTCTACGTAGAGCGTGGCCCAGATCTGATGCAGCACAGTGCGCATGTTTCCCACGCGAGTGTCTGTGAGCATCACAAATTTGAGCTGTGTAGGCGTCTCGAAGTAGTGCATCTTGTACTCTCCGGTACGATATGAGAGGAACATGTCTTCGTCTCCGCCTAGTTGACGAACAATACGGCGTAACGAGAAAATTGTTCCGAATATGAGCTTGGCATCGTCTTCGGCTGTGAGGGCTTTGCGTGTGATTGCAGGTACGTCGCCATTGCTCAGCGCGTTGGTGGCGGCATTACGCTGCACGGTGGCTTGACTCCATCGCTTGGTGTAGATGCATTCAGCTGGAGCAAGTCTTAGTAAATTGAGTATGTCCTATCAATGGCAAGAAACTCACTGTGGCGGTCGAATATGTAAAAGGAGTACACCGACATGGTTGTTTGTGTAGCGTGCAAACAGGTTTCGTGTGCAGATGTCGATCAACAGACGGCTCGGTGAGTCCGAGGGCTTTAAGGGAAAAGGTTCAACAGTATCTTGCAGGTACTAGGGTTTCTTTGCCGCGTGGTATATTGACCAGGTGGATGTCGTTGGGTATGCGGACGTCGATTGGCCCATGGCTGTAATGAATCGAGGCTCCTGGTCCCCGCTCCTCCAGTCCGCCCTACCCGCGCAGGAGCGCACATGCGAAGGCGCGACAGAGCTCTATCTCCACCGTAAGGCTGAATGCGACGAAACCTAACCACCTCTCCACCCAACACTATCGCCGTGCCGTTCATATTTTATATTGCTTTTCTCCCGTGATATCCTCTCACACTTGACCTCACTTGCTACTTTCCTCCACCGCCCAATGCTGCCGCTCCGTTCGCAGCATCATGGCTACGGCTGATCAACATACCCCGCGCACTCGATCGCCCACGCCTTCAGAGGTCGAGGCCGCTGGCATCTTGCCCAGCCATGGCATCCATATCAATTTCCCCCCCACCACCGACAATGGCCGTCCGCAGATGATCAAGCACATGTCTGCGCCCTCCTACCAGAGCCCCATCCGACACCACCGCCGTGCACCCTCGCGCAGCGGAGCTGTCAAAGAGACCCTCGATGCCCGCACCCACTATGGCAGCAGCGACGATGACGGTCCCGCCGTCCATCGGATAAACCAATATGTGATCAAGCAAGAGATTGGCCGCGGTAGCTTCGGCTCCGTACACCTGGCGGTTGACCAGTATGGACAGGAATTCGTACGTCTCTTCATGCGGTCTTGCTGAGCCTGGGCGTGCTGCTCGTAGTAGACGGCTGACATCTCTCTTCTGCTGCTCAGGCAGTCAAAGAATTCTCTAAGTCACGACTGCGAAAGCGTGCCCAATCGAACTTACTACGACAGGGCGGTATCCGGCGAAGGCCTGGACACTTAGCCGCTGGACTTGGCTTCAACTCGCCAATGCACATGTCACCGTCCAGCGACCGATCAGGATCCAAGGCAGACAACAGCTCGTTAGAACTGATCAAGGAAGAGATTGCAATCATGAAAAAGCTCAGCCATAACAACCTGGTATCGCTCTACGAAGTCCTGGACGATCCTGACGAAGACTCACTATACATGGTGCTTGAGATGTGCAAGAAAGGCGTGGTCATGAAAGTGGGCCTCGACGAGCGTGCTGAACCATACAAGGAAGAAGCCTGTCGTTGCTGGTTCCGTGATATGATTCTCGGTATTGAATACCTGCATGCTCAAGGTGTGGTGCATCGCGATATCAAGCCTGACAACTGCTTGATCACCAATGATGATGTCCTCAAGATTGTGGATTTTGGTGTCAGTGAGATGTTTGAGAAAGCATCCGACATGGCGACAGCAAAGTCGGCAGGCTCGCCTGCATTCATGCCACCAGAGCTGTGTGTCGCCAAGCACGGCCAAGTCAGCGGTCGAGCAGCAGACATCTGGAGCATGGGCGTGACCCTTTTCTGCTTACGCTACGGACACATTCCATTCGAGAAGCACGGCATGCTGGAGCTCTATGAGAGCATCAGAGGAGACGAGCTACATCTTGAGAACGAACAGGACCAAAACTTTGCAGAATTGATGCACCGCCTGCTTGAGAAGGATCCGGAGAAGCGCATCACCATGCCGCAGCTCAGGGTAAGTGAACATGGAAACCGTGTTGATATGGCGACCGTCAGCTGACAGTCTTTCTAGGAACACCCTTGGGTGACACAAAACGGCAAGGACCCATTGTTGCCTGTGGAGGAAAATTGCTCAGATCTGGTAGAGCCTCCTACTCAGAAGGAAATGAACCATGCCATCACAAGCAATATGGGCAACCTGTTGGTAGTGATGCGAGCTGTCAAACGCTTCAAGCGTCTGGTTGGCCGTAAGCGACCCCATCTGATGAACAGCTTTTTCGGTCGTGACTCAAGAATCGTTGCACCGCCACATTCGTCTCGCTCAACTCCAGATGCGAAGGAATCTCGCAGCGTTGATACTGACGAGCGAAGACCAATGGAGCAAGCCTTGACAAGAGAAGGCATCCATCGGCATATCCCAATCAATGATGAGATGGAGAAACTACCAGCCGGTATGGATCGCATCGTGAAGATCGCCTCCCGTTCGCCTGATGAGGAAGGCCCTCCTGTGATATACCCGTCGAAATCACAAACACCGCGCAACATGCGCGGCCTGGATTTCCCATCGGAAGAGTCAGCGAAAGGCCATGCGCACGATCCTCTCAAGGACACCCTGTACCTCGACATAGGAGTCGATCCCGATACGCCGGACGGACACGGCGATTCAGAGCACCCAGTCCTCAGTGAGAGCCCGTCGGGTGTCGACACAAACATTTACGAGCAAGCGTACCAGGATGAGATCGAACGTGTGCTACAGCGACGCGGCCGCGCTGCCTCGATGTACCTTAACAGGCGCGTCGAGCACCGCGATGATCTGCGCTCTTACACGAGCTTCCTCGACCAGCCGAAAGAAACCGCCAAAGCTGCCGGCAGCAAAGCAGCAAGCAAGCTTGGAGATCTTGCCTCGAGAGCCACTCCGGGCCTTGTGGACATTGTCAAGCAGGCGAGAGAGAAGGATCAAGCTGAGGCCGGTGCGAGCTCTCTTGACAGCCCGCGGCCAGATGCTGCTGATGGAGATGTTGGAGGGGAAGCCAAGGCTTCTGCGTGAACGGAGTGCGCGTGGGTGGATTATGGCTGTGCTGCGATTCAGCGAGCGTGCTTTCTTAGGTAATCCTAGGCGGGTTTAGACATGGTCCTAAGTACATAAAACGCGTCAGAGAAGTTGGAGGCGCTGGCGCTTCTTGGCTGAGAGAGATACATTTTAACATCAAGTTCCTTCAATCTCCAAACGTAGCCCCGTTACATAATCGATGTGTACCTTGTGTGTTGCTGCCCGAACATCGATCAGAGTTTGGTCAGTTGCCTGCACACGAATCGGAAAGCTTGAGCGGACCGGCACCTTGCCGAAACTGTGCCGTTCGATCGTTTGCAAAATTTCTTGTTCTCACCTGGTTATCTTCATTCACTCAACACCCTCTTCTATTTCCCCTCAGTCGCAAGCAAACGAACACTCCCTCCATGCACTTCTTCAACCAGCTCATTTCGCCGCCTAAAGGCGCCAGACCTTCGAACCTCACAACCACGATTGAATCAGGGAGGATCACACAGATCTAGCCTATAGATTCCGTGTTTTGCTGAACGGTGCATGATCAAAATCACACTTCAGTTCCGATGGTTTAGTGGTAAAATCCGAGCTTCCCATACCTTACTAGGATGGTCAGAACACAGTTCTGAAGCGTGCTCGGGCCCCGGGTTCGATTCCCGGTCGGTACAAAATTTGAAATGCTCCAACACTCGTTTCACACCTCACTTCTTTTTATGATTTTTAGGGTAATCACACCTCAAAACACTTCACACTTCAATTTGTCAAAACTTCTTTTTTTATCGCCCTTCTCGTCAGAGATTCGATCTTGAACGGTTGTTGCTTTAGGGTACAGCTATGCTAAAGCGAAGATATAGTCATTTGTATTAGGGTTCGTGATATGATTTTATTATTCACATGAACGGAAACTCTAGGGGGAGTTTTTGATGAGGTCTGTCAATTCAAACCCTAGAACGACAAATGTGCAACAGAGCAGATTGAAATATGCTTGAGCAGTAGATGCCGTGAAACAACAAGGCGAGTGATTCAAAACAACAGAGAATACTCGATTCACGTGCAACTCTTTTTCAAGCATCCTGAGATTTTACTGACAACTAAGTTGACGACCACTCGGATAGATAATATAGATGCACTTGCTATTGGCAACATAATGATCACAAAGGTCTGAAGTATTGCACCTATTTCTCAGGACGAAACACCTGATTGCGGCAAGCGGCTAAATCCATTTTCGGCGCCGAGCTCTCGGCCGAGCACGTCAGGTGCAAGCTGAACTGCATCGCCTCATACGACAATATGTGAGGTGGCACACGACATCTTCATTACGGTGTTTGAGAACGTATTGTCGTTGAGACAATGTGCTACAAGACTCACCTATGATTGAGAAAGCAGGCAAGACTAAGGAGCGTCGCGGCGACCATTGTTCTAATGCTTTCATCTGACATAGACCTTACCGCCTTAGAGAAACGGTATCGCGCAAAGCCATGACAGGCCAGTACATCACAGACGCTGTCCTGGTGCCCAGTCGCGCACGGTCTCCTCCAGAAGATGGCGCAGGGGGCGACCGCAAACGTAGGCGAAAGGTGCTATCATGCTACGACTGCCGTCGCCGCAAACTACAATGTGACCGCGTTATGCCTGCTTGTGGGCGTTGCGTGAAGGCTGGCCAGGAATCGAGCTGCGTGTATTCGGAAGATGCTACAGATCCGCTATTCCGATCATCGAAGCCTTCAGGCCCAGAGCAAAGTGGTACATCAACAGCAGATCCGGCTTCTGCTGTCTCATACATGGATGCGCCACAAAACGATGTTCCTGCGAAGATGAAGTACCAGGAACGACGTATCCAGCAACTCGAAGCAGCTCTTGCGAGGACAACAGCTAACCGCCCTGAGGTTGCTGCCGCACGTCAATTCGAAGTATTGAAGTTTCCACTTACACCAGAATCAATACACGAATCCGGCCTTGGCTCAAACATCAACGATCGAGAAACAATGCTTCTCCGCGGTAGAGCATTCGAAACACAATTTTCCGGAACAGCACATCCTCTCTCGCTGATTGCACATGTCCCCGAGCTCAATCTATTCACCAAAGAAGCTCTGGAAAGGTATCCATTCTTCCAACGCGCGAAACAGGACATGGGTGCCTTGGAAGCCCGAACAATATGCGCGGACAAGCATCAAATTGACATACCCAACGAGGAACTTCATACCCTACTTCCACCACGGGCAGAGACCAACCGCGCTGTAGACTTGTATCTCGAGTCGTATGATCGCATTTACCACATCATGCATGTCCCTTCATTTTGGGATGCATATCATAGTATGTGGCAAGGCAATTTACGAGATGCTTCAAGACATACTGTGGTGACGGTGCTTTTGATGGTGTCATGCGTATCCTGTGTCGGAGCCGCGCATCCGTGGACATACATTGCAAACAGCTCGAAAGCTCGCGAAGGAGCCATTGCGATTACCCAGGCCTGCGAGAGTTGGATGACTCGACAGAGCCAGAAGCGCGTGTCTGCAGCAGACTTCCAAATTAGATTTCTCCTCTGCCTTACCAAACAGACGACCGCTAGAAAGTACAAGCGAACCTGGACGGAAGTCGGTAACCTGCTACGATTCTGCATGTCCGCCGGACTCCATCGCAATCCGGACTTGATCCGTAGACCAACAACACCACTCGATAAAGAGCTGCGACGTCGCATATGGGCCGCAGTGCTGGACTTCGAATTGCAAGCTTCGTTTGACAGGGGAATGATCTCTGCGCCATGGATTCTTCAGAGCGATTCCCCAGCTCCCACCAATCTCCACGATGAGGAGATAGCAATCGCCCATCTGCCGTCTCCACGTCCCTCGAAAGAGTTCACCAGTGCATGGTATCTATCTGCGTCGAACGATACCCTGATGTTGAGGAGCACGCTTAATACGATCTTGAACAACATACGCCACGTACTCACCTTTGAGCAGGTCAAACAGTACACGGACGAGATTGAGAATCATTTAGGCTCCGTGCCTGACCTTTCCGTACAAGAAGCTGAAGAGGCACAGAGTCTCTATCGGCTGAAGCTTTTGCAATATCAATTGGCTCTACACAACCGCTTCTTGCGCTCCACGAGCACAAGCTCAGAGCGTATGTTTTCAACAATGGTCATCTTGGAGACTGCAAGCAAGATCATCAACATTCATCAACACCTCACTGCCGACGACAAAAGAGCACTCCAATTCCTCGGTTACGATTTGCTCAGGGCATCACTGTCCATGGCAAACGTCGTATCTGTCCAGATACTAGAGCCCGGAAGTCTGCTTACACCTATAGTGTTTCAGCATACCTCTCTAATGCATGAGGTCATCCACATGCTGACCGACAAAGCTGCCCGCCTCGGATGCGAACAAAGGCAAATGTGGGTAGCTTTGGCAGCTCTGGGCTTCGTCAAATCTAGACAGAACCCTGGCCAGCGAAACGAGTACATGAAAGAGGCCGTCGATGTAATCACCAAAGCTTACGATGAAATCATGGCATACCAGGATGGCGTCAGTCCAGGAATATCACTCAGAAGAGAGGCTCAAGAGCCGATGGAATCGCGAGGTATTGTGGACTACTTGCCTGCAGTACCTGGACAGCCGGAGGAGCCGGAGGCTGATGCTGATCTGATCAATAATTCGCTGTTCAACTTCGACGACTTCGCGGCTTGGACTTTTGAGGATTGGATGTTCGATCCGAACGATCCGTCTTTGGCTATCAACGGATCTTGAAATCTACTTGAGGTCTTGGTCAGGCTGTGTTGCGAACCTTTGCAATGCAGGTCGTGGAGCGTTACATATCACACGGACAAACGTTAAGGTCGCCTATGCTTTGTATCTCAGTGATTGACCAAGTCATAGTATCTTCTATATCCAATCGTGCCGGAATACGAACCAAGGAACATGCACCAAAATATCTCGAGTACCTTGATGTCGACTCCACCAGACCAACCCTGTCTGTCTCCCAAAATCCTGTTCTGATAGCCAATGCACACCTTTGTCGTTGTTGTTGCGTTGTCACCCAAATAATAACTTCTCGGCACACCCTCATGCCTGATACGCTGGAGCCCAGTAAAAGCTCATATGCCGTTGATCCCTCTTAAGTCCCGTGCATAGCACAAGTCGCAACCGTATTTACACGGTAGAGGGATTGTAGTGCTAAATCGGGGAGATCCGAGGTTTACGTTGCATCATCTCCAGAAGTAGAATGTTTCCACTCGAACCTCCTCCATACACAGCTTCGTGCTGTAAATCCAGTAAAAACGTATCAAGATCGTCGTCAAAAGGCCGTCAACTCAAGAAGTGCTCCAGTGGAGTCCGGATACAGCCGGTAGTTCAACGATCAACTCGCTGCGGTCGACGTATTGTAGTTGTGGCAGCAGGACAAGACGTGGACCGCATATCTAACTCCTTCTTCCTCTCGATCATCTTCAACCGTGTCGCTCTTTGGACATCGTACTCAACATCCTCCAAACATTCATCGGACTGACAATCGTGCTCTTCGTCGACTCCTTGCTCGGCATCGAGCCGTTGTAAAAGCGCGTGTACAGAGATGAAATATGTTGCCATGATATATGAGCAGAAACTGGAAAAAAACCGTTGGAAAAGATGGAATGCTTGAGAGCTTTCGTTGTGTCTTCTTGTCGTTGTTTTGTACACAAACATCTCCGACTATATCCGAGCTCAAAATCCGAAGGGATCACGCCTATCAGCACGGCGTTAAGAGTCATCTCTAGGCAGCTGCTCACGCATCACCAATCATCGATAGATTGCAAATTGATACATTCGATATGTACATGATATCAAGGTATGTGATGAGAGACACGGCAGATGCACAGAATGTTTTGGGCTGTCGAACTGGCGAATCACAAGCAAGCAGAATGTCGGGCTGGGTTGAATGCTGACCATCCTTGTCTGAGCGAATGGATTGCAGGAAGACGACGAAAGCTCCAGTAAAGACTTGTTTAATTATTCGTACACATGTATCTCGTTGGAATGCTCAGTGGTTGTCGTTTTCACTTTGCATACATGTATGACACGTTGACTTGTTATCACCGTGACTCGACCATAGCACGCAATACCAAAGCGTGCCGTTTGCGTTCATGAGATGCTCGTTTGCTGACGTGAAGAGGCAGAGGAATCTAGATTTCACCAACTAATTCTCCAGCTCCATTCAATCGAACCTTCTTGTTGCGAACTGTCATGTAGGTGTGAGGCTTTTGAGTAGTGGATTCGTTCGAGCGGCTTCTAACAACATGGTTCTTGATACCTAGCTCAACATGTAAAAGATCGAAAGGAGGCGGCTGGTAATGTTCATCATACCATTCAAGTAATTCTTACTCCCATCGCACACGTTCCCGACCGCCCTACGCGAATCGTTAGACATCTCCAGATTACGAACTTGCGAATGCACAAGACCCCAAGTCCCTCTTCTCAGCAGGTTTGTGCACAGAAATGTCAAAGTCGAAAATGTCAATCGGTACGCCCTATGTCGTTGTCAGCATCTGAAAACTTCTTGACAAACGTCAATCTATCGTCTTGAGTCCACTTACGAGAGTCGTGCAAGCATTAGGAATATCGACAATGCCCGCAATGTGGCCTTGCACAGGAGCGCAACTGAGCAGGAGATAAATCTGATAGTCGTCGTATCCTATAATCACAATCAGCATCCAACACACTGCGAACAAGAAACCGATCAGAAACCCACCATATCGTCTCAAATACTCAATCACCCTCAAACAAGTCTGCCGATACGCCACAGTCGCATCAAGATAATGCTGCTTGCCATGCTCATCCACACTGAAACCCTCAAAGTAGATATACCGCCCCGGACCGAACTGCGGCTCAACAGGTCCAGGGACATAAATCGGCGACTTCATAGCAAGCTGCTCCATCCCGCCCTTCATCACCGAGAAATTAATCGTAATCACGCCCGCCATCTCAATCGCGCCACAGAACGAAATCTCGCCATCGCCCTGCGAGAAATGCAGATCGCCGACCGAGAACTTCGCGCCCTTGACGTGGACGGGCAGGTACACTTTGCTGCCGCGCGACAGGTTCTTGATATCGCAGTTGCCGCCGTGTTCGGGGCGACCGGGCACGGTGCGAGCGCCTTCTTTGCCGATTTTCTCTTTGATATCGGCGCTGGCGCTGCCGGCGTGGATGTTCTTGGGCTCGGGCGGCAGG
>Ga0265797_10009432_pt1 | contig 12708 bp, 13 predicted proteins | sample P2T30metagenome_FD_192433 | JGI IMG/M metagenome (GOLD analysis project Ga0265797, IMG submission 192433) | Plant litter microbial communities from East Loma Ridge, Irvine, California - P2 T30 | ecosystem: Environmental > Terrestrial > Plant litter > Unclassified | place: USA: California... | reverse complement strand
CAGGTCCAGCCTACGGCCGGACATGAAGAAAGCCAGTCCGATGGACTGGCTTTTTGCGCGCACTAACGACGTGTGAGTCAGCATACCGTGCCGCTGAACACCCGTGCAAGCACACGGATCGGGTGAAGTTAGCGTTTGATCCGCGGTCTCGCGACAGTTGAGACACCCGCGTCAGAACGCGACTCGAGGTTGGGCTAGATGTGCGACGCCAGCGACACTTCTGCCCCGCTGATGCGATCAGCGTACCGCCCAACTGTTTCAACTTTTGCACGTATGTGACAGTGGGCACTGGAAGCAAACGGCACGACATGGGTGAGGCCCGGCCAACAACGGTGACCGGGCCTCCCCGTGAAAGGCTGCTCGGGTCAGCCCTTCACGTTCTCGGGGTCGTTGCCCGGTGCGATCGTGTCCTTCGCGCGCACCTGGCCCTGCCGGTTGTGGATGGAGAGTTCACCGCCGCCCTGGTTGTTGATGATCGTCCGTGCGCGGTCGATCGCCTCAGCCTGGGTGTCGGTGTGTGCGGATGCTCGGCTTCCGCCGCCTCGCACGTCCCAACCGCCGTTCGGGTTGGGCACCACGTTCCTGTTGCTACTCATGTCACCTCCCTTGTCACGGACAAGGTAACCCCGGCACCCGACACCTACATATGACACGCCGGATAGCGGTGTTACAGATGCTTGACGCCGGGGACTAGTCGTCGGGCCGGCTGGTAGCTCGCATGCCGGAGAAGGAGCGAGGCGGCTCAATGCCCGCCGCGCGTCGGGCCTCCGTGCATCCGCGGTCACGGGTGCCGTCGCGCCCGTACACGGTGCCGCACTCCGAGCATGATGTGCCGCCGGCGGGATCGTTGTCGATCGGTTCGAACCAGATCACGGATTCGTCGAAGCCGCAGCTCTCGCACCCTCGCCCGAACACCATGCTGCTGTCGTAGTTCGTCATGTCGCCCCTCTCGTTATGGGGACGGTACCGAGGGGCACCGACAGCTAGCTAGCCGGCGAGTGAGTGCGAGAGATCCGGCGACTCATGGACGGGCGACGGTCCGACGTCTGCTCCGCAGGGGACGCCCGCGATTTCGTTCCGCTGCGCTCCGCGAAATAGCGGCCACCGGAGGCGGTGTGTTTGGTTCCCGCGGATCGTCTTCCGTCGGTGAGATGGTCGAGCACAGGAGGGGAGGGGGAGTGTTCGCGGGGTCAGTACCGGTGGGGAGAATGCTGCTCGTGACTGAACACACGTGGGCTCCGCCCGAGCACCCAGACCCGCCAGAGAATCAGCCACTGGGCATCGAAGCCGACGACAGCGCCGTGACGGTGGAGGGCTTCTCGGCTGTGTGGGTCCGCGTCGAGTTCACACGCACGGGGATGCAGCGAGTCCCGGGGTTCGTCGAGCGAGCCGCCGCTGACCGCGTGTTCGTGCAGCTCGTCCACATGGGCTTCACGCATCACGTCTGGTTGCCGCGCGAGCGCGTCACTCATCGGCAGCTAAAACCACGGCGCGACAAATGACAAGCCCGGGGTTGACTTGCGTGACAAGGGTGGTCTAGACTAGAGTTATGAAGCCGCAGAAGACCCGGGACGTGATCAAGCACCTGCGTAGCCTCGGTTGGGTCTACCTCCGAGACGCGCAGGGCAGTCACGAACTCTGGGGCCTCCCGGACGGATCGGTCAAAGCATCGATCCCGGCCGGGCACCGCGAGGTGTCTGCCGGAGTGTTGAAGCAGATCAAGGATGCAGGGGCAGACCTACCCGAATCCTGGCGCTAAGCGCCGGAGGCGGGGCGTACTCGAGGCCAGAGGCTCGGATGCGACGACAGGTCGACGTAGGGAGTAACCGGTGGACGTTCGAACGTTTGATGTGACCGTTGAGCGCGAGGGTCGTTGGTGGGTCTTCGCGATCCCCGAACTTGGTACCGGTGGTCAGGCGCGCTCCTTGGCAGAGGTCGAGTACGAGGCGCAGGGCGTCGCGGCGGCGTGGCTCAACGTAGTACCCGAGACGGTCGCGGTGAAGGTGTCCGTAGAGGCACCGGCGGACGTTCGTGCGGAATGGGATGCGGCAGACAAGGACGATGCCGCAGCGCGCGAAGCTCAGGCCAGCGCGGCCGCGCGCCGGAGTGCTGTCGTGACGAAGCTCCGCAAGGACATGAGCGCAGCAGACGCCGGCGCCGTACTGGGGATCAGTCGGCAGCGGGTGTACCAGATCGAGAAGGCGGCAGCTGAGCGCAACAACCGCCATGTGGTGCCCAACCCGAACGGCGGTTGGGACGTGCGAGGCGGCGGAAGTCGAGCCTCCGCACACACCGACACCCGGGCTGAGGCGATCGACCGCGCGAAGACGATTGTTGGCAACAGGGGTGGTGGCGAGCTGACGATTCACGGCCGGGACGGACAGATCCGTTCAAAGAACGGAACCACTACCGACCGGAACCTTCGATCCAAGTAGCGCCGCTAGGCGGCTGCGACAGCATGCGAGCGACCGAGGAAGAACGATTCTGGTCCCATGTCGTAAAGGGCCCGGAGCCCGACGACTGCTGGTTCTGGTCCGGCGCAATCGGTGACGACGGCTACGGGCGCTTCTGGACCCAGAGCGCCAACGCCGGACAGCGCGCCGTGCGTCCACAGCGCTACGCCTATGAGCTGCTCACCGGGGCGCGCCTTCTCCCGGCGGTGCAGCTCCTCCACCGGTGCGACGTACCGCTGTGCGTGCACGCCGACGTCGACCCGCTGCGCTCGCATGTGACGCCGGGGACGCACCGTGACAACATGCTCGACCGCGCGCACAAGGGTCGCGGTGGGAACCGCTGGACGGCATTGTTTCCGCGCGGCGCATCACGCGACGAACAGGTGCGTCGGTCGCGTGCGCTGCGCGCCGCGATCCGCGCCGATGGGTGGGACGTTGACGCCATCACCCGTGCCGTAAATGGCATCGGCCCGGACCAACCAACGTTGTGGTGATCCGGGCCGGAACCTAACGGCTACTACACGAACTCGGGCTGCTCCCGGTTGGAGTGCTGCGCCGGGTTCGCGGCATCCGCGGGGATGGAGTCCTGGTCGGACTGTACCGCGGTCGTGCCGTCGACGGAGGCCGCCGACGTAGGGGAGTCGGAAGCCTTCTTGACGTCGCGGACGTTAATCCCGAGTCGCGCCGCGACCTCGGTGCGGTTCACGATCCCGAGCATCTTCTGCACCACCGCGTCAGCGTCACGGCGTGCACTCTCGGACTGCTTCTCCGCCTTCTCGCGAAGGGCGGCGATCTGCCGTTCCGTCTCCTCCTGGATTTCATCAAGCGAGTCCGCGGCGACGAAGTACTCGACGGCGAGCTGTTCGAGCTGATCCTGCTGCGCGCGGAACTCGGCCGCCTTCTCACGTGCCCGCTTGCGCGCCTGTGTCTGCTTCGCGGACTTCCGAACCTCAGCCATGCCGGCCCCCTCCTGTTGGACGTGTCCGGTTCATTATGCCTCGCACCCCCGAGCGGGGGTGCCGGTCGCCCGGCGAGGTGCCACCGCAAGGGTGGCGACCTCGCCGACCGAAGCCGTCTTCTCCGCAGGCTGCGAAGCCGGCTCGACCCATGCACTCGACCGCTCCACTACGTCTTCGTCACTCGTTCCTCCCTCCTCGACTTCGTTCCCACGGTCTCCGTACATGCGCCGCGTGTCTTCCAGCCACGGTCGCCCAGCTCACTCGTTCCTCGATCACCTGTCCGTCACACCTCTGGCATTAATGATCAATGAGGTACCCTTCCCCCGTGATGACCATGCATATCCTCTCCGCGGGAGACGGGTATGCGTACTACACGAGCGAGGTCGCTACCGGCGACGTGAAGCGCGAACCGGGCCGCGAGCTGGGCGACTACTACACCGCCGACGGCAACCCTCCCGGCGTGTGGATGGGGTCCGGGATCGGGCATCTCGGCGTTGAGGGAGCCGTCGCCGAGGAGCAGATGAAGGCGCTCTTTGGTGAGGGCCTGCACCCGAACGCGGAACAGATCATCACCGATGCGCAGGCCCGCGGGGCGTCTGTCGCGGACGCCACGGAGGCTGCCAAGCTGGGCCGTGGGTACTACGCCTACAGCACCGGGAAGACCGACCTCTCTGCTGCGATCGACGAGGGATACGACCGGTTCAAGCGCGAGAACCGACGCGAGCCCGACGTGAACGAGCGACGGGTCATCCGCGCCCGCGTGGGCGCTCAGGCGTTCCGTCAGGCACGCGGCCGTGACCCCGAGGACAAGGAAGAGCTGGGCCGTTTCATCACGTCCGCCACCCGCCCGACGCAGCAGGCCGTGGCCGGTTTCGACCTGGTGTTCTCGCCCGCGAAGAGTGTCTCGACGCTCTGGGCACTCGGCGACGACGAGACCCGTCGCACGATCGAGCGGGAGCACGAAGCCGCCGTCGGTGAGACCGTCGGGTACCTCGAACGCGAGGCGATCGCGACCCGTGCCGGCCGCAACGGCGTGGCCCAGATCGAGGTCGAAGGCGGCATCATCGCCACGCGGTTCCGCCACTACGACTCCCGCACCGGGGACCCGCAGCTCCACGACCACCTGGTGGTCGCGAACAAGGTGCTTGGCTCCGATGGCAAGTGGCGCACCATCGACTCCAAGCTCCTCCACCGCCAGGGCGTCGCCGCGTCCGAGTTCTACAACCAGCGCGTCATGGAACGCGTCTCCGACGCACTGGGCGTCGGTACGGAGCTGCGCGAGGTGACCGCCGGTAAGCGTCCGGTGGTGGAGCTGGCCGGCGTTGACGAGCGCCTGACGTCCGGGTTCTCCACCCGCTCGACCGACATTCGCGCGTCGCTCCGGCAGCTCGAACGGGACTACCGGCGCGACCACGGGCGTGCCCCCGACCAGGCCGCGCGGATCAAGCTCGCGCAGCAGGCGACCCTCGAAACCCGTCCCGCGAAGGCACACGCTCGCGCGCTTTCCGTGCTCCGGGACACGTGGCACGCTCAGGCCACGGAACGTACGAGCGAGCGCACCGTTTCGACGCTCCTGGAGACCCTCCGCGCCCTCCACAGCGACCGGCAGGCCGCCGCCGGCGGATCACCCGTCCCGCAGTCGCTGGACGTTCACAGGGCCGCGCAGGAGGTCGTAGAGACGGTCTCGGAGCACCACGCGACCTGGGGTGCACACATGGTCGAGGCGGAAGCCCGACGGTACGTGCAGGCCGCGCGGATCGCCGGCGTCGACGTCCCCGAGAACGCCGCCGAGGTCATCACCCGCCAGGCTCTCGACACCGAGTCCGTGTCGATCACCCCGCCGGCCCCCCACGGTGCGTTCGAGCCCCTCACGCGCAGCAACGGGGAGAGCATCTACGAGCACAAGGGCCGTGCGATGTTCACCTCCGCCGGCGTGCTCGCCGCCGAGGACCGTCTGCTCGACGCGGCCCGCACGCGCACGATCGCGCCGGTAAGCCTCGCCGAGTTCGACCGAACCGCGGAGGCACACACCGGCCCTCTCGACGCGGGGCAGCGAAACCTCGCCCGCGAGTTCACCACGTCCGACCGGCTTGTCCTCGTCGGCACCGGGCCCGCCGGCGCAGGGAAGACGACGGCGCTCGCCCTCGCCGCTCGTGCCACGGAGGAGGCCGGATCGAAGCTCATCGGCCTCACCCCCTCGGCGGCTGCGGCGGCGGTGTTCCGTGAGGCCGTCGACGTCGAGGCGACGACCATCCACGGGTTCTTAAAGAGCTACGAGCTGCACGGCGATGCCAACCCCGAGAGCGGTCACCCCGACGGGATGAAGCTCCGCCCCGGTGACGTGATCGTGGTCGACGAGGCCGGCATGGCCGGCAGCCGGAACCTCGCCCGCGTCGTCGACGTCGCCGCGGCACACGGCGCACACGTGCGCCTCATCGGCGACTCCCGCCAGCTCGACGCAGTGGAGTCCGGCGGCGCGCTGCGGCTCCTGGAGCGCGAGGTCGGAGCGGTGCGCCTGGAGACCATCCACCGGTTCCGGAACGCCGACGGCACCGTGCACCAGGCCGAAGCGGACGCCTCCGAACGGCTCCGCGACCCCGCGACCACCGGCGACCCGTTCGGCTGGTACGTCGACCAGGGCCGCGTCGTCGCCGGCGACAACGAGCACATGACCAACGCCGTCTTCTCCGCTTGGCAGGAAGACACCAACGCCGGCAAGCGGTCCGTGATGGTCGCCCAGCACAACGCCACCGTCGCGGAGCTGAACGCCCGCGCGCAGGCGTTCCGGATCAGCGACGGCACCGTGACCGGACGGGACAGCGCGGCCCTCCGGGACGGGCTCCAGGCGCACCGTGGCGACCTGATCGTCACCCGGCGGAACGACGCCACGCTCCGAACCGACCGCGGCCGCGACCGCGTGAACAACAACGACGTGTGGTCCGTCGACAAGGTGCACCGCGACGGTTCTCTCAGCGTCACGCACGAAGGCCACGGCGGCCGCATCACCCTCCCGGCCACCTACGTCCGCGAGCACGTCGAACTCGGCTACGCGTCGACCGTGCACCGCGCCCAGGGCCTCACCGCGGACACATCCCACGTCCTCGCCGACGCCGGCACGTCCCGGTCCCTTGCCTACGTCGGCCTGACCCGCGGCAAGGAGACGAACCGGCTGTACGTCGAGGTTGCCGACGCGCAGCCTATGGCCGAGGTCCTCGGGCAGATCGCCGGCAACGCGGAGGGCATGATGAGCGCGAACGAGTCGATCCGAGCCGAGCAGGCCCGCGTGGACGACCTGGTGACGCTCGTCGACCAGTACCGCGACGTCCGCGACCGCGCCGACGACCAGCGGTTCAAGAAGATCACCAGAACCGCCGTCGGCGACGCAGCCGCGCAGCAGCTCCGCGAGCACGACACCTGGGGTGCCCTGCAGGCGTCCCTCGCTGGTGCCGAGCGTGCCGGCTACGACCCGGCCGACGCGCTGTACCAGGCGTGGACGAAGGACACCCTGGACGGTGCCGCGAACGAGCCCGCGGTCCTCGCCGCCCGCGTGAAGGCCGACGTGGCCGAGTACACGGAGTCGTTCGGCGCGGACGAGCCCGACCACCGGGTGCCCCGCTGGATCGCCGACCGCGGCGCGCTCGACTCCCCACACACCGACCCGGCCTGGCGGGACCACCTCCAGGAGCGGTACGAGTACATCGCCGTCCGCCTCGAGGAGCGGGGCGCGACGATCGCCGCGGAGCCGCCGGCATGGGCCGAGCAGCTTGGCGACGTCCCGGCGGCCGCGGAGCGCCGCGAGGCGTGGACTCGGCTCGCTGCCGAGGTGGACACGTTCCGAACCCGCTACGGGATCGAGGACGCCGGCGTGGCCGTGCCGAAGCAGTACCGGGAGCAGACCATCGGCGCGGAGCTGCACGCGCGCGTGACCGCCATGCACAAGTCGGCCGCCCTCACGACGCAACCGCCAGCCGAGCAGGCGGTGCGCGAGCGCGCAGCCGCCGAAGCGACCGCCGCAGCGCAGCGGACCCGCGAGCAGCTCACCCCGACCCCGGTCCGGCCTCGCAGCGTTGCCGAAACTCTCCGCGAGCAGAACCGTCAGGAGGCCCAGCGCCGAGCCGAGCGGCTCCGCCAGGCCGGCGTCACCGCCACTGCCCGCGACCGTGACCCCGCCGACGAGCAGCGGAAGGCCGCCGAGCGCGACCGCCAGGCGCGCGAGCGCGCCCGCGGCCGCGGCGACGACGGGCGAGGGCGAGAACGGTGACCGCCCACCCCGCCGTGGTGCTCACGTGCGACACCGCTGGCTGCGAGCACATGATCGCCGTCTCGGGCCCGTCCGCTGACACCTACCAGCGAGCACGCGACTATGCGGCGAGCTTCGGGTGGGTTGGTGCCGACTGGGATCACGACCGCTGCCCTGAGTGCAGCGCACGCCTCGACGACTGCCGATGATCCCGCCGGGCCTGCTAACTCAGAATTAGTCCATCAGGCCGAGTTTTCTCGAAATCACTTCGGCGTGTTGTAGGGCCTGAGGAAGTGCTTCCTTATCGGGATCGAAGTCGAGACCTCCCCTGTCTCGCGTGGTGTCGAATGGGCTTGCCGCAACCCTCTTGGACCAAACAGGGATTACTTGCCCTTCGTCGATCCGGCTCTTGTAGCTGCTTGCCTCGAACAGCGTCCATCGCTTACGCCCATACATTTCGCCCAGTACTACAACCACATACCTAGAATTCGAGGCGTAAATGGGTGCAAGGAAGGCTTCAATGTCTTCCCCTAGGAAGCGGTGCTGCTCGGCCATGTCGTAAAAGACCGTATGCCCGAGATCTTCCAAGCCGTCGCGCAGAGCATCAGCGTAGGCGCGATCCTCTCCAGCAAACGACAGTGCAATGTCGTACGTCTCTTCGTAGTCGACCTTAGCAAAACCGACTTCGCGCACAAATTCAGGCCATGATATGGATCGTAAGTAGAAGGTCAGCATTGGGTCTTCAACGGACAGAATGGAGCCATGCTCGTTGAAGTGAAGAAGTCTGCTGATCTCTGGTGAGTTCACCTGGCTGGCAAGATACCCACGATCTAGGACGAGGAAGACGCTGGCCTTTTCGGTTGGGTGGTGCCTCATCTCGTCTTCAATCGAAATGCTCCATGCATCCGACTCCGCAAGCCATCGCAGGATGTGCAGGTACGGTGCTCGTCCGCTGGGGCGGAACCGTGTGCCTCGCGCGAAGCTCCGAACGGCGTCGCCGAATCGGTCCTTCTGGCGTTCTACAACCTGTCGTTGCACTGCTGCATAAGGTGTACTCACAACTTGAGGTGAATCTGGGCGTTCGAGCACATCCGCCTGAATGCAGGCGTTCATGCACAAGAGCTGCGCAATGTAGAAACTGCCGCGGGATCGTTCCACAATCAAGGATTTTGCGGCTAAGGTGATGTTTAGAGCATCCTCCCCTGCTTCCACAAGCTCCTGGATTTTTTGAGGGAGTTCGATTTCAAAGCGGACCACTTCAAGTCGATTTGTAAGATCCGGGGCTGTGTCGATGAGGGATTTGCCAGCATCGTTGATGCCGATGATGACGAGTTTGCGCTGGGCATCCTCCGCGTCCGCTGTTACCTTCAGCAGGTCAGCAATGCGGCCCTTAACCGATTCCTCTAGGCGATGGAAGTCGTCAATTACGACGGTGCCAAACTTGCCAAGGTCGGGCAGGGCTTCTAGATATTCAACATCAGTAGGCTCGCGCGCTGAGAGACGTGTGACATTCGCATCCATCTCGAGTTCTCGAAGGGCCTTGTCGATCGCGGTCGACTTTCCAATCCCGGATGGCCCTTCGACAATGACGCCCCGTCCGGCGGTCCGAAGCGCAACCTTCAGCCTCGGGAAAGCCGCTGGGGGGACGAATGTGTGAGTTGGGATGCCGGAAGTCTTGAAGACTTCCTCAACGCGAGTACGGCTCATGTGCTCATCGTAGGGCGTGAGCAAGTCTTCCGGTGCTTACCGGAAAGGACGCCAGCCGTCAGGGGGGAGATCGACCGGAACGGCCTGTTCCTGCGCACCGTCGACCCGGTGGAGGTGTCCGAGTGTGCGGTCGCAGTTGCGGAACGGGCCGCGGCTGGAGTCGAACAGGATCGCCGCGTGGCGGTCCCAGTGCGACAGCCACCAGTCCGACAGCGCCGACAGGTTCTCGCCGGCGTCCGCCTCGGCCTGTTCCCGCGCCTGCCAGAGCGCCCAGAGCCGCGACACCACCTCGGGGTGCTGCCACCACTCAGGGCACCACGGAGCCCGCTTCTCGGTGTGCACGTACTCGACGCCGGCGAAGTGCGCCGTTACCCAGTCGAGGAACACCGCCCGGATATCCACCGGCTCGTCGGTGAGCTCACCGCCGGCGAGCTCCGCGGGAACGTCGTCCGTGTCGGCCGGGTCGTAGCCCGCGGCGTCGACGTCAGCCACGAGCGCCCGCCTCGACCTGGTGCGGAGCGGCGGCCACGGCCGGCGCCGCGTCGTCCTGCTCGATCAGCCGGCGCAACGACTTGTCCTTGAACCACGGCAACGCCTTCAAGATCACCGGGCGTGCGTTGCTGTTGAACATCACCACTCGCCACTTCGGGAGGTTGGCGAGGTCGTCGGTGCTGAGGATCGGCACCCGTCGGGTGCTCGTCGTCTCCGAGTACTGCCCGTTGTTCCCAGAGGAGCCGCCGTGCTGCACCTCGTCGCGTTCACCGATGAGGTTCGACAGCCCCTTCAGGAACTGCTCATCCATGCCACCGCCGCCGAACACCTGTGTCGCCGCACCACTCCAGATCGCGCCCCATCCGTGCTGCCCGAACGCCTCGACGGCCTGGTCCCGGGACTGGAAGTACGTGTTGAGGGGCATGCCGAGCGAGCCGTAGAACGAGTACACGGACGGCAGCTCTGGCCACCGCACGATGTTCGCGCACTCGTCCAGCTCGATCACCAGCGGCACGGGCAGCCGGCCGCCGGCGCGCTGTGCCTGCCGCTCCCCTGACTTGCAGATCGCCCGCACGAGCGCGGTTAGCAGTGCGCCGGCGGAGCCCACACCGTCCTTGGAGAGCAGCACGAGGAGGTCGTCCGACTGCACGAACGCGTCGACGTCGAACCGGCGCACACCAGCTGCGTTCGTCCATTCGAGCAGCTCGTCGTACGCAAGTGCGCCGGCCATCCGCTGCGCGGTCGCGTAGAGGCTCTGCCGGCTCCGGTCGGCCCACTTGTCGAACCCCGCGAGGGCCGACGCGGGGCCGAGCTTGCCGTGCCGGTTGAGGATCTCCACCACTGCGTCGCCGTCCTGGCGCGTGATCCAGCTGTAGACCCTCGACAGCGGCAGCTCGTCGAGGGCCGCCGCGAGGAAGAAGTACGCCAGCAGGTCCCGGCCGGGCTCGTCCCACTGCGGGTCCCCACCGCGGTCGTTGGCCTTCCGGGTTGACGCCTCGAAAATCTGCGCCAGCTCCTTCGCATCCTCCGCCGAGGAGACGTACTCCAACGGGTTGAACGTGAAGTCCGGGCCGGACTCGTGGCGGTAGATGCGGTTCGGGTCGAACACGAACGCGGCTCCACGGCCGCGTCGGCCGCGGATGACCTCCCGCACGCCGTCGACCTTGTTCGAGGTCATGATGGCCGCTCCGGGGGCTTCGACCACGTGGCGGACTACGACGCCCGAGGTCTTGCCCCGGCCGGTGCCGAACAAGTAGACGCCCGTCTCGCGCCATCCCTGGTAGACCCACTTCTTCGACCCGACGACCCGGGCCACCTTCTGCCCAGGCGGGAGGTCTGGTGCAGACGGGTGCAGTTGCCGTGTTTCCTTCCGTCGGGCCCGCTCGCGCACCACGGAGTTCCGCGGCCGCGCCGACATGATCTTGACGGCCGCGGCATCGCGGTGGCCGGCGCTCCGCCTGGCCGACCACGCCAGGACCGTCGTGAACAGCGCGAGCACTACCAGCACGAACACCACCGAGAGGACGGTGGCGGCGGTGCCGGGCCACTGGGTGCCCTTGAACATGAATCCGAGCGCCAGGAGGATCGGGTTCCAGTCGTAGTCGTCGGTGCCGGCGATGGCGGCCCCGGCATGGATGCCGAGGTACACCGCCCCGAGCAGCAGCCCGATCACCGTGCCGGCGACCACGTTCGCCCGTGTCTGTCCCTGCATCAGCTCTGCTCCTCGCTGGTCGTCGTCATGGTCGGTGTCCCCTCGTCGTGGTGGTTGAGCTGATGGAAGATCGCCCGTGCGATCCGGGACTCGGCGTCGTCGCCGGCGAAGCGTTCCGCCACGTGGACGTCGACGCCGAGCATCACGGCCATCTCGGACGGCATCACCCGGGACCGGCTGAGCCGCTCCAGCAGCGCGTACCGCTCCGGTCGGCTGCTGACGTCGAGGTTCTTCGCCTCTCGGTACGTCTCGTGCAGCCACTCGACGACGCTGCGGACCCGCCGCACCTCGCCGTCGACGTCCTCGCCGTCGAGCTGGTACTGCATCGACACCGGCCCAGTGATCCCAGCGGCCACGCACGCGGCGCGGTGCTCCCGCAGGGTGTCGTCGAGCCACAGACCGACGGTCACGACCTCGGGACGGTTCACACTGCGGACCGTCCATTCGTCGTTCGCGAGGTTCGCGATCGACACCGCCTCCGTCGTCGGCATCACTTGTCCTCTCCGTCGAGCTTCATCGGCTCCTTGCCGTTCGGGTCGACCTGCACGTGCACGTGGTTGCAGGAGTCGTCGAACTGCTTCATCGGCAGGTCGAGGCTCGTGCCAGCCGAGGCGCGGCACTGCACCTGTCCCGTGCCTGAACCGTCCGCCATCACCGGGCCGAGGGCCCGGAGCAGCTTGACCGCGTTCGCGTCCGCGCCGGTCGTCGCGGTGCCGTCGAAGGCGTAGAAGTCGACAGCGTGGCCACCACCGTTGACCACGTGCGCCGACGAGTTTCCTGCGCCGGGTCGCTGCCCGGTGCAGAGCCGGTTCACATCGGAGATCCCAACCGACTTGAACGTCTTCGTCGCGACGGTGATCACCTGGAGAATCCGAGTGTCGATGCCGCAGTTCGCCTTGGGGTTCCCGTCAGCGATGGCCTGCACCTCGGGGAAGTGCGTCGGCGTGAGCCACGTCACCTTGCCCTGGTTGGTCAGGTCCACGATGTGCTTCGCGAGGGCCTGTGCATCGCCGCCGACGCCGGCCGCGCACGCGGAGTCGCCGCCGGCGAGCCCGGCGACGATCTTCTTCGCAGCGTCGTAGTACTTCGTGTAGTGGTCCGGGTCGCGGTTGATCTGGACAGCGTTCGCCGCCCGGGAGGGCGGCA
>Ga0265797_10009431_pt1 | contig 12708 bp, 11 predicted proteins | sample P2T30metagenome_FD_192433 | JGI IMG/M metagenome (GOLD analysis project Ga0265797, IMG submission 192433) | Plant litter microbial communities from East Loma Ridge, Irvine, California - P2 T30 | ecosystem: Environmental > Terrestrial > Plant litter > Unclassified | place: USA: California... | reverse complement strand
TTATGGCGTTAGTGAGTTAGTTAGTGATTTTTGAAATTTTGAAAACAAAAAAGTGCGCAACTTCCCCTACTGCGCAACTTCCCCTACAGTCACGTTATATTAAGTATACTAAGCTTATCACTAACGTGCCTATAGGGGAAGTCGGTCAGTAGGGGAAGTCGGTCACTTTACCGAGGTAAGCTTTATAAACCCCGCTTGCTCCCCTGCTTTTATTCTTCCTTCTCTATGCCTTTGTATACCGAAGAAGACGTTACTAACACGTTAAATGCGTTAGTAAACGGCGAATATAAGTCGATTCGCCGAGCTGCATTAGTCTTTCAAATACCCTACTCGACTTTACAAGATCGGTTCCAAAAACGAAAATCAAGAAAAGATAGTCATGTTAGTCAACGAATACTAACTCCTATCGAAGAATCAACACTCGAGAACTGGATTTACCGCGCCGCGAAGTTAGGGACTCCGATCACTCTTAAGTTAGTCAAAATTCTGGCTTCTGAAATTCAGTCTCAACGGGGTTCAAATTTCGATAAAAATCAATTCCCTCCTATCTCAGACCGATGGATCGACCGCTTTAGGACACGACACCCGCGAATCAAGACATGTTTTTCGCGTACTATCGACACAGTACGGTCTACAGCACTTGATTTTTCGACAATAAAATCGCACTTTGATAATTTAGGGGATCTTTTATGCGAACATCAATATCCCCCTAGTGCAATCTATAATGTCGACGAAACCGGCTTTTCGATCGGATCTAGTAGGAAATCAGTTGTTCTACTTGATCAGCTTAATAAAAGCCGAGAAAAGAAGCAGCCTGGACGACAAGAGTGGGTTACCTGTTTAGAGTGTGTTAGTGCCTCGGGGGTGACCCTGCCTCCGTGTTTGATTTTTAAAGGTGAAAACCTAAATTCAGGCTGGATTCCCGACGAGACTCCGGCAGATTGGAAGTTTATTACATCGAATAAGGGCTGGACTTCTGATCTAATTGGATTCGAATGGCTGAAAACGCATTTTCAGCTATTTGTTAGTAAGTCGACTAACTTACAACACCTCTTGATTATCGACGGTCACTCCTCTCACGTTACAGCCCGGTTTATTGCCTACTGTATTAACTATAGGCACATTAGTCTAGCTATAAAGCCTAATGTACTAATTAGATCTATCGAATTAACTTAGCTTATTACGTCTTATATAAATCAATAATAAGTAATTTAGTAGCTAGACTTAGAAGTTTTAATAGGAATCTAGCCTAACTTTCTCTAAGATAACTATACATTTATTATGCTAGTTTATATATAGAGCATCCTATAATATTATACTTATTAATTCTATAAAATGAATGGAAAATATTCAATTAAGCTAAATAAGTTTAATAGCTTTGAAATATACTGTTATTAATTAAGATAACTTCTTCATCAGCTAGCTAGCTAGCCTATTAACCTATTAGTTATTTTTAGACCTATTATATATTACAATTACACTTTCTTTTCAACTATTATATCTCTATTAATTTGTAAGGTATAAAGCTAATATCAGGTTTATAGACAGACTATAAGCTAGGCTTAGAATCTCTGTAACCGTTAGGCTGTCAGCGAGCCGGTGCGAGTGCGCTTGAGTAGTCTCGGGGGTGAGTAACGTCGCTGGCTCCATACTGCGTTCTCAATGGCGCTACATGCTTTCACTCGTCTAGGGTTAGTGTTGGGGCTGTCAGCTTCCAGACTCTCAGTTTCAACAAGATGTGCCGTCTTTAAAAACCATATTCCATTGATCCTTACTTGTCACGGTAGTTTGTGGTGTGGTGAAGTCCTCTAAGACCCATCAAACCATCTCGTCGGTTGAGCGGAGCCAGTCTACATGGATTCATCGAGAATTGTAATGTGACGGGTGGCCATCGTAGAGCCTACTCGGTTAACATGAACGCGCCTTGGATCCAAATTCGAGTGAATCCCTTTCAAGCTCTACCAATAGGTGGTAAAGATGTCATGTGTATATCTGTCGCTTAGTACTATATTGACTACCTTGCAACACCCTGAATGTGACGACAAGTTGTAGGAGACCACAACCCGAATCACGGTCAATGGCCGGCAAGATGTGGAAAACAATGACCTTCGGCATGTTACCCGTTACAGCCTGCGGTAAATCTGGACTTATCGCTTCATCTCTTGTATGGAAGTCAGTACTACAGCGGCATAACAGTGGCACCGGGTGGCTCACTTGCTGCCTGGTCGGTGGGCACTACACACAATATCTTCATGAGTCTCAGACCTTCCTTCTCGTCCTCATCGCAGGCAGGCTTATCATGAGCGGAACCCCGCACGTTCGTACACCCCTGTACGATCTACATGACACGCATCTAATTGTGAAAGCCGGAGCATTCGCGAGCCAGTCATAGGGGTTGGGGTCAAGGGCGAGCGCGATCTTCCACGAAGCCATCTGTTACTGTAATACGTGACTTACGTACGCTCTACTACGACTCATCCGACCGAGGTCGCCGATGAAGTATCTCAAACGCGGCTGCCACGGAGATGTCGCAGCGAAGACCCATCACGATGTTTCTCACCTGAGAGCGCAAGCATTGCTGAGACTCTTCAGGCTCATTCCATGAACAGGATGTTCCATCGGCAATATCACCTCGAACGAACGAGTCTACAGCACAGAACACGCGAGTGAGAGTTTAGCCCTGGCAGGAACAGCCCAGCGATCTGCCTTGCCGTACTGGCAACGAATACCAGCGCAAGAGCATGGAAGACAAAGAGCACAGCATATCACAGTGGGAGTGTCGTTCCAAGAGGCGTAACGAACACAGGCTGGCCATCCCGACCGCTAGTCGAACGTAGTTCAGATGGCACGCCGAGCAACCATCCACTCCATGAGACGCTGAGCGACCAGGATATCAAAGCAATAAATAATGCCCTTCTCGTGGCGTCGCGTGCGCGCAGTCTGCGAAACGCTTCTCGTCGACAGCAGCCGCATGATTAGCTGTTGCCATTTTCGTTGACACGATCCGCTGCAACGATCGCTGTGTAGGTCAGGATTTCAAGGCACCGTGGTATGAGACGTTGGCTTTGAATCTTCTCAACTGGAAAGCCAGTGCAATGATCGTATAACATAATTTGTCCTGTATGAATATTTATCCGGCATTATACTTGCAGGCATTCCGGAAGCGCAACCAACTGAGGCTTAACTGCATTGTACTTGGTCAATCACCATTTCTGATGCCCTCCAAACTAGACAAGTGGGACTCGTGTTCTTCCTTTGTCATCGTATTCACTAGCATATGCCAACACGGCACCTTATTCCGGTCTCCCAAGCTTCTACTGCATGTCTCGCGACAGCATTGCGATCTAACGTTGCGCATACTTGACTGGCCTCAGCTTGGAAGATTCATCGCGTGTCACGGTGTGCCGACCTATTGAATAGCAAGACATGCGCCAGTATGAAATCTGGCCTTGTGTTCATTCAAACCATGGCAGTGATGCAGCAGAAAGCATATCGTGTTCGCAACGAGTTCCGCTGGTGTCCACATCGGCTAAGCGTTCGGCAGTGAGCGCGCAGAAGGGGCTGTCCACTTCGCTAATTCGAACGGAGCGTACGGAGCAAACAGACCTTCATTCCCTTCACGAAACCGAAAACGGCGACGGATTCCATAAGAGCACTGAAGCTGTGACAAACACCAAACCCATGACGGCAAGCTTTGAAGAACGGATAGGCGGAAATCTTCCCGCGACCGCCGTACGCCAGTTGCACGAGCTCATGCAGCACGCTCCTGTGAAACAAGCCATACAAATCCTGGAACTCCGGGTAAATCTAGCATTCCAGATCCTGGAAGTTGAGGAGGAAGAGATCATTTGGAAATGCCTGGACGCTTGGCTAGAGGTACGCGAGCAATGTTGCAGACTGGGCAAAAGGTCTTAAGAGACTGATAATAGGACAGGATGCGAGCAATGTGAAAAGGGTCACCAGACACCTCCGTAGAAGTGTTCCGGAGGATTTCAAAAGTTCAAAAGAGCTTGTGGTTGGATTTGCGGTCTGTCGCATACAGGCATCGGGGAAGCCACAATGGGTACGAGGTGGGCTCAGAGGTGCAGAAGACGATGCCGTCGTGCTTATACCTCTACAAGAATGGACCCCTGACAACGGATTGTTCTGCGCCGGCCAGCTGGTCCCAGGACAGGACATATGCCTCGGAGGTGCAGAAGAAGTCGCATTTCCCGGTACTGGCGACTGCCTGGTCCTTATGCTGGTGCTCAGGCTACCGCGAACAAAGGAGTGAACAGCCAAGTTTCATGTGTAGAGGTGAAAGCGATGACTCCCAGCTCAAGCCCATGTCCTTGTTGACCACATGCAGCCTGGCAGTCGAGTTGAGTGGACGTTGGGGTTTTGGAAATGTTGTTTCGGACACTTTTTGGAGTGAAGTTGAGTCAGGACGAGCCCCGTCTCGCCAACACAACAAAGACAGCAGTCGACTGTCTAAACTCTTTGTCTGTACATGGTCGCCATGAGATGGGTGCGACTGGTCAGCATTTTGGCAGAATTGCTGTGGCGGAAGGCCAAGAGTAGGTTTGCATGAACGGACTTCTTCTGTCATCGGGATATTAGCTACACCGGACTTTGTTGAACGACAGGGGTTACCATACTCTCGTAGCGAGTTGCGACTTCGCGGAACCAACCCTTGTTTCGCTCGGCCAAATCCATCAAGGTCTCATCCGAGAGGAGCTTCTGCACCATATTCGGGAGTTCGCCAATTCTAGTGTGCCACAGTTCAAACTGACAGAACACTAACAACCCAAGAAGATCCAAGTCTATGCGGCGCTCGAGCTGGCGGAGCTTCCTGCCGAACCTCAAGGCATGGTGAATCCGCGTCTCGCAAGCGAGCCCATGTGCGCTAAGGAACCCCGGAATAGTGCTAATAAGGACCAGCATCAGTCGGATGTTCCAAGTCAGTCAGTGTTGGATCGACTCACATCTTTTTCGCTCGTCTCCGTTCCATACACTGACCCCACCGCTCCATTTGTTCTGCCAAGGATCTCGCAGCGAGCCCTCGTCTAAGTACAGCTGTTTTTGAACGAACCGCGTCTTCTAGATCCTGCAACCGGACATCTCTTTTATTGTCCGTTGTAACAGCTTTGAACAGGTCCTGAAGATTCTTGTTAACGGATTTGTCCCCGAACTGTTTGACAAGACGTGTCAGGACTGCATCTGTTTGTTGTGCGCACTTATCCATGACTGGAGGTAGTGTCAATCGGCGAATTCAGTCTGGGTAAGGTGTGCGAAGACCAAAAGTCAAATGTGATGATCAGAGTTTGAGGGGCACTGCGTCGCCTTTGGTCGAGAAGTTTGGTGAGCAAGAGAAGACTCCTAAAGGAAGTGGACAAGAGCGATGCTTTGCAAGCTTGCGCAGGGGCCGTCACCAAGCCGCACCTCATACCCCTGCAGAGCTTGCCTGCCACTCGAGTGATCGAGATAGCTACTCAAAGAGGGGGATGGGAGAGCATGCATCGCCCGCAGGAGGACACATCAGCAAAGCCGTGGAGGGTATGAGACACTGTAGTAAGGGAAGGATGGTGGCTTGACCCAATTCTGTTCAACCGCCCACAGCTGGTCGTTCGACAAGCGTAAGATCTTGGAAAGCTCTTGCCCATCTGGATGAAGACAATTGGGAGACCTCCCTGAAGGCGACTCTCATCCTTCTGCAACCTCTCATTACGGTGGATCCTGCATGCTCCAATGAGTTCAGCCTGACGCAACCGCGAAGCGACAGCTGACCCGACAACATGATGACGGACCGTGCTTCATCCCCCAGGAACACATGGATGTGATTCGCCCGCTGCGGAGTCAGATTGGCAACGAGGGGGCCGACAGTGGCATCTTTACCAATCGGTCGATTGTGCCGCACATTCCAAGCTCGTGCGTCCCCGATGTGTATCACTGTGCCAAGCGGGGGATGAATGCGAATCGTTCGACATGATATCGAAGGCCGTTTACCTGGGGAGGGGCTTTGGAGATGTTCCTCGCCGTATGGAAACACCTGTGGTCTGGACAAGGACGTATCAGACATGATAGACCATGCCTTCTCACTGGATCTTGACACTAGAACAGAGATTCGACTAGGCGGTCAGAATCCCCGAGTGGTGGGTGGGTAAAGGTAGACTATTGTCAATGAAGATCCATTGATCCAGGTGGCGCTTGCATACACGAGACAAGGATTGAGAATGAGACGCGGCGAAACTTTACTTCGCTCGTCCTGGTGCAGTCTCTCACAGATGTGTTCGCTTCTTGACCTGTGTATCGATTCTACTCTCCTCGTACTCCTCCATTGAAGACGTCTTTGCCTACGCCAGCATAACCAGACCAGTAGGGCCACGCCAGCCCGGTACCGGTAGATATCGACTTACCTGGTCCACTCTGTGCTCCAGCAGCGCAGCCTTTTGCATACCCGCCGTCGTCTGCTCCAGACGACGCACGTTCATACATGGAACATCATGCCTACCCCCCGAGCGCCGTGCCACACGGCCTCCCGCAGACGAGTCAAGGTCCACCGCCGCCGCCGCCTCCGCCTCAAGGTCCTCCACCTCCGCCCCAGCATGATCCTCATGTGCACTATGCCATGACGCCAGTGATGGAGAATCATAATGGATACCAACCGCCTATATATGCCCAAGCGCCAGGGTACGGTCCGCAAGCTGCGTCGATGAACTCCAACGTGCAACGCAAGAAGCAGATGCGCGCGACACAGGCCTGTGAACAATGTCGGCAACGGAAGCAGAAGTGTGATGAAGGCAATCCGTGTTCATTCTGCAAAGAAAGCAATTACACATGTCAATATCGCGACACGCCACCCGCAAAGACCGACAAGAATATGGACAAGGTAATTGCCATGTTGGAGCAAGTCGCTCAAGGTAGCCAGGATTTGCGTCTGGTTCTGGACACCAAGTTGAGCGGGTTTGACGATCGCTTGCGGCGCGTGGAGCATCGCAGGTCAAGTCCGGTCGCGCCAAGCGAACCCTCCGAACCCGAAGAGCCGGCACCCAAACGCAAGCAGGAATTGGATGATCACCGAACAGCACCCCATAAACTTATACTTCTGTGGCCAAGCGTGGGACCTCTATTGCAAGAAGCCAACGTCGATGTCAATGATGGCTACGTCATGGAAGCTGAAGACCGCGGTGTCTTGCGCTTGTACGGTCGGGGCGAAGGCATCGAAGAACAAGACGGCACGCAGCCTGGTGGCCCAGCAAGTCCTGCACGCAGTGAAGACAGCTTCTCTGATGCGCCATCTCCTCCAGAGGGCATTTGGGGTTGTGGGCTCCCCACTTATGCATACCCGACCTCCGAATCGTGTTCGCATCCGTACACAGCGGGCGGCTTCAAGCCCGACGGGACGCTGGACCTCGATCAAACGACTATTCTCAAACTGTGGGACAGCTACGTGAATCACATGCACGTCATGCATCCCTTCCTCGATCAGGCAAGGACTCGCAAGTTGATCAACAAGTTCATCGCGCGATACTGCCCTAACAGGCATCGCACACAGAGCACCTGGGCTGTCGGTGACGGTGAGTCGGATCGTCCCATCAAGCGACAGCGTTCAAACGGTTCTACCAGCTCTCAAGGCACTGGTGCCGGCGAATTCCGACGGGAGTGGTTCGTCAATACTGAGCGCTCTCCAAGCAATGCTGTCATTTACCTTGTGTTGGCGTTGGGAAAGATCTGCGCTCACAAGGAAAACTTGCCTGGGCCAGTCCAAGACCGTGTGCTCGACGCGAACCAATCTTCAACACGAACGATAAAGAACGTGGACATCATCCCTGGCATCGCTTACTACGCAAAAGCCGCCAAGATTCTCGGTGATCAAAGCGATGGTACTGACCTGATTCATGCGCAAATGTTCCTGCTGGCTGGTCTTTACAAGGGACAGTTGGCACGCGTGAAAGAGAGCATGAGCTGGATCGCTAAAGCTGGGCAAGTCGTCCAAAGTCTACTCGACCGATACAAGCTATACAATGATGAGTACTGGGACACCCGCGGCGATGTGCGCAGGCAGCACGAAAAGGGCCAGAAGCTTATCACGGATATGCGCCAGAACTTGATCGTGCTTGCATCCTGGACGTGTCTCCAGCTTGAGAGCGATATTCTCGCAGAGCTCCGACTACCGTCTAGCGGTATTCAGAACATCGAGAACCTGCTTTTGATGCCACACAACCTTGCGGAAGAGGAGTCGTACGAAGGCCTCGCTCCCCAAGAAGGCCAGAAGGGCGAGAGCTACAACAACGTCATTCTCTTCTACACGGCTCAGATGTTCCTGCGGAAGCGCTTGAACCAGGTGCACAGGCAGCTCTATGGGCCGGATTGCCTGAATCAGCCACTCGGACAAGTCCAAGCGATATTGCATGGCCACGAGGCGATCTTGCACGGGTGGCGAGCTATGTTGCCTCCTGATCTCAAATGGGCAGATGACGAAGAGCCGCCCAAAGGAATCCTGTCCGCCAGATTACGCGCCAAGTACTGGGGAGCGCGATACGTGATCAACAGGCCTTTCTTGGATTACGCTCTCCACATTATGCCCCATGTAAATGATGACATGACTGTAAAACAAGTTGCGCGGGATGTACATGGCAAGTCTCGCGACAAGGCCGAAATCCATCTCTTCAAGGCCATCAAGCTGATGGGAGAGGAGCAAGTATGGATGGCATGCGGACGGTGCATCGAGGCTGCCATGCAAAGCACTATTGCCTTGGATGGTGTACCAGATCGATTGATCGTGACCAACATTCACGGTACCGCTCATGCGTAAGTTTTTGCTGATAGGGCATTGATTCTGAAATGAGACGCTTCCACTAACGGCCGCGTAGACAGTTCGGCAACATGCTCGTCTTGTCCGCAACATGGCACACGCCTCACTTGCGCAAACTCATCGACCAGGAACGCTTCCAACACCTTCTTGCACGCACGATCGATTTCCTCCGCAAATTAACACCAATCTCGCCAACGTGTCAAATTGATTGCCTGATTTTGGAAAAGATCCAGCGCGTTCTATTCGGGGTTCCCCCTGTGGAGTAGAGCGTTCATCCAAATCTAGCCCATCGAGCTCGTAGGCACGTGCTGACTCCGTCTTCTGCATTGTTCGCCTCATCGGCGATGTGTGATTTGCCTGTAGTGACTGAACGAGGCGCCTCTTGAAACCGATTCGAATTTCTTCACTTCTGTGTCATTCATTGCCACATGGTTCAACCTCATTTTAGATCTATTCGTCTAGGTTAGCTTATTGCCTCTTGTCGACTCTGTTTCTGTAACACAATAAGCAAATATACTGGGCGATTGTTGATGTCGGTTTTTTTGGGTGAAATCGCGAGCTCGACGAAGACCAGGGCGCTCGTCTACAAGAGCTGTATTAACATAGCCGCCACTTTTCTGGAACCAAGAGCAATTCCCTTCCGTCACTGACTTTCATCGCAGTCACTATCGTTACCATCCCACATGGACCAAAATGCGCTGAGTTTCGGATCGTACTACCACTCTCCAGGTACTGTTCAAACTCAATCGATCGTTTCGCCGTTAACAGTCTGAACGTCAACATCGACATCTACTCGATGCTAATTCTGGATCTTCATATTTCTGTTGCTACTGTTACCTCTGTTGTTGCTGGGTTTGTTCTTGATCCTGTTCTCCAAAGCTGACAATGACGATGACGATGACGAACTCTTCGGGCGACAGTCGTTAGATGTGGGACCGGAGTCACCATTTCCGCGGCCCCCCCAAGACGATTTTATACATCCCGTCGGTTTGACTGTTGGCATGACGACATAGTCTTCGATGATGGCCGAGTAGTTAGGATCTTCCGTAACAGCAGTAGCGGTACTGTAGTTTCCAATTACACAGCGGCATCAACAAAGTTTCCTCGCTTACTTACACTAGTAGTACTCACACCCTACCGACTTCGTCACATCCCACAATCTCGACACCGTCATCCTTCCGACTTTGATTTTTTAGCTTGACGCTTTTGTTGTTGTTCATCATGATGGCTTTGTTTCTGCCCATGTTCTTCGAAGGTGACAGTGAAGACGACCGATCACCATGCTGTGGCGTGCCGGCGACACTCACATACGTTCCGGAGCACGAAGACGCTGTCTGTGCAAATTCAGGCACGATGACATAGTCGTCGCCAATCGGCGAGAAGCCGCCGTGATTGGGCGAAGGATGGCAGTCTTTCACAGCAGCAGTACCGGTGGGTTCCACCAAGCTAGCAGCAGCCTCAACATCAGCAGGCGCAGCAGCAGAGAAAGTTTTAGCCTTGCGGTCGTAAGTTAAGAAGCACGACTGGCGCGCTAGCATCATGCCCAGGTACAACACTCTCGCAGCGCGGTGCTCCTTCTTCCGACTCCCGTCAGATTCGAGTGCCCGGGAACCGTCGTCATCCTCGCTGCGCTCGAACCATTTCGGGCCAAAGTACCACTGCGCCCACACGAGGCCGCGGATCATGTAGTCTTCGAGCAGCGGGCGGCCGTCGCAGGGGAAAGTGCCGGTATCGGCGAAAGATTCGGTTCGAGCAGTGATGGGGTAAGTCGAGGCAATGAGGTTAAGGAAAGCGGAGAGAGCGGACCAATCCAATTTGCCAGACAAAAGAGTGTTTAACGTATCTTGGGGGCTGTTGCTATTCGTCGCCGCTGGGTTGAGAAGAGCGTTCAGGGTTTCGATGCTGGAGAAGAAGACGAGCATTGTGTGCACAAAGGGGAGCAAGCACTGCAGCGAGTCCTTGTCAGGGGCGCGCCGCCGTATTACTGTGTTGAAGGAGTGGTAGCAGAATTTGATGACAGGCGAAGAAGGCATTTCTGAATTGAGAAGAGTCGGATCGTCCAAGAGTAGGAAAGAAGATGTAATGCCATGTTGCTTTGAAGGGCGAGAAGCCAGGGTCGCCTTGTTGAGTGCGGTGTCGAAAAGCTGGCGAAGCAGGTTGTCCGGAGATCCGTATCCGAAGAGTGCTGCGATGTTGGTAACGGTCAACGAGTCGCCATAGGTAGCAAAATCCTCGTCGGTTTGGTCGGCCAGCTGTGTCAGCGCGGACGCTCCATCACGCGCGATCAGCTCCACTTCATACTCCGAAGTGAAAGCCCGGGCGTGGAAGCGAATGAAAGCAGTCTCCGTCAATTGATCTCCAGTACGAATCCCATCATTCAGTACAGGCGAGCAGAGAGTTCCTAGTGATTCCTTTGCGCCGAGGAAAGGAATAACAGAAGTTAACGCGCGCGTGAAAAGATAGAACTTGCGCATAGAAGGCCTCTCCAAAACTCCAAGATGGTGGTACAACCTGCCGGCAACTGGATGGCGGTCTGCTGCCATTCCATACCAACTACCAGCAACGCCTCCCCAGATCGTGTGCATCTCGCGTTCTTCTTCGATAGCCATGCGGTAGCGTGCAAGATCACCCAAGCACTCGATCCACGTATCGGTGAAATTGGGTACAGTCTCGAGGAGCAGAGTCATCATCTGGTACGCAAGATAGATGAATGCGAGCATGTGCTCTTGAGCTTCTGGTCTTCGGTGGCGCAGCAAATCTAAGAAAGCTTGGATTCCGTGCTTCCACTTACGTGCTGGCATGGAGTACTTTGTTGCAAGCCCAAGAAGTGCAGGATTCACTGACGGGTGCTGCGTGACGATCAGAAAATCGTGGTGTTCGTAAAGCAGCGTTCTATGCAGAGCAACCAAAGCGTGCAACTGTTCTGTGCTAAGCTTCTCTTCAGGATGCGAGGCTTTTTGGGTGTCGATGTTGATGCATTTAGCCTCGACCATAACTAACCCAGCGTAAATGCCCTTGACCTCAGCAGCGAGTTGTTCCTGAGAGATTGGCGAAAATTCCGGCTGCATTTCCATCTCCCATTCTGCATAACCTCTACAGTCTCGCCGACTGTTGACTGAATCTTGAGGCTAATTCACGATCAGCATCGCATTTTACAATTGGGAAGGTGCTACTCTTACCTGCACCATCTCAAGTTTGAAAAAGTCTTCAGTCGTTCTCTCCGGACTAGGTCCCTCCAACTCTTGACAGTTGGGAGAAGACTGACGCTTTTGATACTTGTAGTTGGGTTGAGGTGAATAACACGGATTGCTATTGCAGTGCACCGCATCTTTTACAGATGGCTCAACCAGATTGCACTTTCTGTTGAATACTTCATCTGCGATTGGCCGTTTCAGAGAGCTCGTTGATTTTTCAATGTGTGGCTCTGGAGTCGAAGGAAGGACCGATTTGATTTGAAGCTCGCCGAACTTGCTATCGGTAGACGGTAGAGACCCACCGGGTGAGGACTCGGCCTCTGGTGTGAGTATTTCTCGATTGCTGCGCGAAGAAACTTGCGAAGATGATGCTGTTGAGTCACATGGCGACCGTGGGTAATGGTGCTTATATTGAGTCGGCCTTCCGCTATTTGACAGAATATGGGTGTCAGCAAGGAGCAATTTGGGAGGCAGAAAAGCCGAGTCCAGCGGACTGGCATGCGGTCAAGGCTATGGTATACTCACATCGCAACGGATTCTGCCTTAGAAGAACTCATGTCTTGTCGGCGCTGCGCAGTTGAATGGTTTACAGATTATCTTTGACGGTCTAGTTTGATTGTGATTAGACCATAGGCTGCTCTTTGCAAAGAACCTCAAAACGCGACTCTCAGCTGAGTAAAAAAAAGGTAGATTGGTAGGACATGGATCCTCCATTGAAGT
>Ga0265797_10009430_pt1 | contig 12710 bp, 8 predicted proteins | sample P2T30metagenome_FD_192433 | JGI IMG/M metagenome (GOLD analysis project Ga0265797, IMG submission 192433) | Plant litter microbial communities from East Loma Ridge, Irvine, California - P2 T30 | ecosystem: Environmental > Terrestrial > Plant litter > Unclassified | place: USA: California... | reverse complement strand
ACCGCCACCTATCCGTACTACCGCATGCCGGGCAGCGCCGCGCGCATCCGCCTGACGCGCGACAGTGCGCTGGTGGAAATCGCGGCGCACGAGATGGGCATGGGCACGGCCACCGCCCACATCCAGGTGATTGCCGAACGCCTCGGCCTGGAGATGGAGCAGGTCAGCTTCGCCTACGGCAAATCCGACCTGCCGGGCCTGGTGCTGGCCGGCGGCTCGCAGCAGACGGCGGCCATCGGCAGCGCCATCATCGCGGCCCAGCGCGCGCTGGTGACCAAACTGCTGGAGATCGCCGGCAATGACTCTCCGCTGGCCGGCTTGCGCCCGGATGAAATCGGCGTGCGCGACGGCGGCCTGTGCAAGCGCGACGACCCCCGGCGTTTCGAGAGCTATGCCGATATCCTGGCGCATGCCGGCCAGAGCGAGCTGGTGGCCGAGGGCAGCGCACCGCCGCCGCTGGAGATGCAGCAATGGTCGATGCATTCCTATGGCGCCATCTTCTGCGAAGCGCGCGTAAACCTAGTCACCGGCGAGCCGCGCGTATCGCGCCTGCTGGGCGCCTTCGATTGCGGCCGCGTCCTCAACGCCAGGACCGCCGCCAGCCAGTTCCGCGGCGGGATGATCATGGGGCTGGGGCTGGCGCTGACCGAGGCCACCCAGTACGACGAGCGCAACGGCCGCATCATGAACCCGAGCCTGGCCGAATACCACGTGCCGGTGCACATGGACGTGCCGGAGATCGAGGTCATGTGGACCGATATTCCCGACCCGCATGCACCGGTGGGGGCGCGCGGGATCGGCGAGATCGGGATCACGGGCACCGGGGCGGCGGTGGTGAATGCGATTTATAACGCTTGCGGGAAGCGGGTGCGGGAGGTGCCGGTGACGCTGGATAAGCTACAGGGGTCAGAGCCCGGTGTTGCTTTTCAGGGGCTCTGACCCCGGTGGTCAGTGGTGGAGCCAATTACACCGCTACTCATCGGCCAACAACTCCGGGGTCAGAGCCCCAACGGAAAAACCGGGCTCTGACCCCTGCGGCTATGCCTGCGGCAGGATCATCGTCACCACCAACCCGCCGCCCTCGCGGTTGGCCAGCGAAATCCGTCCTCCATGCGCCTCCGCGATCTCGCGCGCCAGCGCGAGGCCCAGGCCGGTCCCGCTGCGCTTGGTCGAATAAAAGGGCACCAGCGCATTGGTCAGCACGGCGTCGTTCATCCCGCTGCCGCGGTCCATCACGTCGATGCGCACCGCGTCCTGCGCGCGGCGGATCTGCAGCTCGACGTCTTGCGCGCGCGAACCGGATTCGTGGGCATTCTTGAGCAGGTTGAGTAAAGCCTGCTCCATCTGCGCGACGTCGATCTGGGCGGGTTCCGCCGGCAGCTCGCCATCCAGGCGGAAGCTGACCTGGTTCGCCAGGCGGGCGACGAAGACGTCCCAGCCGCAGCGTTCCAGGCGCGGCGCCGGCAGCTTGGCGAAGCGCGCGTAGCCGAGGATGAAGCTCTCGAGGTGGCGCGTGCGCTCGCCGATGGTCTCGAGGATCTGCGGCAGGCGCTCGGTCTGGCCGCGCCGCACCAGTTCCGCACCCGAATGCGCGAGCGAGGCCAGCGGCGCCAGCGAATTGTTCAACTCGTGGCTGATGACGCGGATGACCTTCTTCCAGGTCTGCACTTCCTGGCGCCGCAGTTCGGCCGTCAGTTGGCGCAGCAGCAGCAATTCGTGGCGCCGCCCGTTCAGGCTGAAATGGCGGCGCGCCAGGTGGAAGACTTCCTCGTCCTCGCCTTCGCCGGCCGGGAACAGGCCATCGCCGCCGCGCGCCAGCGCCTCCAGCAGGGCCGGCGCCGCGTGCGCCAGGATGGATTCCAGCGCGTGGCCTTCCAGCTTGGCGCCGGCGGACAGCAGCTGGCGCGCGGCCAGGTTGGCGTAGACGATGGTCCTGGCCGCGTTCGGCGGTTCGGCCACCAGCAGCATCGCCACCGGCGTGTTCTGCACCATGGTGTCGAGCAGCAGTTCGCGCTGGACCAGGTCGAGGCGCTGGGCCCGCAGCACCGCGCCGAGTTCGTTGTGGGCGTCGATCAGGTCGGACAGTTCGTCGTTCTGCGCCCAGTGCAGGCTGAACGAAAAGTCGCCGTCGCGGTAGGCGGTGACGGTGCCTTCCAGCGCCCGGAACAGCGACAGGATCGGCTGGATCTGGGAACGGATGGTGATCATCGCGATCGGCACCACGCACAGCAGGCAGATGCCGAGCACGGCCAGCGGCTGGCCCGGCAGCAGGTGGTCGAGCCCGAGCGCGATCAGGATGCCGACGGTGAGCAGGGTACCGACCAGCGCCGACCAGCGCGTCACCAGCGAGAGGCGGAAGCGCTTGCGCGCCGGCGCGCCGCTGCCGCTCATGCGGAGCGGGCGATGCCGAGGCGCTCCATGCGGCGGTACAGCGCCTGGCGCGACAGCCCGAGTTCGGCCGCGGCCTGGGCGATGACGCCGCCGGCGCGCGCCAGCGCCTGGGTGATGGCGTCGCGGTCAGGCTCGGCGTCCGGCGTGGCGCTGGCGGCTGCAGGCAGGCCGAGGTCGGCCGGCTGGATCAGATCGCCCCGGGCCAGCAGGCTGGCGCGTGCCATCACGTTCTTCAGCTCGCGCACGTTGCCGGGCCAGGCGTGGGCCAGCAGCGCGCTTTCCGCCGCCGGGTGCAGGTGCTTGCCGGGCGGGAGGAAGCCGCGCGCCAGCGGCAGGATGTCGCCCGGGCGCGCCGCCAGCGGCGGCAGCTTCAGCTCGATCACGTTCAGGCGGTAGAACAGGTCTTCCCGAAAACTCCCCTGGCGGATCATGGCCTGCAAGTCGGCATTGGTGGCGCTGATCACACGCACCTTCACCTGCCGTTCGCGGTTCGAGCCGAGGCGCTCGAAGCGTCCGGTCTCCAGCACGCGCAGCAGTTTCATCTGCCCGGCCAGCGGCAGGTTGCCGATTTCATCCAGGAAGAGGGTGCCGCCGTCGGCCGCCTCGAACTTGCCCTCGCGCGCCTTCGAGGCGCCGGTATAGGCGCCGGCGTCGGCGCCGAACAGCTCGGCCTCGATCAGTTCCGAGGGCAGGGCACCGCAGTTCAGGACCACGAAAGGACCGTCACGGACGGCCGAATTGGCCTGGATGATCTCGGCGATGCGTTCCTTGCCGGTGCCGTTCGGCCCGGTGATCAGGACCGGCACGTCGGCGCGCGCGACCTGGCAGGCCAGGCTCAATACGCGTTCGGTGGCCGGGTCGGCCCAGACCAGGCCGCGCAAATCGAAATTCTGCTCCAGCTCGCGCCGGGCGCGGCGCTCGCGCTGCAGGCGCTGGTTCAGGGCGCGGTTGGCCTGGCCCAGTTCGACCAGGTTGGTCACGGTCGCCAGCAGGCGTTCGTCGTTCCACGGCTTGGACAGGTAGTCGGCGGCGCCGGCCTTGACCAGGTCGACCGCCGCGTCCAGGTGGGTCCAGGCCGTGAGCAGGATCACCGGCAGGTCCGGGTACTGCTTGCGGATCGCCCGGAACAGGGTCACGCCTTCCTCGCCGGAGGTGGTGTCGGCGCTGAAGTTCATGTCCTGGATCACCAGGTCGACCGGCTCACGCTCGAGCACGGCCAGGCCCTCCTCGGGCGAGGCGGCGTGCAGGGCGGCGATGTCGTGCAGCGAGAACAGCACGTCGAGCGCGATGCCGACGGCGGCGTTGTCGTCGATGATCAATACGGTAGGCATGGCATCAAGGATAACACTACCGTTACACGCTGCGGGTGGCCGTGGCTGGCGAGATGCTGGCCGCGCGCCACGCCGGACCGTAGGCCGCGATCACGCCCAGCAGCCAGAACAGCACGGCACCGGCGACCAGGTAGCCGGCCGGCAGGCGCGCCATCTCCAGCTTGCTGACCAGGAGCTGGTTCAGCGCCAGCCCGAGGAACACGCCGCCGAACACGCCGCCGCTGGTGATCATGAAGTTCTCCAGGATGAAGTAGCGCAGGATGTCGACCTTGCGGGCACCGAGGGCGCGCCGCACGCCGATCTGCTTGCGGCGCTGGGTGACCCACAGGCTGGCCATGCCGACGATGCCGGACGAGGTGACCAGCAGCAGCAGCAGGCTGACCGTGACCAGCATCCACTGCAGCGCGACGTCGCCGCGGTAGCGGTTCTTGCGGTCGTCGTCGACGGTGGTCGATTCCAGGATCAAGGGGGTGCTCGATGCCTTGCGCAGCGCCGCCTCGGCTTCCTTCATCACGCGGTCGCGCTGGCCCGGTTCGGTGCGGATCGCATAGCGCGCGCCGGGGCTGCCGTAGAAGCGCGCCGGCAGCAACGACGACCAGTCGGCCTTTTCGTCGGTCTGGGCATTCGGCGTCTGCAGGCGCTCCACCACACCGACCACCTGCACGCGCAAGGCGCCGTCGCCCTTGCCGAAGTAGAAGGACTTGCCGATGGCCGAGGTGCCCGGCCACAGCTTCTCCGCCAGCGCTTTCGTGATGATGATCACCGGCGGCAGCTTGCGTTCGGCGTTCTCGTTGACGTCCATGTATTCCTGCGGCTGGAAGTCGCGTCCTTCGACCAGGTTCAGGCCGAAGGTCTTGATCAGGGAATCGCTGGACTGGTACAGCGTGGTCATTGCGGTCTTGCGTTCCTGGTCCGGCTTGAGTGAGATGCTGCTGTTGCTGCTGCTTTGCGACAGCGGCATCTGGTTGACGTTGGCCACCGACAGCACGCCCGGCACGGCGCGCAGCACGGCGGCTTCGCGGTTCATCGTGGCGAGCACCTGTTCGGGGCCGTCGTTGTTCAGGCCGCGCGAATCGATGTAGAAGGTCGAATGCTCGTCCGACAGGCCGGACGGCCGGGCAACCACCTTGCTGCGGTCGTTCACGATGTACAGGGCGTTGGCCAGGATCGCCAGGCTGAGCCCGACCTGCAGGGCCACCAGGATCGGGCCGGTCTTGCTGCGCAAGAGTGCGGACAGGATGGGACGGATTTCCATGATGGGTTCCTTTATTGCGATTTGAGCTGGATGGCCGGCGTCACTTGGCAGGCGCGCCAGGTCGGCAAGAGGCCGGCCAGCACGGCGGCGGCAACCGACAGCACGAAGGTCAGGGCCAGCATCTGCCAGTCCATGTGGGCAATGGCGGCGATGTTACTGCCCTGCATGCCGATCAGCGCCAGCGCGCCGAAGGACAGCACCAGCCCGAGCAGGCCGCCGGCCAGGCCGACCACCCCGGTCTCGATCAGGAACTGGCGGAAGATCTCGGCGCGCGAGGCGCCCAGCGCGCGGCGCACGCCGATCTCGGAGGCCCGCACCGAGAATTTGGCGAGCAGCAGGCCGATGGTGTTCACCAGGCAGAGCACCAGGAAACCGAAGGCCAGCCAGGCCGACAGCTTGCTGTCGTTGTCGACGACCTTCAGGCGATCCATCCATTCCATCACGTCGTACAGCTTGTTCGGCGCATTGCGCTTGAAGCGGCCGAGCTTCCTCTGGTCGGCGATGTAGTTGTCCAGGTATTCCTGCAGCTCGGCACGGTCGCCGCTTGACGCGGTCTCGAACCAGAACTGCATCCAGGTACACTCGGAGGTCAGCAGGGCGGCATAGCCGGGCTCGCGGCGCATGCTGCAGTTCATGCTGCCGCTCTGGTTGCGTTCGTGGCGGACGGCGGTCGACAGCGGAACGTAGAACCCCTCGGCGTCGCCGAAATTGTCCCCGCCGATCAGTTTGTAGTAGCGTGGACGCGGGTTCCATTTGTCGACCACGCCCACCACCGTGAACGGGAAGCCCATCAGCATCAGGCGCTGGCCCACCGGGTTGGCGCTGCCGTACAGCCTTTCGGCCATCTCGCGGCCCAGCACGACGACGTCGGCGCCGCGCGTGTCATCCTGCTCGGTCCAGGTCTGGCCATGCAGGAAGGGCACGTCGAACATGGCGAAGAAGTCGCGCGTGGGCGCCATGCCGTAGGCGCTGAAGGCCGGCAAGTCCTTGCGCGGCGGCTCCAGCGGCGCGTACAGGCCGAACATCGCCGTGCGACGCACGCCCTTGCCGCTCTTGAGCAGGTTGATCGAATCCTGGTAGGTCAGTTGCGGGTCATCCTGCTCGGTGCCCGGGTTGTAGGTTTCGGGCGGACCGTTGTCGACTTCCGGCACCAGGAGGCGGCTGCTCTTTTCCGGAATCGGGTCGCCCGACATCACGTGCAGGATGGTCAGCGTGGAGACGCTGGCGGCCACGCCGACGGCCAGCGTCAGCACCATCAGCGCGGTCAGGAAGCGGTTGCGGCGCAGGCTGCGCACGCCCAGCTTGAAGTAGTAAACGAACATGGCGCTGGGCTCCTCAGGCGGTGACGGGGGTCTGGACCAGCGTCGGTCCCTTGCGCACCAGGTCGGACACCTGGCCGTCGATGATGTGCACGTTGCGGTGGGTGCGCACCGCCAGTTCCGGATCGTGGGTCACCATCAGGATGGTGGTGCCGGCGGCGTTGATCTCTTCCAGCAGTTCCATCACGCCGCGCGCCATCTGGGTATCGAGGTTGCCGGTCGGTTCGTCGGCCAGCAGCAGCTTGGGCGAACCGGCCAGCGCGCGCGCGATCGCCACGCGCTGCTGCTGGCCGCCGGACAGTTCGGCCGGGTAGTGCTTCATGCGCGAGGCCAGGCCGACCTTGGCCAGCGCTTCCTCGATGCGTTTCTTGCGCTCGCTCGCATTGAAGCCGCGGTAGCGCAGCGGCACGTCGACGTTGTCGAACAGGCTCAGGTCCGGGATCAAGTTAAAACCCTGGAAGATGAAACCGAGCTTTTCGTTGCGCAGGCGCGAGCGCGCGTTGTCGTTCAGGCCCTTCACGTTGACGCCATCGAGGATGTATTCGCCCGAGGTGAATTCCTCGAGCAGGCCGGCGATGTTCAGGAAGCTGGTCTTGCCCGAACCGGACGGGCCGGTGACGGTGACGAACTCACCTTCCTTGACGTCGATCTCGAAGCCGCGCAGCGCGTGCGTCTCGATCATGTGGGTGCGGTACACCTTGGAGAGGTTGGTCATGCGCAGCATGGTGATGTCCTTTCAGGTTTTGTTCTTACTGATTGATCGAGATGCGGCTGGCGTTGTTGAAGGCGTCGGTGCCGGCGACGACCACCTTGTCGCCCTGCTTCAGGCCGGACGTGATTTCGACGGCCGAGATGCTGGTGGCGCCGACCTGGATCGGCACGCGGGTGGCGATGCCGTCGCGCACCAGGTAGGCATGGCGTCCGCCTTCGTTTTCGAGGAAGGGGCCGCGCGGCAGCATCAACACGTTCGGCTTCTCTTCGATCAGGAGGCGCGCGGTGAGGCGCTGGCTCTGGCGCAGGCCTTTCGGTTGCGCGCCGTCGAAGCGCACCCGCGCCAGCACCATGTTCTTGACCACTTCCGGCGACAGCGCCGACAGCTTGCCGGTGGCGGTACCCGAGGGCAGCTGGACTTCGGCGTTCATGCCCAGGCCGAGGTCGGACACATAGGTCTCCGGCACTTCCAGCTCGACTTCGAGCTTGGACAGGTCGACCAGCGTCATCAGGGGGGCATTGGCCGCCACCACCATCCGGTCCTGCACGTTCAGGGTGCCGATGAAGCCGTCGACCGGCGCGCGCACGGTCAATTCGTCGACGCGGCGCTTCGCTTCCTCCATCGACAGGCGCGCGCGTTCCATCTCGTTTTCCTTGGTCTTCAGGGCCAGGCGCACGTCGTCGCCTTCCAGCGTGGCCGCCTGGGCCGCGTGCCTGGCGCGGATCTCGGACGATTGCAGCGCGTCCCTGGCCTTCTGGTAGTCGATCTTGGCGATGATGCCGACCTGGCCCACGCTGTCGTAGCGCTCCAGCGTGCGCTGGGCGGACAAACGGTCGATCTCGGCGGTGTCGGCTTCCTTCTGCGCCAGCAGCTTCTGCTTCTTCGACAGGATCTGCTGGCGCGCCACCTCGGCCTTCAGCTGCTCGTAGGTCGAGACTTCGCGCTTCAGGGCGTCGGACAGGTCGGGCGACTCGAGCACGGCCAGCACCTGGTCCTTCCTGACGGTGTCGCCGGCGGCGACTTTCAAATTGACGGTGGCCGGGGCCTTGGCGTACAGCGTCGGGCTGACGGCGGCCACCACGCGGCCGTTGACCGAGGCGTCGCGCACCAGCGTGCCGCGCGTGACCTCGGCGATGCGCAGGCGCGCGGCGCTGACCGAGGCGTCGCTGCCGCGCCAGTTCGAGAACAGGGCCGCGCACACGGCCAGCAGGACGGCGCCGGCGCCGATCCAGAGGGCGCCGCGCTTGATCTTGAAACCCGGGGCGGGAGCGATGACGGCGTCTTGTTGTGAGGTATCGCGAATCATGATGTGGACGTTCTGGTTTTGGACACAGCGGTATTTGCAGGAAGCGTGCCAGGCGCTAAGTCCTTGATTTTCATGATTGCGAACGCTGCGGACGAGACGTCCGGACGTGTCCGGACGCGCTGCCGGCGGACAGCGCGGACATTTATTACTTGATATTTGTTCAATCGTTCATAATTTCCCTCTGTCACTATCCGGCCCGGCCCTGGAAATCGCCCATGTCCTTCACCCTGTTCCGCCTGATCGCCCCCTTGCGTCCGCTGCTGGGCCGCCTCGGCACGCTGTTGACGCCGCCAGAGTCCGAGCCGCGCGACTATCCCTTCGCCCCCACCGACGTCGCCCAACTGCACCGGCTCACGGCGGGCGATGCCGCGGACCAGCTGGACGACTCCACCTGGCGCGACCTGCTGCTGGACCGCTACAGCGAGCGCCTGGCCCTCGACACCAGCATCTTCGGGCGCCAGGTGCTGTACCGCCGCCTGCGTGCCGGCGCCGATGACGCCGAGGCCGCGCGGCGGCGCGCACGCATCGAGACCTTGACGGCCGATCCGGTCCGCCTGGCCGGCCTGCAGCGGGTACTGCGTGCGCTGCGCATGGCCGAGGCCGAGGTCGCCGAGCTGCTGTTCGACCCTCACTGGCGCGCGCCGTTGGCGCCGGGGTGGCTGGCCTGGCGTTTCCTGCTGCCGCTGGCCCTGGTGGCGTCGATCGCGGCGGCGCTGCTGCTCTCGCCGCTGGGCTGGGGTGCGCTTGCCCTCGTGCTCTACTGGCTGGTGCTGCCGCAGATGCGCTACCGCGAGCGCATGGAGGAGTGGAAGCGCCTGCTCCCGCCCTTGCAGATGATGCTGCGCGTGTGTTCGCTGCTGGACGGCAGCGGCCACCCGCTGGCCGGGGACTTTGCCGGCCGCGGCGCGCAGGCGGGACGGATCGGCCGCGCCCTGGTGCGCTCGCCGCTCGTCGAGCAGGTGCCGGGCGCGAAGGAATATCCGGACTGGTTCATGCTGGCCAACGTCCGGCATTACTTCAAGGGCACGGCGCTGGTGGCCGGACAGCGCGGGTTCCTGCGCGCCTGCTACTGGCTGTGCGCGGACCTGGACGCCGACGTGGCGCTGGCGCGGCACCTGCTGGTCACGCCCTCATGGTGCTGGGCCGGTCGCGGCGCGCCGCGTGCGCTGGACATTGAAGAGGGCGTGCATCCGCTGGTCGAGGGTGCGGACGCGCTCTCGATCTCGCTGGACGGCAAGGGTGCCTTCGTCTCGGGCCAGAACGGCGTCGGCAAGTCGACCCTGCTGCGCATGCTGGGCCTGAACCTGGCAACGGCGCGCGCCTTCGGCTTCTGCTACGCGCGCCATGCCGTGCTGCCGGCGGTGCCGGTCGTGGCCAGCATGCAGAACGAGGATTCGCTGCTCGGCGGGCAGAGCCTGTACATCGCCGAACTGGCGCGGGCGCGCGAACTGCTGGCGGCGGCGCGCGGCCCGGGTCCGGTGGTCTGCCTGATCGACGAGATCTTCCGCGGCACCAACCACGAGGAATCGGTGTCCGCGGCGGCGGCGGTGCTCGATGAACTGGCGCGCCATGCGCTGGTGGTGGTGTCCTCGCACAACCTGGTCCTCGGCCCCTTGCTGGCGCACCGGCTGGCGCCGTGGCGGGTCGAGCGCGGCGGCGATGGCGGCTTGCGCCTGGCGCCGGGCGTGCTGGGGCGGACCAACGGCATCGCGCTGCTGGCCAGTCACGGCTTCGATGCGGCGCTGCAGGAGAGGGCGGGGAAGGTGGCGGGGTGGCTGGCCGGGCAGCGGCATACGGGAACGGGGGCGGATTTGCTGGATGAGGCGCCACGCCGAGCCGCCGCTCCCTGATCAGTCCAGATGTGTCGTTCCCGCGAAAGCGGGAACCCATACCGAGCTAAATCGTTTCCAACGTACCGGATTCTCTTATTCAGCATGGATTCCCGCTTTCGCGGGACTAACGGTTATCGGTTTGTTTACTTCTGCGGCTTCTGCTTCTGCGCGTAGGTCCCGACCAGCTCCCCCTTGGCCAGCACATGCCCCTGCATCGCCTCCAGCAGGGTGTCGCGGTCCGCGCCCCAGGGCAGGGCCAGCATGTCGTCGAGCGCGTACACCTGGAAGTGGTAGTGGTGCGGCTTGTCGCCGACCGGCGGGTGCGGGCCGTACCAGCCGGTCGAGCCGTGCGAGCTGCGGCCCTGCAGCATGCCCTCGGGCGAGGTCAGGCGCGGCTGTTCCTGCACGCCTTCGGGCAGGCTGGTGACGTTGGCCGGAATGTTCCAGGCCAGCCAGTGCACGACCGGCGTGACCGGTTTCGCGTCGGGGTCTTCCATGATGATGGCGTAGGCCCTGGCGTTCGGGACCGCGTTCCAGGCCAGCTGCGGCGATATGCCGTCCGCATATTCGCTGAAGCGCGCCGGCATCTCGCCGCCCTTGGCAAAAGCGGGGGCGTTGATGACGATCGCGGCCTGGCTCTTCGCCTGGGTCTGCGGCCGGGTGAAGGCCACCGGCACGCCGCTGCCCTTGTTCGCCTGCTGCCGCATCGGGCCGGCCGGCGCCGTGAGCTCGGCGGCGGCGCGGCGGGCGTTGCCCGTGTACGCCACACGGTAGATCACGCCGTTGGCATCGTCCGCCATCAGCAGCGCGCCATCCTTGGCCATCGCCAGGCCGACCGGACGCGCGATGTGGGTCTTGTTGCCGTCCGTGAGGAAGCCGGTGACGAAGGGTTCGATGGCGCGCGCCTCGCCGTTCTGGAAGCGCACGCGTACGATTTCGTAGCCGGACGGGTTCTTGCGGTTCCAGGAACCGCGCATGGTGACGAAGGCGTCGCCCTGGTATTCGGCCGGGAAACCAACGCCGCGGTAGAAGACGAGCTGCATCGGCGCCGCGTGGGCCGAGTAGCCCAGCACCATCGGCGTGCTGTGCGCCTTCCAGTCTTCCTTGCTGATCTCGCCGATCGGGGTGCTCTGCGGGTAGATGGTGCCGGCGCCGACCACGTGCGGCCAGCCATATTGTTTACCCTGTTCGATCCGGTTCAGCTCTTCCGGCTGCTCTTCGTCGCCGAGGAAGTCGATGCCGTGGTCGAAGCCCCACAATTCGCCGGTCTGCGGCTGCCAGTCGAAGCCGATGGTGTTGCGCAGGCCGGTGGCGACGATGGTGCGGCTGCCGCCGTCCGGCGTGAAGCGCAGGATCGTCGCGTTTTCCTGGTTGCTCTCGTTGCAGGCGTTGCAGGTGCTGCCCACGCTCATGTAGAGCATGCCGTCCGGGCCGAAGGCGATGGTGCGGTTGGCGTGCTGGCCGGCGTCGGGCAGGTCGCCCGCCAGCAGCTTGAGCGTGCCGAGGCGGCCGTCGGTCTGGATGTCGGCCGCGAACAGTTCGCGCGCCGTGACCAGCCAGAGCTTGTTGTCGCGGATCGCCAGGCCGTGGGCGCCGGGGCGGCTGGCCACGACCTGCGGCTGGCCGTCGGCGCGGCCGTCGCCGTTGGTGTCGCGCAGCAGCACGACGTCGCCCTGGTCGCGCCGGCTCACATAGACGTTGCCGTTGGGGGCGACCGCGATGATGCGGGCATTCTTCAGGCCGGTGGCGAAGGGCGTCACCGTGAAGCCCGGCGGCGCCTTGATGCCGGCCATGCGCTGGGGCGTGGGCTCGACCTTGTCGGGCTTGAAGATATTGTTGTCGGCGCTGAACCGGGTGCCGTCGCCCTGCTGGGCCCAGGCGCTTGCCGCGGCCAGGCAGAGGAGGGCCGTGCTGAGGGGGCGTGTCATCGCGTGCTCGCTTTCGCAAAAGTGGATCGGTCGGGTGGGACCGGACCATGATTGCGCTGACAATATGAGTTGTCTGTTTGAGAACTCACAGAGGGATGAGCACGCCAAATTCGGGGTCAGAGCGATTATTCAGGCAACACAGGCTTTGAAGCGATATTTCATTTATGCAGGCTTTTTGAAATATTATTTCATCCAATGGCGCCACCCAGCGTTGAGTGAGCTGCTGATCAATTGCACAAATAATTGCTCTGACCCCGAATTTCGCCTCGGGCGCGGCATTCTTGCAACGTTTACCTGTGCCACCATCCCCCAGTCACCGTTCGATTGGCGACCTGGTTGACCCCGCACAGCTTCAGGTCTATACTTTCGAGTTCTCGATTTTTATTCTGGTCATCGTATACGTCATTCAAGCCGCTCCCCCTGGTGAGTGGCTTTTGTCGCCTCTCGGTGCGGATCGTCGGGACTAGGTTTCAGTCCCCGGGCAGGGAAGCAGGGCCCGGGTCATCAACGTAGTAACTTTGTTGGATTAAGAACGATGCCAACCATCAATCAACTGATTCGCAAGCCGCGTGAAGCCGCGGTTGTGAAGAGCAAGTCGCCGGCACTGGAAAACTGCCCGCAAAAGCGCGGTGTTTG
>Ga0265797_10009428_pt1 | contig 12712 bp, 12 predicted proteins | sample P2T30metagenome_FD_192433 | JGI IMG/M metagenome (GOLD analysis project Ga0265797, IMG submission 192433) | Plant litter microbial communities from East Loma Ridge, Irvine, California - P2 T30 | ecosystem: Environmental > Terrestrial > Plant litter > Unclassified | place: USA: California... | reverse complement strand
AAGGCGGGAGAACGTCCGGCGGTGTTAGTGATGTAGTTGTTCTTCATGGTGATTTGATCGTCGGTTCCGACCATCTCGAAAGTCCAATAGTGATAGCCGTCGCCGCATCCAGTGGAGTAAGGAGACTTGCCGTCGATGTGGTTGCTGGAAAGTGTGATGCGCTTGCTAGGGTTGAAGCCGAAGACATAGTGTTGGCGGCCGGGACGAGCAGTCTGGATGTAATAGTCAGCGAAGAATCACAATGACAGCATGGTGATCGTAAGCAGCACAGCATCAGGTGATGTATGTACGCACTGTGACATGGTCGACCCAGATCAGATCTGAACCGTCGAAAGAAATCGCATCGCCACCCCAGACAAACTCCGGGTTGAGGTCAGTGACGGCAATGTTCTGGACGATGACATTCTTGGTTCCGCCGCGGAAGCGAAGACCTTTGCCCTTGATCGCACCTGAGCTGCCAACGCCGAGAATAGTCTTATCCGAAGCGACATCGATAGGGGTTCTGGGAGCCTTGTACCAAGTCCCCTTGATCGCTGGAGAGGTTCCGCAGCTGTCTTGGATGATTTTCTGACAAGAGCTTCCAGTCCCCCAGCTGGCGCAAGCCGTACCAGTCTCAGTGCCTTCAGAGGATGTGAAATCGAAGACCTTGTTCAGTACGATGACGCGAGGGTTTTTGTCGGTCAGGTAAGTCTTTAGCTCGGTGGTATCCTTGGGATATACAGGACTGGCGTTTCCACCACCGGTGACTCCAGTAGCGAAGCCTTCTGCTTTTCCGACCACCTTCTGCGCGGAAGTGGTATTGAGAAGAGCCAAGCAAGCTTGTAAGATGAAAACCGAGTACCTCATGTTGCTGGAAGAATTTGTGCACACTCAATGAGAATAGGAAGACAGTGGACGGACTGGTGAGCAGACCAAATCTTCAGGGCACACCTTGAGCTTAAGTAGTAGGGTCAGTGACACCCGTATTTGACAGGGCTACAACAGTCGGCGCCGGGACCAAAGAAATCGCTCATGCTCCTCGAATGCCAGCGCGAAATATTGTGCAAGAAGCGTATAGACTAGTCGTCCGAGTAATTCAGTACGCGAGCCCTCTACTATATCAAGCCACACGACTTGATACCATTATAGGGCTCCGGGGCTCCTGCCAAAAGCAACAGGGATCTGTATCTAATGTCCTGCTAAAGTAACGGAGAAGTAGCGACCGCAGCACATGTGAGCTAACCCCTCACATCGGCCTGGCATCGCTTAGACTGAGCCCTTCTGCGAGATAGGCGACTTGGGGCATCTTTTTGGAACATCAAATTGCAGAAGATCACAGTGTTCGGAAGGTGACATCGGCTTCACTGCAGCTTGTTTTAATTTAACGAGCCTGTTCACATGTGGAAATAGGGCTTGGGTTTGAAGTTGTCGATCATCGACTTCTTTTAGGTCGGAGTAAAGTGCCCGCAATCTAATTTGATTGTGTCGTGTCTAGGGCATCGGTGGTAACTCGGACATGTAGTCCAGGGGCGTTTTCGTATATGCACTCATACATACGTAGAACGATCAGAAGAAATAGACTATATATAACAGACAGACTCGAATCGCCACAGTTGGAAAATGCAAATCATCGCCTAAGGTTTGCGTGAACACCACACTGACATCGTTGAGCAAAAGACCAGTTTGGTTCGAGGAGCTCTGGGGAAGATGCTGGGAACGACAATTCGTATGGCAAAACTCAGGACCTGAAGCCTCAACTTACCGTTATCCTTGAAGTGGCGCGAAGATGTCTTTTCGCTTGACAGATACAACGACACCCAGGCTGGAAACTTAGAAGTAAGGTGTGATACTGCTTCGGTCTGTCTAGCTACGTATAAGCAACTGGCTCAAACTGCGCGCATTCATACGTTCGTAAGGTCTTCCGTCCAAGTCCTGAATGCTCTGAAGCGTGACCCATGCCTCCTCGAGGGCCCTTCTAGCGTTTTCCCTCTCGAGCTCCGTTGGCACCTGGAGACACTGCTCCTCCGCCTTCAATTGAATCCTCTGAGCTGAGACGCATGCGTGGTAGAACCGCATCTGGGCCTCCCGGTGAACGTTCCGTGAGTCGACAGCGCACTGTACAGCATGCTTCCCGTATTCTGCAGCGCGGTCGATCATCGCCATTCGGTCGCTTGCATCGTAGTTGAGCTGGCTCAATTGTTGACATGTATATCTCAATTTGTTGTAGGTGTAACAGAGGTCTCGCGCCTGTGGAGGAGGTTGTTGTGCCCGTTGAGCGCCCAGGATCTTGAGAAAGATATCGCGTGCATTCTTGAGAGTTTGATGTGAGTCTCCCATGCGAGACTCCTCCAGATATCTGTTGGCTGATCTTGCCGATTCATTCATCTCGGCCTTGCTCATCGTCTCGGGAGCTTTTTGCATCTTTCGATGCTTTACAGCTTGGAGAGTTGCTTGTTTGACGATATGGGACTCTAAACCAACTGTTGGTCTATTAGTACAAAGTCGGAAACATGAGGGCTAGAGGTCACCAACATTCCTTCGTCCTCAAAATGTCTACACATCGGGCGATACGCGGGATGGTGTCCTCGATGTCAAGGTAACCATCAGTAGCGGCTTCCAGTAGTCCGATGTATTTCCACTCCGCCAGTCCGACCGCTTGCAATCCTCGTTGGACATTGAAGCGGAAGTATGGCTCGTTGTCAAGATTGCTCCAACGTCGCGCCACTGCTTCGGCTGTGGCTTCAGTTTCTGTGGCAACTCTCGCGAGGCTCTTCGTGAGAAATTTCCAGGCTTTGTCACTGACTGGGTTGATCCCTCCGTCCCCTGTGCCAAGGGAAACGAAGCATTTGACCCGCGACTGGAACTGAGACGTATTGTTCGATTCGCACCAGATCTTGGAGGCCTCTTGTTCGACTTTTTCGGCAGGATTGTTCGCCCCTAAGGCTCCGTCACCATACATGCAGTCGCCAATCTTGACGGGCATGAAGAATCCAGTCGCCGCGGAAGTCGCCAGTGCTGCCTCCCAGATCGTCGCTTCGCATGGGTGTAGGCCCTTCACGTGGTAGCTTCTCAAGCGTGTGATGTCGCCTGTCTCCCTTCTTTGTGCACATACAAACCTGTTACGCACATTAGCTAGCTTATTTCAAATTGCGAGGTCAGATTGGACTTACACCTTACATCTTCTCGAGTTTTTGTCTTGATCTTTGAGGTAGAATGGCTCGTTGATAGATACAGGATTGTCGCCTACCGTTGCCCCTTCGATCACGCTTTTGATCGATTTGGCCAGCACGTCAGAGGAGAATCGAGGATTGATCATCATGTTCGGTAACACGGGTATTCTACTTTCCTCCTTTTTGGCAAAAACGATCCGCATGAGTGTCTTGTACTCTGTGATGCACTCCTCGACGTCCATCTCCAATCGGCCAAGCATGATGGCGATGAGACTCGATCTCCACGTCAGCGTTTAGATCATGTAGGTCGCTATGGGAACGAGTTAAGCATACCCTCCCGTGCTTGTGCCACCGATGAGATCAAAAACCTCGCACGGTTTTACTCGCCCCAAACCCTGCTCCTCGCGCGTGTCATTGAGTCGATTCATGATGCCTCTCAAGATGAGCAGAGTGGACAGTCCCCTCACTCCACCACCGTCTAAGGAGAGTAAACAGAGCCCTTGATTCTTGCGTGCATCATCATTGTTGTTGTTGTTGTTGTTGGTTTCGAGGCCGGTGCCAGTACCAGGGCCTGTGGTGGGGTATTCAAGCAGATTCATTTGTTCGAATCAGGGGAATGACAATAGTCATGAAGTGATGAGAAAGACTGAAGTCGAGAAACAGCTGAGTCTGACTTTGATACTTATGCCTGCCATTGCTCACACAAAGCAGACGTCGAGTCACAGCCTCTCAATCAATGCTTTTCGCGTCCAGCTCACTGCGTCTCGTTGATCCGTCGGCTCACCGTAACTGCCTCACGAGATTGGTGCAACAGTATTGCACAGCCTCGTGATCAAAATAGAGAGTGTGGCGCTGCTTGAATGGCCTGATGTCAAAAGGCCAAGCCTTTGCACCTCCACGACTGGTCCGGATCGCAGCAAACTTCAAAATTCAATGTGATTTAGGCAGTAGGCTTGCATATATCGCCTACCACGTTTCACATCTTCCTCATCCAGCATTTGCTCAGCTGAGAGCTGAGACCATGGAATCCAGATTGTCGGGCTGCCCTTGGCTTCCGCACGCAAGCAGCGACCTGGCTCAACATGCCGTTCTTTAACTCGCAAGAGTTCCGTTCTCCCAAAGGACCTGACACAAGGCTTCACGACGATTTCCGTGGTAGACAAGCCCTTTAACACCAAGTAACCTTAGCACATCCTGCACTTTGAACGACTTACCTCCATCAACGCTTGTACGAATTTTCAGGCGTCGCCGCGCAAGTATTACGCCATGTGGTTATCACGCCTCGTCTCAGATTACGCCCTGCTGGCTTCACTGCTTCTCTTCACCTCTACGAGAGCGCAAACTGCCTATCAATCGATCTACACTGTCGACGCATTCGCAGCACAACCCATTTGTGTGCAAAACTGCTTCACCGCCGGCTACCCCAACATCGAATGCTACACAGATGTGCTCGGGAGCTTCCTCGGCTGCCCAAACGCTCCCTGCGCGACAGCCTTTGCCGCCGTGGACAGCTGCTACTGTCGAGGGGATCTTCAGGCTGCTGCTAACGAACTGCTTGGGCTGTGCATCAATGAGCTTTGCAGCGTCGGCGACAACTCGGTCAACCTCGCGACCGCGGTCAGCATATATTCCGATTACTGTCGGGAGAGGGGATTTTCAGCGGCCCCTGCGTCAACTATCGTGACGACGACTAAGGCCAAGGGTAACAACGCAGGCTCAACGACACCCAGTCTTCAACCTGGCGCAACACCAACCTCACCTCTCTCAGCGAGCCCCTCCGATACAGCACCTTCTTCTACTTCCTCCCCAGGGAACAACACGTTGATTATCGTATCTGCATGTGTCGGAACGCTGGTTGTAGTAGCCATACTGGTTACGGCGATATTCTACTGGAAGCCCTGGCAGCCGAAACGGCCTCGAGCTTGTCTCAAAGATCATCTTCAGAAGCACTCCACCGCTCGCCTATCGGTTATAAGTGGCAGCGCGTCTACCTTTCATGCTGGCCACGCTCCTTTCGCTGGTCCTAGCTCTGCGGTAGGTTCAGAGCCAGGCATGATTATGTCCGATGTTGGGACCAACCGATGGTCATTGGCTGGACGAGGACAAAGCTGTCCCTACAGATAGGTCGATACGAAGTTTCAATGATAGGAACACGTACGGCTTCAGTGTCGATGACAGACAATGGATAGATACGAAGGATTGAAGCACCTGGATGTGAGTGGAGTTGATCTTGTATATTTGTTCATGAATTTCGTAACCCTGTTTCACCAAAAGCGAGGCGGTTCAGCCGCCTTGCGCAAGGGTGTCTTCGTTCTAGTGCCCCCGGACCTGAAGTCCTCATGTTAATCGTGGCATAAGCTCAACACACACGACTTTGTTCCTCAACGATTTCCTCTTTGGACACATTCTCCGTGACGCTCGACTACATTATTTGCTGTTCACCAGCACACTCAATCCCCATGGTCCACGCTTTCCCGAGCATGCATACACGGCAGCGTTTGCCATGCAACGATAAATCCTGCCGTGACGTCTCAGGGATGGTTTCCGAATCGATGTTGTCAAAGACGCAATGATAGATGTCACGCTCGTCAGTGACATTGTTGTCGTAGACTCACAAGATGAGCCAGCGTTAACATGTCTTGGTGGCCATTTGCGGCCGTCAAAATAATGTTTGCAACCCACAAGGTCGACACATCTTCAGCCATCGATCAGCTTGACGCAACCAATCGCCGCGGCAGCCGCAACGCCACCAAGAACGACCATCTCCACCGCGCTCTTGGTGCAATTCCGCCAGCTCTTGACGCCGATGAAAGTCGTCTTGACCCAGCCGAAAATGAAAAGCGCCAAAGCCATGACCAGGATACTCCATCGAAGAGCGATAGCGGGGTCTGGCACGATCAAATAAGGCGTGAGCGGAACAAGCCCACCGCACACATAACCCAAAGCGACCGTCAAGCCGGAAAGGTAGGCTCGAGAAGGAGCGTAGTCGTCTTCGTCCATGTTGTGGTGGAAGCACATGAGGAACTTCTTCATCTGCTCGCCGTCGTCGTCCATCTCTCGGAGGCGCAAGAGCATGGCGTCGAGCACCGATTGTGGGAAATCGTAAGCTGCGAAGCACTCTCTCACTAGCTCGGATGTCTTTTCGGGGTCTGATGAAACGATGGACTTTGTGTCGGAGAGGCTGGCGATGTAAGCCTCGCGTTCGCTTTTGGCACTCAGATACCCGCCAAGGCCCATCGAGATTGCTCCTGCGACAAGCTCTGCGAAGCCACCGTAGATGATGACGTTGGAGTCGCCGAGAGCTGATAGGCCGGCTGTGAGAGCGAAGGGAACTGTGAGGCCGTCCGAGAGACCGATGGTTACATCGCCGAAGAAGCGAGCGAGGTCGAAATTGATCCAAGGTTTCCGTGATGCGACGGGCAGTGATGATTCTGGGTCATGGTGTTCGTACTTGTGAGACTGGACATCTTTGTTTTGCAGAAGAGGCGTTAATGAGGGGTCGTTTTGTTGGTCTTGGTTTCTTGATGTGAAGAGAGGCATGTTGTCGTTGGATCTGGATGTGATTTGGGTGAGAGAGACGACAAGTTTAGGGATATAGTGTGTTGATTGGTTTTTGGAATGATCACAAAGGAAGGAGGAATATCTTTCGCGTTCGCAAAGGTCCCACGAGGATGCGATAAATACTTAGCAGGAAGCAGCTATGAACATGGGAAGCAGGCGTGGGACAGCTCCCAGCCAATGAGGGGCAGGCTTATGGTAAGCTGAGCTCGTTTTCTACCTGGCATGGCTTGCTTGCCCTTACACGCCAGCGACGGAGTGAGGTTGGAAATTTACTTGATGTACGTGCAACCCATCAGAGACCATTGCAGCTAATCAACGGGCGCAGAAAGGTCAGCAGTGCACGGTTGGCGCTCGCAAGACTGTGCATACCAGACTAGACTGAGAAACGCGTTCTCTTCGGCTGAATTCTTTCTGGGCATATCTCCACTGAGGCTTGCAGCATCATAGTTGTTGATCAAGAATATGATCAATGCGATATGAGAGTATGTCCCGAGTGAGGTCTTGAATGTCTATGTCTTTGATCATGTAAGATGTTCACATTGCGTGGACCGGAGAGAGATACAATAGTTCAGTCGATACGAGAGGTCATAAATCTGTGTGCAGATTGAGTGTGTAAGGATCCGAGCATGATGCCTATCGAATCTATGGATGATCAACTCTTGAATTTTGCCAGACGTCTTGTGCAGGATACAACCTCTTGAACAATTGACAATCTCCAGTCGATCGTCTCTAATCGAATATCCTGGCATCAGCATCAGCGTCAATATCAATATCAACAACTCGTATACAGACTTCTATACACACCGGACACAGCAAAAGACATCTCCGGGCACGGAAGTTTAAAGAGCTCAAGTTGTCCCGACACGCCGCCTCCTTCGGTCAGATCTGATATCATCGTCCTGATCTATCAAGACAAATAGTACTGTTCGCAGCGATGTGTACTTGCACAGTGGCGTTTTTTGCTTTCGCAACCCGTCATCATACTTGGAAGAGGAAACATGAGTTCCTCCGCTGAAACCGATCCGTGCCTGCGAACGATGGGTATATAAGAACTCTAGTCGGCGTGTGCTACGACTGAGGATCGGGAGCAATCTTCCACTGTTCAATCCGGTAGAACGCATCTTTGATAGTATCATTCTGCTACGCAACTCAACCTCCTGGTCACACCCCACTGCCCATCACATCAACAGCCCTCCACACTCAACCTCCGCCATGTCCACCACCTTCGACACCACCACAATCCCCTCCTTAGGAGGCAAAGTAATCTTCATAACAGGAGGCACCGCCGGCCTCGGCCGCGAGACCATCTTCAGCCTCGCCGCCCACAACCCAGCACACATCTACTTCTCCGGGCGCTCTGACTCCTCCGCCACAGCGCTCATTTCAGAACTCGCGAAAGTCCACCCCAAAGTCCCCTGCACCTTCGTCCGCGCCGACCTCGCCTCCCTCACCTCTGTAAAAACCGCCGCCGCAGCCTTCCTCGCGCAGGAGTCACGCCTAGATCTGTTCTTCGCGAATGCAGGCGTCATGGCGCTGCCGCCGGGATTGACGGCAGATGGGTACGAAGTGCAGTTTGGCACGAACCATCTCGGGCACGCAGCACTCATTAAAGTGCTTCTCCCCGCGATGGAAGCAACCGCCAAGCAAGGACGAGACGTTCGAATCATCTGGAACAGCTCTCTAGGCTACCGAGGTGCATCCGGGATCGACTTCGCAACTCTGAAAACGCCGCAAGCCTGTCTGTCGCCAGTCTACGTTCTCAGCGACTGGTTCCGCTACGGACAGAGCAAGCTGGCGAATATCTTGTACGCGCGAGAAATCGCCGCGAGATACCCCGCCATCACGTCTGTTTCGATCCATCCAGGCGTGTCCGAGACGGGCTTGGTGACGGGGTTGGGGACTTTTAATCGCTGGTTTGTGTGGGCTACTACGCTGAGGATTAAGGTCCCGGTTGAGCAGTGTGCTTGGAATCAGCAGTGGGCTGCTGTGGCGCCGAAAGGGAGTGGTGAGAGAGAGGTGGTTAGTGGGACGTTTTATGAGCCTGTTGGTGTCAAGGGCGGTTTGACTAAGGCTGGCGGAGATGATAAGCTTGCGAAGGAGTTGTGGGAGTGGACGCAGAAAGAGCTGGAGGCGTTCAGAATCTAGAGTGAGATTCGCTTTTGGGGTTAGAATGCTTCGTGGTGAGTGTTAGTTTGCGGCAAATATCTGTGTTATTATATAGTATGTGTGTTTCAGATCCTTCCGAAACCAGCTTAGTTTGAAGAAATCACTCGGAACCGTCGTATCTGCTCAAGTCAATACAAGGAGGACTCATTCTTGCATTCCATACAGCTTCCGTGCGGTATATACAGTGTACAGTGGTGACAGCCTTCCCTGGCCGTAGCAAAGTCGCGCTCTTGCTGTTTGCGCGTCGCCCACGCCGTACTGCCGTCTTAGTAATCCTCTCGCTTCAGAACTGTTCGCTTCTTGCACACATCTTTCGCTTAATCATCGTAGCCTTGGGGTATCTGGCGGGGGCCCTTGGGGACTGTTCGGGTCGTATTAGCCGTGTCCTTCTTTTCCTGAAATCTGCCACGCCGAGTCTAGGATCATGTATCCTCCTTTCTTCTCCAGCCGTCCGGTGTCCAGGAGTGGTCGCGCTTACCAGGGTATGTGAGAGGGATTTGCAGTCTGTTGTGGTCGCCGAGGCGTTCGCGGATCGTAGGGACGGTGGCCTGTGTGAATTGATTGCTCAGCATTTGATCCTGTCGTACTTCTCTCCAGCTTCTCATGTCCCAGGTCTAGCATACCACAATCAGAGGGCCGAAGCTGCCAATGACCAAACTCCAGAGAATGGCGGGCTTGTGGCGCGCAGCCCAGTTGATGTACTGGCGGGGCGCGGCCCAGAAGGTGACGGGGGCCATTGTGGGATGTGTATATGTGTTGTGGGTTGGGTGGTGTTGGAGGCGCGGCGGAGGTGTAGTCGTGGTATGGCTGGTGGTGGAGGTGTACTTGGTGCACTGATGCTGGCTTGCTGATGCGCTCGCTCGGTTGAAGCCGACTTGCTCTCGCTCGCTCCCTCTCCACCTCCGCGCTCCCAATGGCTGGGCTTGGCAGGGCGGCATGCGACGACGTAGCTCCAACTTATACACGTATGCCCGGGGCGTGCAGCTGCATGTAGCTGTCCTCTTAACATATACACACAACACACACAACGACAATGCGATCGTTCACATTGGGCCTGCTCTTGGGCCTCCTGAGCTTCGTCTCGGCCCTTTCTGCTGCCGGCAGCAACTTGCTGGTCGTCGTCGACGACGAGGCCGACAAGGGAAAGTACTCGACTTTCTGGTCCGACCTTACTTGTAAGCAGCATTGTCGCAGGACAGCTATACAATAATCTCTACACCACCAGCTAATCACTCTCCACAGCAAGAGGCTTCCAGATCACCTACCGCGCCGCCAAAGATGCTAAGCTCTCCCTCTTCGAACACGGCGAGCCCTCCTACTCCCACCTGCTGCTCCTCCCCACCAAGTCAAAAGGCCTCGGCCCCGCCCTGACACCCAACACGATCGTCGAATTCATCAATGCTGGTTCCAACGTGCTCCTCGCCCTTTCGGGAGAGAGCGCTGTCCCGGCCGCTATCAGCAGCCTTTTGCTGGAGTTGGACATCATGCTTCCTCAGGACAGAACGAGCTTAGTGGTGGATCACTTCAACTACGATACCAAGAGCGCTAGCGAGAAACACGATGTGCTCCTCCTTCCCTCATCCGGCTCCGCGCGCAAGAACGTCAAGGATTACTTCTCGGTCGATGGACTCGTGGCTCTGCCTCGCGCAGTGGGACAACTTCTTGGAAACGCCAGCCCGCACTTGTCGCCCGTCATCCGCGCCTCCGAGACCGCTTACACTTACAACCCTAAGGAAGATGCGGATGGCGCTGAGGATCCCTTTGCTACTGGCAAGCAAATCAGTCTCGTGACTGCCTTCCAGGCCGTCAACAGCGCTCGTTTCTCCATCTTGGGCAGCAGCGAAGCTCTCGAGGACTCCTGGTTTGATGCCTCTGTTCAGCTTGCTGGTTCCGACAAGCCTGCATCGAAGACTGCCAACCGCGCGTTCGCCCAGAAGCTTTCCGCCTGGACCTTCAAGGAGGCTGGTGTCATTCAGGCTGGTCAAATCACCCACTTCCTCAACGAGGGTGCTCAGAAGAACGCCGCCAACAGCTCTACTGGTGCGTCCCTCGCCGGTGTTGATGTCAACCCTGGCATCTACCGCATCAAGAACGACGTCTACTACTCGATCGAGATGTCAGAGTGGGTTGGTGACCACTGGGCGCCCTTCACTCCTGCTTCGGGCGATGACCTTCAGCTCGAATTCAGCATGCTTTCGCCCTTCCACCGCCTGAACCTCATTCCTTCCAGCACTACCGCCAACTCTACCATCTTCACTCAGACCTTCAAGCTGCCCGACCAACACGGTATCTACAACTTCTTTGTCGAGTACCGCCGTCCCTTCCTCACCAACATCGAGGAGAAGCGCACCGTCACCGTCCGCCACTTCGCGCACGACGAATACCCCAGGAGTTACGTTATCTCTGGAGCTTACCCCTGGATCAGCGGTATTTGGGTCACCATTGCCGGGTGGCTCGGCTTCGTCGCCCTCTGGATGTACAGCAAGCCCAGTCAGCCCAAGGCTGATATCAAAGTCGAGAAGAAGGCTTGATGGAGGTGATTTTGTACCGATCTTGTAACTTATGCTCACGAGGAGATAGAGAAATTCCAAAAGCACAAATTTTCAAAAGAGCCTTCACACTGAGCCTGATTGTCATGGGATACTTCCTTTTCTAACTAACTACGTCTCTTGAGCAGCATAAAATCCAAATCAATCGCTGTTATAACGTTTATCTTCAAGGTTCCGTCTCGCGAGATCGATCATGGAGCCAAGGAGATCGCGCTCCACAACAGAACACAAGCAACCTGTTTCCAAAACGAAAATGAAACCCCCTCCCAACAACATCAAAATCTGGGACAGGACCCAAGGTAAACTCACAACGCCAAAAACGCCGCAAACGCCAGCTCCATCATATCTCATCCAACGCTCGAAACCTTTTTTCATACAATGCCCGCAACAACCATCACAACCCAAACCACTCCCTCCTCCTCTCCTCAATGAACGCAAACTCCGTAGCGTTCCACTGACACCAACCCGCGTACGCCAAGCACAGCAGCAGCAGCGCAACAGCAATGCCCATCCAAGCGTCGACGCGCGACGCTTCATGCTGGACTCTGGCGAGCGCCGTCTCCAGCGCTCCGCGCGTAGCTTCCAACTGCGACTCAGAAGCATCGTGCTTCAAGGCGTTGATTCTTGTGCGGAGCACTAGGCGGGAAATCTGGTGCGCCACTGCGGAAGGTAAGGAGCGGACGGAGGGTGGTGGTGCTGGGAGAGAAGCGCTGGGGAGAGAGGCGTGGCTGTGGCTGCTGGATGGTGGTGCACCTGCTCCGATTGCGCTCTTGTGAGCTGGCTGGCTGTTCAGCTGGCGAAGATTTTCTGCCGTCAACAGTGGCAGCGGCGGCGAAGAAGGCAGATCGGCCAGAGGCGTTTCGGGAACACGCTCGAGAGCGTAGCTGGGCGGGCTGGAGGGCACGAGGAAAAAGCCCTTGCTGGCTTCGAAGTCTGCACTTTCTTCCTGAGCGAGGTTGTCGCCGTGATCCTGCGGAGGATTGGCAACGGAATCCAGGCTCCCCTTTGGAGTGTCGTTGCGGTGCGAGCCTGCAGGCGGTCCCGAAGGCGTGGGCTGCGTGGTGGCCTGGCTATTCACGAGCAGAGCCGCGTTCCTCCTCGCTTGCATTTTCCTGTACTTCGACGGCGTGTCGATGATAGGAGAGTCCGGCGAGATCGGGATACAGTTTTGGTTGTCGAGGTGTAGGCGTTGGTGAGGGCAGCGCCACTGGTTGCTGCTGTTGTTGGACGGTGGGCCGGTGGTGCCTGAGAGGGGGGTGCGGAGGGTGTTGATGTAGGGATTCATTT
>Ga0265797_10009426_pt1 | contig 12714 bp, 10 predicted proteins | sample P2T30metagenome_FD_192433 | JGI IMG/M metagenome (GOLD analysis project Ga0265797, IMG submission 192433) | Plant litter microbial communities from East Loma Ridge, Irvine, California - P2 T30 | ecosystem: Environmental > Terrestrial > Plant litter > Unclassified | place: USA: California... | reverse complement strand
CCTTCCTGAAGCGATGGGTGAAAGTGGGGTCGTACAGCTTGGAGCGCACCAGGGTGTCCCAGTGCAGCGCGCCCAGGGTCGGGCTGGCGACGATCATCGCCTGGCTGGCCACGCCAGCCTCGCGGCAGCGCGCCTTGATGTCGGCCAGCGTGCCGCGGATGATCTTTTCCTCACCCGGCCAGCTGGCTTTGTGCACCACCAGCATCGGCGAATCCTCGGGCCAGCCGGCGGCGCGCAGCGCGGCCTCGATCTTGTACATCAAGGTGATCGACAGGAAGATGCACAACGTGCTGCGGTGCGCGGCCAGGCTGGCCAGGTCTTCGCCGTCGGGCATCGGCGTGCGGCCTTCGACGCGCGTGAGGATCACGGTCTGGGTGACCTCGGGTAGCGTCATCGACTCGCCCGCCGCCGCCATCGACGCCATCGCCGAGGACACGCCCGGCACCACGGCCCATTCGATGCCGGCGCTCGTCAATGGACGCGCCATCTCGATCAGTGCGCCGTACAGGCCGGGGTCGCCGGTCTGCAGGCGCACCACGGTCGCGTGCGCGCGCGCCTGCTCGGCCAGCCAGGCCGTCATCGCTTCGAGCGTCATGTCCTTGGAGTCGCGGATCACGCAGCCCGGCGGCGCATACAGGGTGGCGGCCTGGTCGACCAGCGAGCCGGCGAACAGGATCGCGCCGGCCCGCTCCAGCAGCCTGCGGCCCTTGACGGTGAGAAGTTCCGGGTCGCCGGGGCCGGCGCCCACGAACCAGACCTTGCCAAGGGTATCGGTGAGTGTCATGTTAATTGCCTTGTTGTGAATGAATGGGCAGCACGGGCAGCGCGTCCAGCACGGCCTCCACGCTGCGCGGCGCCGGGCCGCGCGTCAGCACGCCGCGCGCCACCAGGTGCGCATGCAAGGAGAGCGCCAGCGGCAGGCGCTGGCCGCAGGCGTGCAGCAGCCCGGCCTGGGCCGCCACCTCCGAGGCTGCGCCGGAGGCGATGCAGCGTCCGGCCACCATCAGGTGCAGGTCGTCGGCCCAGGCGTAGGCGAAATCGATGTCGTGGGTGGAGAGCAGGATGGTCACGCCGCGCGCGGCCAGGCTGTCCAGCAGCTGCGCCAGTTCCGCCTGCATGGGCGCGTCCAGCCCGGCCATCGGCTCGTCCAGCAGCAGCACCTCGGGCTCCATCGCCAGCACGCCGGCGATGCAGACGCGCTTCTTCTGGCCGAAGCTCAGGTGGTGCACGGGCCGCTGCGCATGCTCGCGCATGCCGACCGCATCCAGCGCGGCGGCCACGCGCGCGCGCACGGTGGCGTGGTCCAGGCCCAGGTTCAGCGGACCAAAGGAGACGTCTTCCTCGACCTGGGCCGAGAACAGCTGGCGGTCCGGATTCTGGAACACCAGGCCGACACGGCGCCGCAAATCCGCCAGGCCGGCGCGGTGGTAGTCGACAGGCCGGCCGTCGATGCGCAACTGGCCGGCGCTCGGACGCAGCAAGCCGTTCAGGTGCTGCAGCAGGGTCGTCTTGCCGGCGCCGTTCGCACCCAGCAGCGCATGGCGCCGGCCGCGCGCCAGGGCCAGGCTGCAGCTGCGCAGTCCGGCGCTGCCATCGGCGAACACGTGGTCGACCGCCTGCAATTCGAGCAGCGGAGTCACAGCCGGTCCCCCACGGCGATGGCCAGCAGCAGCGCGCCCGCCAGCAAGGCAAGGGCATTCTGGCGCCGTGCCTGCGGATAGGCGGCCGGCAGGAAGCGCAAGCTGCCCTGGTAGCCGCGCGCATCGGCCGCCATCTGCAGCGCCGCCGCGCGCTGCCATACCTGCACCGCCATCTGGCCGGCCAGCAGCCCGGCCGAACGCCAGGCATGGCGCCAGCCGCGGTAGCCCAGGCGAGCGCTTTGCGCGGTCACGCCCTCTTCCCAGGCCTGGCGCAGCACGAACAGCATGCGGTAGCTCAGCGCCATCAGGTCGAGCAGCAGCTCGGGCACGCGCACGCGGCGCAGTAGCGCCAGCAGGTCGGGCAGCGGCGTGGTGAGCACGAGGCCGAGCAGCGCCGCCAGCACCGCCAGCGAGCGCAAGGCGGTGGCCGCGACCCTCGGCAGCAGCGCCGGCATCGGGTGCCAGTTGCCGTCGACGCCCGGTGACACCAGCATCGTCAGGCAGGACAGCAGCAGGAAGCCGAGCGGCGCGAGCAGGACGCTCATATAAGTACGCAAGGCCACGCGCGCGCCCAGCATCGTCACCAGCATCGACAGCCCCGCCAACAAGGCCAGCACGTCCGGGCTGCGCGCGACCCAGGCCGCGACGACGCCCGCCAGCGCGAACAGCGCCTTGGCGGAGGGCGCCACGCCGCGCCAGCGGCAGGCATAGGCGGCCGTATCAATCCGCACGGGCGTCCTGTGCGGATGTGGATGCACCATCGGCGCGGCGTGCGCGTTCGCGCGCCACCGACAGGCCGAGCCAGAAGCCGATCACGCCGGCGCCCACGGCCGCCTGCAGCGCGAACAGCAGCGATGCGATCTCGCCGCTGGCCGGTTCGAACACCGGCGCGAACCAGGGTTTATATGCTGGCGCAATGCTGCCGATCGCCTGCTGCGCGCGCTCGTCGGAGCCGCCGAACATGGCCGGCGCGGCGGTCCCCGGCACTGCCGGCGGCGCGGCGGCAAACCACAGCGGCAGCACGGTCAGGAGCACGACCGCCGCCAGGATGCCCCAGGTGCGCGTCTTCATGCGGCCTTCCTCGCGCCCAACGCCATCACCGGCAGCGAACGCAGTTCCTGCGCATTGAAGCGCGCCATCGCGTTCACGACCAGCACCGTGAGCAAGCCTTCGCTGATCGCGATCGGCACCTGGGTCAGCGCGAAGATGCCGGCGAACTTGACGAAGGAAGCGTAAAAGCCGCCGACCGCATCCGGGAATGCCCAGGCCAGCTGCGCCGAGGTGGTGACATAGGTCGCCAGGTCGCCCAGGCAGGCGGCCAGGAACACGGCCACGGAACGCGACAAGCCGAGCACCGCGGCCACGCGGAACACGCCGTAGGAGACAAAGGGACCGACGATCGCCATCGAGAACACGTTGGCGCCCAGCGTGGTGAGGCCGCCATGGGCCAGCAGCAGCGCCTGGAACAGCAGCACGACAAAGCCCACCGGCACCATCGCCGCGGGGCCGAACAGCAGCGCGCCGAGCCCGACGCCGGTCGGATGCGAGCAGCTGCCAGTCACCGACGGCAGCTTCAGCGCCGACAACAGGAAAGCGAAGGCGGCGGCCACGCCCAGCAGCATGCGCCGCTCGGGATGCGCGCGCAAGCTGCGCCCCATCGCATGCAGGCCCCAGGCCAGGACAGGTGCGGAGACGGCGGCCCAGCCGAGCGCGTGCGCGGGCGGCAGGAAACCTTCCATGATGTGCATTCGAAACCTCCCGTCGAATGGTCGATAAGGACACCAGACGGAGGCAGAAAAGACGGTCGACGGAGGCTGGGCGCTGGATGCAGGATGCGGAAAGCCGGTCGACAGCGGCTTCCCGTCACCCCGGGGAATGGTGCTGACAATTCGGGCCGGTATTCTGGCTCGCCTTCATCCTCCTCCGGGCCTTCCCGCGATCGCGTCGCAGTGGCATGTTGCCGGAGTCGTCAGGCTTACAGCAGCGGGGGCTGCACCGGAATGGCCGCATTCTGCATGCGGGGTCACCGGTTTCCCGTTTAACGCCATTCCCGGGCGGGAATGGGCGCACCCAAAGCGGGGATATTACACGGATGAGCACAGGCGTGCCAGTCTTGCCATGTCCTTGGGGCCGCATGCGGTGTTGTTTTATCAGAATGGCCAGCATACAAATATTGAAACGCAAATAGATGTTTCTTAGAATAAATGCATGACCATCTCCATCGACCTGGAGCAGTATTCGACCGCCTGCAGGGTGGCTGCGTCCGCGTATATCCGGCAATCGACCCGCTTCAAGGTGAACGATCTGCGCATCGTCGACGCGCGGCCGGCGCTGAGGCAATTCGCCATCCGGGTCCGCCACGACCTGGAGGTCGTCGCCGATACCCAGGAATACCACGGCAGGCAAATGCCCGAGCCACATGACGCCACGTTCGCCGATCCGAACTGGTACTACCAGGAAGTGGCGCTGCAAACCGAAGCGGAATGGTCGCGCCGGGAAACCATCGACAGCCTGGTCGATGACGTCACCCACCGGGGTTATGCGTCGATTTCCCAACGGACCCGCATCCGCACCCATCCGCGCAGGCTGTTCCACACCTATACCTGCACCGGTTGCCACGGCAACGGGACGGTCACCTGCCACTCGTGTTTCGGCGCGGGCCAGGTATCGTGCAACTGGTGCCATGGCCGCGGCCGCACCAGCTGCTCCACCTGCGGCGGCGCCGGGACGCGCACCGAACACCGGACGACCACGGACCACCATGGCAGCACACACACCCACATGGACACCCATGCGTGCCACGCCTGCCATGGCGGCAGCGTGAGCTGCTCGTGGTGCCACGGCTCGGGGCGCAAGCGCTGCGGCAGCTGCGACGGCAGCGGCCGAGTGACCTGCGCCGACTGTGCCGGCCACGGCTGCCGCACCAAGGTGACCGCCACCCACACCGATGCCGTGCCCCATTTCAGCGGCCATTATCCCGGCGACGTGCCGGCCTACGTCACGCCGCCGTGACCCGGGCCGGCTTTCCGGCCCTGGCCCGCCACGGCGACATCACCTTGCAGGACGTGATGGCGCCCAGCGGCACGCCGGCGGCGGAATTCGTCTACACCTGCACGATGCCGTTCTGCGAGATGACGGTCGAACTGCGGGGCAAGCTGTCGCACTGGGTCCTGTTCGGCCGAGCCCCGCAGATCCTCGATGCCGGCGGCGTGCTGGAAAACTTGCTGGAAGCCGATGCCGGGCAGCTGCATGAGATGGCATCGGGCCGCGCGCGCTGGCTGCCATGGTTCCAGGTGTCTGCGCAACAGACCATGGCGAACTTCCTGGCGTCCGACCTGAACCAGGAAATCATCAAGGGCGACACCGAGGGGCTGAAGCCCTATGCGATCCGGGAACGCGTCAAGCGCTCGGTCTCGGAAAGCTATGTCAAGCGCAGCCTGGAAGACCTGCATGCGCTGGTTGCGGCGACCGCGCGCTGGTCGCGGGTGGCGTGGGTGCTGGCCTTCATCCTGCTGGCGCTGCCGTTCGCGCTGGTGGCCAGTGCCTGCCTGCATACGGAGCGGATCGACGTGGCCGCCCCCGCGTCGCAGTTTTTCCTGTATGCGCCCGACCCGAGCGGCATCCTGTGGGACATGGGATGGCTGACGCTGCCGCTCACGCTGCCCGGCTGGTTCGTGGCGCGCTGGCTCAGCACGCGCTGGCTGCGCAGGGCCGGCGGCACGGCGGCGGTCGCCTGGGCCGGCCACCGCGGCCTGGTGATGGGCAAGTGGACCGCGCTGGCCGTGATCGCATCCGCGCTGGGCGTGACCGGCATGGCGTTCAACCGCTGGCCGCTCTGGATCGATGGCGCGGGCAAGGCGTATGGGGCATTGTCGCTGTTCCAGGCGCCGCACCTGGTCGAACCGGTGCCTGCGCCGGCGCTCCTGGCGGCCAGTGTGCCGGTGGCCGACGCAGCGCCCGTGCCGGCTGCCAAGGACAAGCATCCGGGCAAGAAACCGGTCAAGAAGAAAAAACCCAAGCACAGCCCTGCGGAAAGCGCCAGGCCGGCAGACGCGCCGCATGATCCTCCGGTGCACGACGAGGGCCGGATTTCCTCCAGCTGAGAACCATGTGCAGGCAGCGGAATCTTTCGCCGCCGATGAGGTCTACGAGCTCACAGTCCACAGTCCACAGGAGAACGATCATGGCCTACGTCGATGGTTTCGTGATTCCGGTCCAGAGGGCAAAGCTCGATGCCTACAAGGACATGGCCAGCAAGGCAGGCAGGATCTGGCGCGAACTCGGCGCGCTGGAATTCCGCGAATGCATCGGCGACGACGTCAAGCCCGGCAAGCTGACCTCGTTTCCGCAGAGCGTGATGCTGGAAGACAGTGAAGTCGTGGTGTTTTCGTGGATCGTCTATGAATCGCGTGCCAAGCGCGACGAGGTCAACGAGAAGGTGATGAAGGATCCGCGCATGGCCGAGCTCATGAAGCAGGAGAACATGCCCTTCGATGGCAAGCGCATGATTTATGGGGGATTCGAGATGGTGGTGGACATGTGAAGCACGTGAAAAAAGCCCGCGCCCGCTTTTGAGGGCGGCATGCGACCCTCGGCAGGTGCAGGCTTTTTGCCAGGTCACTGTTGATGCACGATGCTCCCCTGCACAGCCGGACCGGCATTGCCCGGGCCGGCCGACCGGTTGTCGTAATCGACCACCTCGGCCCGGGTCACGGGGTCGACATGCCAGATCTTCAGGCCAAAACGGCCGCTCCCGCCTTCGCCGCTTGTCGTGCTCACGGTGAACCGGTAATCGCCGGTCCCGTTCACCGTGCCGCTGCCTTCGAACTGGCTGCGCTGGCCCTGCACCGCCACTGGCTTGATGGCCTGGCTGCGGAAATCCAGGGTGCCTGTACGGAATTGCAACGCCGCTTTTGCGGCGGCGGCCTTCGCCCCGGTCGTCATTGGCGCGACGAAGTCGAACGACGCCGTGCCGCCCGCACGCCTGGCGGTCCCCTGCGGCGACAGGAAGCGCCCACTGCCGCGAACCACACCCTCGGCCTTGCCGTAGACGACGATCCTGCGCGTGACCGTGACACGCTGTCCGCCGAGATCAGTCACCGTTGCACCGATCGTATGAATACCCGGTACCGTGTAGACATGGCTTGCCCTTGCGCTGCCGCTGCCCCCGCTTTCGCGTGCCTGGCCGGGCTGGTCGCCGCTGCCGTCGCCCCAGGACCAGGTGACGTAGTGCCGTGCGGCCGTGTCCGCGCCGGCAAAGCTGACCGTGGCGTCGACCGGCGCGCCGACCTCGGCCATGTCGACGGATGCGATCGGGCCCACCGCATGCGTTCCCGCGCAGCCGCAGTCAGGCTTGAGCAGGACCGGCCCGGCATTCGAGGTCGCCGCGATCGTCCCGTTGTCCGAGATGGCGAAGGCGAAATCCACGACCAGTCCCGCGGGCGCGTGGCGCAGGCGCGTGTTCAGGTCGACCAGCCCTTCCCTGGCGCTCCAGATGACGGCACGCAAGGCGCCGCTTCCGACGGTGGCCCCGCCAACGACCTGTCCCTTGTCGTTGACGTCGCTGGCGCTCGAACTCGGCCCGCCCAGCGTACCGAACCTGACCAGGCCGTCGGCGCGGGTCCACGAAAACCCACGCTGGTCGGCCCAGCCATTGATGACGCCAACCACCTGCCCGCTGTTGTTGATCGCTGACGCAAACGATTCCCTGCCGCCGCCAACCCCGAGATCCTTCATGCCGCTGCCCGGACTCCAGATGAACGCGTGCCAAGCATCGCCGGGGACCATGGCGTAGCCGGCCACCTGGTCCTTGTCGTTCACCGCGACGGCATAGGAAGACGTACCGCCCAGGGTGCCCAGGTCGATCAGGCGGGTCTTCCTGGTCCATGCAAAGGCATGCGGATCACCACCGGCGGCCAAGCCCCATCCCGTAACCAGGCCGCTGCCGCCGATCGCCGTGGAAGAGGTAAAGCCGGAAGCGCCTGCGCCGGGAAAGACACTGATATCTTCCAGGCCGCCTCCGGGGTTCCAGCGGAAGGCGTGTGCCGTGCCGTCAGGGGTGTCGGAACCGCCCGCCACCTGCCCGCGGTCATTGATGGCGGCGCCGTATCCGTTGTCGCCACCAAGCGTCGCGAGCTCGATGATGCCGGTGCGCCGGGTCCACACGAACCCGCGGCTGGAGGCACCCGCGTTGGTCGAAAGGGTGCCGGTGACCTGGCCGGCATTGTTCAGCCCTAATGTATTGAACCCCAGGCCAACGAGAACGGGACCGATACCGACAATGCGCGTCCCGTCATAGAAAAAGGCTTGGTCGCCGATGGTATAAGCCACCTGGCCGCGGTCATTGATCTGCGGGACCGACGTGAATCCCTCCGCGCCGAGGTTGATCACGCGATAGTTCGTCGGTGTTGCAGACGCATGCCCGGACGAGGCAAGGGCCTCGGCCTGCGGCTGCTGGGCGCCGGCGGCACCAGCCAGGCTCATGCTGCCAAGCAAGCCCCCCAGCAGGCGCAGCAGACGTCTTCTTGCCGGATCCGTTGTAGTGATACGTGACATGTTGTCTCCAGATGAAGGTGGGGAAAGCAGACACCGCGACTACTCCGCAGCGTCCCGCTTACCCGATCTTCATACGGCGCCTGTACCGGCGACATGGACTGGGACAGACCGGGCAGCACCAGTTGGCGCACCGGATCAACATCCGCGCATTTGGCGAAAAGTCCGAAAAAAAACCCACTGCCGTGAAGCAGTGGGTTTTTTCTACTACGAAAACAGAACGGCGCGACTCAGAACGGGATGTCGTCATCCATATCCGAGAAGTTCGGCGCCGGTTTCGGCTGCGGACGGGCTGCCGGTGCCGGCGGGGCCTGGCGCTGCGGCGCCGGACGGCTCGGCGGGGCGTCGTAGCCGCCACCACCACCACCGCCGTAGCTGTCGTCGCCACCGTAGCTGTCGCCGCCGCCCATGCCCTGGCGGCCGCCCAGCATCTGCATGTTTTCAGCGATGATATCGGTCGCGTAGCGTTCGATGCCGTCCTTGTCCGTGTACTTGCGGGTCTGCAGGCGGCCTTCGACGTAGACCGACGAACCCTTCTTCAGGTATTGGCCGACGATCTCGGCCAGGCGGCCGAAGAACGAAATACGGTGCCACTCGGTCAGTTCCTTCTGCTCGCCGCTGTTGCGGTCCTTCGATTTGTACGAAGTCGCGACCGCGATGTTGGCGATGGCGTCGCCGCTCGGCATGTAGCGGATTTCCGGATCGCGGCCGAGGTTGCCGACGATGATGACCTTGTTGACTGATGCCATGGTGAAACTCCTATGTTTGATCCCCGGCTCTGCGTATTGACTAAGTGCCGGAGAAACTGTTGATGTGCGTCCGTTATTATGCCTGTTTGGCTGACCTTAGCGGCAATTTTTTGAAGGTGTTGCAGGCTGGCGGACGTCCCTGTTTTCGACATCCGCTCAGACAAGCAAAATGGGGCCGAAGTGCCCGTTTTGGAAGAGACACTGGTCAAAATTCTCGAGGTAACAATGCGCTAGGCAAGGTGTCATTTGAGATTGACCGCCGTGATCGCGCCCTTCAAGGGGGTGATGTACAGCACGCCGTTCGGCGAGAGCGACAGCCAGCCGCCTTCCGGATAACGCCACACGACTTTACGCGTCGCGATGTCGATCGCCACCGTCCCCAGATCGGCGCGCGAGCTGCTGACGAACAGCAGGTTACGGGTGGCCAGGATGGCATTCGATACCAATGCCGGGGCCGGCGGCGGCATGCGCCACAGGGTCTTGCCGGTCGCGCTGTCGATCGCCTGGATGCCATCGCCGGCGACGCCATACAGCACGGGCCCCGGCGGCGCCGCCAGTTCCAGCAGCTCCGGCCCCTGCCATTTGAATGTGCCCTGCGCCAGGTCCGTCGCCACCAGCCCACCCGCGGCGAGCGCGTAGGCGGTGCCATCCGAGACCATGCCCGGCATCGGCGCATCGGTGAATTGGCGGTGATGCTCGAGCACCGTCTTGCCGCTGCGCGCATCGAAGCCGAGCAGGCCGCCGCTGGAAAACGCCGCATACACCCGGCCGCCCTCGACCGCCGGCGCGAAGGCGTGGTTCGGCGCGCCCGGCCACTCGCTTTCCCACAGCAGTTCATGGGTCGCGCGGTCGAATTTCGCCGTCAGCTTGCCGCTAGCGCGGTCGTTCACGTAGATGCCGTCGCCCGCGACCACGGGCGCCAACCGCAGGTCGGCCGTCGAGTGCCCGAGCGTGCGCCGGCCCGGCATGGCCCGCTTGTCGAGCAGCTTGCCGGTGCGCTGGTCGAAGAACCACAAGGCGTCGCCATCGGCGCCGGCGGCGCTGCTCAGGATCACCTTGCCGTCGTGGACGGCCGGCGGATCGACGACGTCGAGCTTGCCGAGCGGGGCCGTCCAATGTTCCTTGCCGCTCGCTTCGTCGATGGCGTATAGGCGCCAGGTCCCATCGGCATTGGCCAAAACGGCAAACGCCTGGCCCTTGTCGAGCGCAAGCTGGGCCTGCGACACGGTGGCGCCGGCCGGCAGCTGCCAAGTGAAGCGGCGCGAGAAACGGGCGGGATCGAAGCTGGCAGGCACGTAATTCGTGTGGCCGGCGTTGCCGCCCGTGGTCGACCAGGCGGGGATACCGGGGACGGCGGACAGGGCCGTTAAGCCGGCCGCCGCCATCGACGGCAGCACGACGGCGGCAGCGCTGGTCCGTGTGGCAGCCGCCGTCGTCCTGGCGGCAGGCGCGCGGCCGCCGCTGCCACAGCCGGCTTGCGCGATGGCGAGCGTCAGGAAGCAGAGCGTGCGCAGAACGGTTTTCATGGAATCGGCCAGGGATTTGGAAGCTTTGAAGGGCGGAAAGTATTCCACCGACTGCCCTGCCTCTCAATTCCACGCTGATTCCTACCAAAAGTAATTACGAACTTCATACTTTTGATAAAACACCATGCATGCGCCAGAAATTTATTTTCAGATTTTGATCGCTTTGTCATTGAAGAGGGCTTGAAACAGCCCACATACAAGCGGACCCCGTGGAATCCGTTGCGCCCGCTTGCAAGACTGCCATGCAAGGATATTCACGCCTGCACGAGCACCTCAGTGGCACATTACGCGGCACATACGGGCAAGAAAAAAAACGGCTATAGTTAACGGTTCTCCCCGATTGGCCCGCTCACCGCGACAGTCTCGTGCGCCGGCCCTCAAACCATGTGAAAGGCTTCAAAAAAGCGAATGGAAGAAATCCGTATCCGCGGCGCCCGCACGCACAATCTCAAGAACATCAACCTCGACCTGCCGCGCAACAAGCTGATCGTGATCACCGGCCTGTCGGGTTCCGGTAAATCTTCGCTCGCCTTCGATACCCTGTATGCCGAGGGCCAGCGCCGCTACGTCGAATCGCTGTCGGCCTATGCGCGCCAGTTCCTGCAGTTGATGGAAAAGCCGGACGTCGACATGATCGAGGGCCTGTCCCCCGCCATCTCGATCGAGCAGAAGGCGACCTCGCACAACCCGCGCTCGACCGTCGGCACCGTCACCGAAATCCACGACTACCTGCGCCTGCTGTACGCGCGCGTCGGCACGCCTTACTGCCCGGACCACTCGCACGAGCCGCTGGCCGCGCAGACCGTCTCGCAGATGGTCGACGCCGTGCTGGCCATGCCGGAAGGGACCAAGCTGATGATCCTGGCGCCGGTCGTGGCCAACCGCAAGGGCGAGCACGGCGATCTGTTCGAAGCCATGCAGGCGCAGGGCTTCGTGCGCTTCCGCATCCAGAGCGGCACCGGCAACGCCAAGATCTACGAGATCGACGACCTGCCGAAACTGAAAAAGACCGAGAAGCACACGATCGACGTCGTGATCGACCGCATCAAGGTGAATGCCGAGATCAAGCAGCGCCTGGCCGAGAGTTTTGAAACCGCGCTGCGCATCGCCGACGGCCGCGCCGTGGCGTATGAAATGGATACCGAGAAGGAACACATCTTCTCGAACAAGTTCGCCTGCAACGTCTGCGGCTATTCGCTGCAGGAACTGGAGCCGCGCCTGTTCTCGTTCAACAACCCGATGGGCGCCTGCCAGGAATGCGATGGCCTGGGCCACATCGAGTTCTTCGATCCGAAGCGCATCGTCGCCTTCCCGAATTTGTCGCTGGCCTCCGGCGCCGTGAAGGGCTGGGACCGCCGCAACCAGTTCTACTTCCAGATGCTGACCAGCCTGTCCAGCCACTACGGTTTCGAGCTGGACAAACCCTTCGAGCAGCTGCCGAAGTCGGCCCAGGACGTGGTGCTGTTCGGCTCCGGCAAGACCTCGGTGCCGTTCGCCTACGTGAACGAGCGTGGCCGCACCGTGATCCGCGAGCACACCTTCGAGGGCGTGGTGAACAACCTGCAGCGCCGTTATCGCGAAACCGATTCGATGGCGGTGAAGGAAGAGCTGGCGAAGTTCATCAACGAGAAGGAATGCCCGACCTGCAACGGCGCGCGCCTGCGTACCGAAGCGCGCTACGTCAAGATCGGCAATGGCGAGCAGCAGCGCGCGATCTACGAGGTGGCCAGGACCCCGCTGCGCGACTGCCTGAAGTATTTCGATTCGCTGCAGCTGACTGGCGCCAAGAAGGATATCGCCGAGCGCGTCATCAAGGAAATCGTGGCGCGCCTGAAATTCCTGAACGACGTCGGCCTCGACTACCTGTCGCTGGACCGCAGCGCCGACACGCTGTCGGGCGGCGAAGCCCAGCGTATCCGCCTGGCCTCGCAGATCGGTTCCGGCCTGACCGGCGTGATGTACGTGCTGGACGAGCCGTCGATCGGCCTGCACCAGAGAGATAACGACCGCCTGATCGCGACCCTGAAACACCTGCGCGACATCGGCAACTCGGTGCTGGTGGTCGAGCACGACGAGGACGCGATCCGCACCGCCGACTACATCGTCGACATGGGTCCGGGCGCCGGCGTGCATGGCGGCGCCGTGATTGCCGAGGGTTCGCTCAAGGACATCATGAAGAGCAAGGAGTCGCTGACCGCGGCTTACCTGTCCGGCAAGAAGAAGATCCACGTGCCGAAGAAGCGCACC
>Ga0265797_10009425_pt1 | contig 12715 bp, 6 predicted proteins | sample P2T30metagenome_FD_192433 | JGI IMG/M metagenome (GOLD analysis project Ga0265797, IMG submission 192433) | Plant litter microbial communities from East Loma Ridge, Irvine, California - P2 T30 | ecosystem: Environmental > Terrestrial > Plant litter > Unclassified | place: USA: California... | reverse complement strand
ATGAAGGGCAGAAGCTTGCAACCTCACATTTTGACATCCACCAATACATGAAAATCCTTTGGATGATTCATCATAGAGTGGAATGTCTGCGCACAGCTCCTGATATGGAAGTCCAGACAGAAGTTCTCGGATTGCGTAAAGGAACAGGCAAAGGAGACAACGAAAAATGCGCTGTTGAACTGGTCAACGCTACGGCAAAGGAAAAACAGTCAGTCGTTTGTTGTGATCAATCCACTGGTCAGACACCTTTACATCTGGCCGCTGAAAGAGGTCTGACACGAACAAACAGGTTACTCATGTCAGCAAACGCGAATATTGACAGAACAGACATAATGAAAGGTCAGTTATGCACTACGCTGTCACAGAAGGGGATAGAGAGACTGCAGAGTGCCTCCACAATCTTGCTGCGTCAACCCAGACATCACGAAAAAGGGAGACCCCCCTTCACTTGGAATTTTATTATGGCAGGCTCAGAAACTGCGTCATGCAGAGAAATGGGTCCCGGCGTTCATTCTCTATCAAAAGCTGCGAACACCCAACTCGACTATGCTAGTAGCTGACAAAGGATGACTGTCGACTTTCACGACTCGCAACCCCGCTTTGTGAAATATTTGTTCGAATTCGTCTTCTGTCCTCACCCTTCCAGAGGTCATAACCCATATCTGCATATCTACAGACGTCTGAAGTCGGTTGAAGCCAGAGCGTGGCATCAGCATATCGTGGACGAGGAGCTTGCTGTAACCTGGTGTCATCGCGTCTCTGATGTGGCGGAGGATCACAAGTGCATCCTCGTCATTCCAGTCGAGCAGAACGTTGTGCAGGTAATAAACACGAGAACCTCTGATCGGTTGCGGTTTGAAGAAATTGTGAGCCACTCTTCTAACCTTTGCATCGCACGTCGCTTGCTCAAGCACCGAGGGCATGTCTTGAAGGAACAAGTGCTCCTCATAACCGGGGTGTGCCAGGCGGAAGCTGTCAATATCTTTACCTTGGCCCCCGCCGATATCAACCAGCATAGGGCCCCCAGCGTAGTCTGCTAAGATTGCTTCGGTGTTGTATAGTGTCGTCCATGGGATATCGTTGCCGCTGTAACTTGCCACAAAATTGTTGAAAACGGTAGCTTCTGCGTCATTCTCGAGTTTCTCATGATATTCAAAGACGGTATTACTGCAGGCCTTATGGTTCTGGAACAGGCCGTTGCGTGGATCGCAGCTGGGTCGATAGGATGCGGCTCGCAGGAAACCGGGAAGCTGCAAATAAAGATGTCCGCCCACTGAAAAACTAGATCACCGTCAGTAAGGGACTGATATCACCGGGCATCCGGCGCTTACTGATAGATGATGCCAGCTCTGGTGAGCGGGTCGCAAAGTGCTCTGGACATCGCTGTCTGTGCATAGGTCTCCGGACTGACTTCGTTGATGACTCCGTGGGATGCAAGATGTCGAAGCAAGCGTCCTGCAGCGGTATCGTAAGTGGTTATCCGACTGATCATGCGATGATTTGATTACTCATGGTGGCAAACTCCACTCCAACAAGCCATCCCAGCTCCGTGGGTGTCAATTCTTCGTCAGCCAGAGTACACCCACAGACTTCAGCCCACAAGCCGAAAAGATTCGTATCTAGACAGACTTTGATGGCAGCGATGAGAGATGGCTGACCAACCACCATCTCCCACAGCCTCTCATGAGGTTTCTCGTACTCCAGTAGTTGCTGACGTAAGGAGCGCACTTTGCACATCCGGTCTTCTTCGCTCAGCGGCTCAACCCCGCCGTTGGCTTTGTTGCTTGCAATTGATGACATTTACACCAGCGGGAAGTGATCAGGATTCACTGATGGTGTTCTGTGGGAGCTGTAATGGATATTGCGAAGATAGCTCCTCATTTATGTAGTCTTTCCAGCATCGTCCCTTCTTCTATCGCCGCTACAAGCGAGACGCTCGGCCGATATTTCGCGGCTCGATGAGCCAGGACTTCATTTGATTGGGCAACAGCTCGAAAACGACAAAGGTCAAAGCTGCGCGCGCATCCATCGGTCAAAAGTCGAACGAGTCGACCCAGGACGTGCATTGTCCGACAAGGTGGATCTGCTTACGTTTACACGGGCATCTACCGGTTACGGCAAGTACATCAATCCTGTTTCACTGACTGCTTGTCTACACCGCTATCTCTACAGCAGCCCACCTTGCCCTGTTCCAGCGTCGCGTGTCATCAAGCTCGGTGTATCTAGGCATGATATCTGGATCTTGCCCGAACTCCCTGCTGTAGTAATTGGAGCCATACTTCGAAACGTACAATTTCAACTGCAACTATTGAGATCATCGATCTCAATGGTCGACGCTCAGACTTCATGACTAATCTCGGGCTTGCCTCATTGCAGCATCGCTCCTTGCCCAGCGCAATGTAGTCATCCGTCTTGAAGTCCTGGTGTGATGTTGCCGTAAGCAGGTTCAGTCAGACCTTGAGCATAAGTCGCCACTGCTTTCTAACATAGCATCCACCGACGGTCATGTCCAATGAAATGACCATGTTCAATGTCGTGTCCAATGAGTGGATGCAATGTCCAATGTCATGTCCGTCAATGTCCAATGTCAGGGAAGGGAAGGGGTTGGTGTTGGAATCGCGTGAAAAGGTAAATTTCTGCTAGAATGCTCTGAGTACACGTCAGCCTGTGTGAGTGATATCTAACTATGTTCACAGGTCATCACCTGATTCCTCCACCTCTTCGTCGCCCTGTAGTACGAATTCCTCGTCAATAACACCGCTGGTTTGCCAGTGCTTCAAGCACTCCAGCACCTCTATCATGCTCGCGCTGAGCGACGCACGAGACCATGAGACAATGCGTCTGGCGCCACTGAATACCCTCTCAGACTCTGCGCTCATCGCCTGTGCTGTGAATACATTGATAGCGTGTTGCGATAGCAGTGGGTAGATCTCCCGCTGTGCTGGTTCTATCCACCATTGAATAACGCTACGAGTAGTGAAGTCTATAGTATCGGGTGGCGCATCAATGAAGCGGTCAAACTCGTCCTTGATACCTACACCCTTTAGCTTCTGCTTTGCAGCAACCTCACGTTCCCAGCGCGTGAAGTCATCGAGTACTGCGGCATCGTCCGGCTCCGTGGTCTCAACAGTTGTGCTGGTGGCATTGTAGGCATCCATCTGGGTATGCCATAGCTCTCTTGCACGTCTGACGCCTTCGTTGATCCAACTTGCTTTCCATACCGCTAGTAGGTAGTTCTTGCGCCTGTTTGGATGAAGTAGTATAGCACTAACATAGGCAGCCGAGTCATCTAGTAGCGTGTAGTACTTGTCGAAAGCATACCAGCAAGTCATAAGGCTCTTGCAGAGCTCTACGTTATGCTTATACCTCTCCTTCATCGTGCTAAGATGCACTGCAAGGAAGTCGAACGTGTGCTGCACAAGGTCGAGTGTTACGGCGTCGCCTTCAAGCTTCTTTGTAGCGATTTTGAAGGGGTGGAGTATGCTAATTGAGATAGCAATAAGGTCCCATTCTTTTGCTGTGAGCTCGTTGTCGGCTACCGAGTCGTTGGGGTGGTTGTGGATAAGCTTGTTGATGGATTCGCGTAGTTCATATGCCTGGTAGAACTCTTCAAACCAACTGTACCATCTAGTGTCGTTTGGGGCGTATAATGACCGGCCGGCGAGCTTCTTGAACTCAGCGTGCAGTTTCTCATTGCTACGTACACGTCTTCCGAAAGCGTGCACCTTCTTATGAGGAACAGTACTCAGCCAACCTTCAGAGTCTCGCTTTGATAGTAGGACTATTTCTTCATCGGCGTCGCGGTGACTAGTCTCCGATTGTCGGATAGCCTCATCGATTGCTTCTTTATCCTTTGCAAATAAGAAGGCTTGCATTGGAAGGTTCAAGGAGTGACCGGTACAGCGTAGTCGATGTTCGATAGGGTCCCATTTGTATCCAAGATTCTTTGAAAGCGCACAACACATAGTGTCGTTGCAGGTGGCGTTGTCGGTCGTAGTGTAGCCGAGCAGGTGCTTGATGCCATATGTATCCAGTATCTTGATCACCTCCGTCGCAACCTTGACCCCTGCATGGCCTGCTGGCATCTCAGGCAAACCGAGCAATGCTTTCGCTACCTTGCCATCAGGCCTTAACCAGTGTGCTGTTACTGCCTGCAGTTCGTGCTTGTTCGGTGACCTCCATGTGTCTGTTGTGATATGAATCTTGGTCAAACTGAGCTGGAGCGCTTCCGAAAGTTGTGTACGGCGGACTTTGAAGGTGCGGCGGATGTGGTTTGCAGTCGTTGTTGGAGACTCCCAGAGTGCGCGTGGGGCCATAGGATTAGCAGCATAGATGAGGCTGTTCATTGTCACGTAGGTAGGTAGTGCGAGAGGCAGATCGTGTTGAACTACAAGGCGGAGAACGTTTTGCTTGATCTGCTCAGCGTCGGCTGCAACCCTGAGTATCTCGCGGCGCTCTAGACCTAGCTCTTGATCACTCTTCATCTTCTGCTTTCCGAAGCAATCGATCAAGTTCTGCTGTTTCGCCTTCTTGTGTGTACTCGTTGGCGCTTCACTGATTACCACGCTATGTACAGACTTCATGTGATGCCTGATGCCTGTAGAGCTGACTACCGAGTACTCCGAGCACTCCGGCCCTTCGTATTTACAGTACCATATTGCTCTACCTACTGAGTTGCGCTCAGGTTCGACGCCTTGAATGGGCCTGCGAGAGTGCTCCCAGAGCTCGTGGTTCCGTGTTCTTCCTCCTCTTTTTCGCTTGTTGAATGTTGGTGTAGGGGTTCCGTCGATAGACGAGATAGCCTGAGTGTGGGCATCCTCATCGTTGTCTACGAACAGAGAGTCGCTTGGTTCAGAGAAGATAGAGCCTTCAGACGTCATAGTATCGTGGTCATTGCTCTATATTTGCTGATTCTGTAGGAGGTAAAGTTGCCGAAATTACTGAATGTAGAAAGGTGCGGCCACCGGAGGTTTTGATTGGCTTTGCTTCAGTACTATACCTCGAAACATGGGTGAAGTGGGGCAAATGTGGAGGCGAGTACGGCCGCGGCTGCGGTCCGCATAAGGCTGACCAAATATGCTACGTAGATTCGAGATGGTAATGTAATGGCTACCTCGAGAAAGTATCATAGAGTTGTATTCACCTAAACTCGCCCTCTCTAGACTAACCATGTGAGTGATACTTTTCTTTTCGTTTTCACCGCGCTTTCTAAGCAATGGACATAATGGACAGTCATGTCCAATGAGATATCTATGTCCAATGTCGTGTCCAATGCAATGGACACATTGGACACAATGGACACAATGGACACAATGGACCGAGAATGGATGCTATGCTTTCTAATGGTTGCCAGGTTGCTGCTCGTCATCGTAAAGTGTGTGAAACGTGCATTACCACGCGCTATGTTTGGTACGTCCTGTCATCAGAAAGAGCTTCGATTTCGTCTGCCATGACCGATGGACGGCACCCTGTGTGGCTAATCGTATGGTCATGTGCTACCCCGACTATGATGTACATCATAACCACGAATGGTCAGCCACGCGATTGAACGTGAGCTACCTCACAGCACAGTATTCCTGGTCAGTCGGACAGCTGCAAGAATCGATCGTCTCATTCCGCTGATCCTCTCGCACTAAGCAGAATCTCAATTGGAAGAACGGTCATCTTTAGGGTTGTCATTCTATCTAAACTTATACTCCCGCTACTTTTCGTTGCTTAGGATAAGCAAGTTCTCCCCATGTCATGAACCTCTGCAGTTCCTACGAACACGACGTCACGGTCAGGACTCAAGCTGCCGTCTGTGCGCCACTATACTGCAAACCACTGCCCGTGTGCACTTGCTGTAAAGTCATACCATCAGCCCTGGCGACGACCGACGGCCAAGATCACGTCAAGCAGTATTTGTCGTTGCGCAAAGCGGCGGTACATACAAGTAAGCGCGAACACCAAGCTTGAAAATCTCGCAAAAACTTATCAAGAACTCTTCCGGACACCAACGTATTCTCTACCTAATGGTTGCCACCATAGACATCGTGATAGCATTGCTGGAGTTCGGGACAGCTGCCATTTGTCAGTGAGGGTCCAGTTTCGCGCACTGCTTCGTCCTTACTAGATCGGGTCCTGCCCAAATATGATGTGCCATAGATACTCGAAAACTCGACCGCTGACGTCGTCGCTCAAATCTGTCTTCATCAACCAATCGTGATACCGCACGTAATCTAGCAATGGTCGCTTTCGGATCTGGTCTCTGGAAACCGCGAATTGAGCGCAGCATGGTGTGCCGATGATCGAAGGCACTGCTTGTGGCGCGAAGAACAACGGCCACACCGACGCCAGAGCCTGCTCTGTCGACTCACCGCCATCAACAACCTTCGGAGGCTCACGATGTGGATGAATCTCATCCGGGCATCCTGGTATCCATATGCAGCGATGATTTGCGTAACCATTTAGCTGGACGAAGTTGACATCGAGTGCTCTCAACGAATTGACATTGTCGTAGTTACTGGCATCGTTGTGCCATGCGGCGGGGTACCCGTCACGATGGGGATGGACGAATGCTACGACCGATGGCAGACTTTCGTAGTTACGAAGTATGTATGAGAGGTATGCATTCGCTTCACGACCTTTGTTCGCATCGGTATGCAGAAGGTGACTGGTATTATCCACCGTGTATATCGCATGTTGCCATCTGTTAGAATGAGTACGCGCAGACCTGGATGTATTGCATCTACTCACTCTGGAAGAAACTCAGCGACCCAGTCGGTGTCCTCATGCTGGAGCTTGCCCATCACAATGATCTTGTCCTCGGGCCCCGACCCAGGTGGAAAACTCATCGTCATTTTGTCTACCGTAGTGGATGCCAAAGCTGATGATGATCTGGTAGGGGACTCAATGTTCGGTCCGCCGTGATCTGGCTCGAGTAGCTCGGATCTGGTTCTCGTTGATGCGCTCGACGAAGGGCTCATTTGATCTCCAATTTGGTTGTCGCGGCTGGGCACTGTTGGTCGACCGGCGTTCTCACTGCTTGTTGACGGTCGTAGTCGTACGAAGCGCTCGAAATTTGCATGGAGAACCGAGATGTGAACGAGGAAGAAAAAGAAGAACAATACGCACGCTACTCCGCCGATACGCGCGACCAGGCGGTTGTGCATAGCACAAACCAAATCAACAATTCCAAGGTGATACTGATAGACTGCAAGTCGTACTGTAATCAAGCAACAACAAACTCCTACTCATGTGAAAAGTGGTGTTGAGTGAGCTTTCGTGTCGTTACTCAAATGCCACAACAGGCGGGTCATGATTTCGTCAACCTGCAAGGCGCGGTCTCATCCCAGCTTCGAAACGAGCTATGTTTGTCCCACTTGTCGTCGCCAATCATCCGTGCTCCCGCTTACCCTCCTAGCTTTCTCCGAATCTGCTCGTAATCAAAGCTCATCTTCAGTTCGACTTATCGTCAAAGCTTATCTTTAGTCCTGTTCGTCATCGATGCTTATTGTTACAGTAGTCGTGCTTGCGATCGTGCGCTTTTTCATCATGCTTGTGATCAAAGCCTATTCTGGACCCTGCTTGTCACGATGTGATAAGCCGTCTTTTGTTCTGCCCGTCATTGTGTTCTATCTTCAACCCTGCTTGTGATCAAGGTCTGCTTTTGGTCCTGCACGTGATCAAATTCTGTTTTCAGCTCAGTTTGTCATCGTGGGCCGGGAACAGTCACCTGGACGAATTAGTCGAAACATCTCACAAACAGCTGTGAATACTCTAACGCACAATCTAAGGTGTCCGCAGGCATCTAGCCCGCGAACCACTTACTTTTGCCCCGATGGATGCGACTCAAATTGGGATTGGAGACGTACGATATAAGCTGACTTGGGTTGGCTACGTGTCCTCTCCACCGACCACAAGCGCGACCCCCTGGTCGCAAGACTTCACGCTCACATAACAGTAGTCATTGGATTCGCAGATGATCAACACCGCTCCAGGAACAACCTACAGTTTGTCAGCGTACGCCATGTACGTTGTGGTTTCTCTGATACGCGGCGCTTTGTCATCAAACACCTAGTACTGAAGAAGCCGCTGGCCGTGACCGACCTGCCGCATCTCAAAGGGATTGTCAGGTGACCACATGCTAAGTGATAACTATCCTGACTCATCACTACGAACAATCAACTACAATAGTCAGCGCCAGATGTGCCACAGCGTTTCTAATTAGTCGTGGTCCAGGAGAGTTCGATTGCCTGAGCCCACAGTGCTTTTCGTGCTGAGTGGCATGTCCATCAGTACGACGGTCTTCAGCAAGTTGGTCACTCTGATCCGTGTTTGAATTTGGAATGCTCGTCGTTCCGAGTCGTGAGTGCACTCCCCCGAGTCATCACGCATCCTGGTCTCTATTCTCCCAGCAAACCATGCAAAATCCACCATGATTGCCGTCTTGTTTCCAGATACGGGCTGCCGTCTGCGCACGGTCATACGATTTTTGGGTAACCGTGCACACTCCGTACAAAGTCGTACAATCTACTCTTGCGACAACGGACGAGCTCAGTGATGTGAAGCAGCATGCGAACCATCGGATGCCAAATGGCCATGACACGGTACCGCGTGTGTGACCAATGACACGTGTAAATGAACGTCACCTACTGAATGGAAAGCTGGCGCATCGTCGTTGCGACATGTGCAACATGGTCACGTAACCTGCAACCAGCGCCCGCAGCGCTCACTGGATTCCGGCGATCTGATGTATGATGTCTACGGCTTTCAGACTCTCGCGAACTAACGTTACGTTTAGCTCTGCTTGTAATCGTGAGCCATCTTTGGTCCACTTTGGCACCTCAAGCAACCTTTGATCCTGCTTGTCATCCCGAGTCATCTTCAAAAAGTGTTTGTGCAGTAATCAAAATCTATCATCAGTTCTGCTCGTCATCACAGCATAATTCTAGTCTTTGTTGTCATCCTGAAGTATTTTAGCCTTGATTCTCATCGATACCGCACCTATCTTTAGTCCTGTTTGTCATCGATGCCTATTTCTGGTCTTGTTTGTAATCGTTACCTATCTTTTGTCCTGCTTGTCATTGATACCTATCTTTAGTCTTTTTTGTCATCGATGCCGATCTTTAGTCCTCTTTGTCATCGTTACGTATCTTTAGTCCTGTTTGTCATCGATGCCTATCTTTAGTCCTGTTTGTCATCGATACCTGTCTATGGTCCTGCTTGTGATCGTGAACTATTTTGGTCGTGCTTACAACACAGCAAATGAAAGTAGTCCGCCGTGACCGACTTGCAGTGAGTCATCTCGAGTGGTTTCTCATCGAATCACATGCTGAGTTATCGTGATCCCGACTCGTCACCACAAGCATGAAGCTTTATAAGCCAGCGCGAGCTGTGCCACAGAGTTTCCGATCAGTTGAACTCCAGCAGAGACTGACTGTCCAGGTCCGTTCCGCCCCTCGCACTGAGTGGCACGGCCATCAGGGTGACGGGTCGATCATCCAATCCGTGTTTGAGCTTGCAATGCCCGTCGTTGCAAATCATGAGTAAATTGCCCTCGTCATCCGGCATTCTCGTCTCCATTTCCCCGGCAGGCTGTGTGAGACCCACCATAATTTCAGTGTGGTTTTTGCGTTCAGCTGCCGTCCGTGCACGGTCCTACATGTTCTGGGTGACCGGGCGCACTGGGTACAAAGTCGCACGATCTAATGTGAGTTACTCTGGCGACAAGTCACGAGCTCAATTATATGAAGTAGCGGGCGGATCTGGACGTCAATGGGACATACCACCATTCGAACATTGTCAGAATGACCGATAATACGTGTAGATCCTCGTCACTTACGTGATGGCGAGCTTGCGCGTCGCCCTGGCGACATATGCAACACGGTCACGTAACCTGCACCCAGCGCAGAGCGCTTAATGGATCACGGCGACCTGACTAACAATGAGTACGGCTTACAAACCATCGCGAATTACTTTTAGCTCTGCTTGTAATCGTTTGCTATCTATAGTCGAGCTTGTCACCTCAAGCAACCTGTGGTACTGCTTGTCATCCTAAGTCATCTTCAATCAGTGTTTGCACAGTAATCAAGATCTATCGTCAGTTCTGCTCGTCATTGATACCTATCTTTAGTCCTGTTTGTCATCGTGACCTATCTTTAGTCCTGTTTGTGATCGTTACGTATCTTTAGTCTTGTTTGTCATCGTTACCTATCTTTAGTCCTGTTTATCATCGATGCTTATCTTTAGTCTTTTTTGTCATCGATGCCGATCTTCAGTCCCGTTTGTGATCGTTACGTATCTTTAGTCCTGTTCGTCATCGATGCCTATCTTTAGTCCTGTTTGTCATCTATACCTATCTTTAGTCTCGTTTGTCATCGTTACCTATCTTTAGTCTCGCTTGTCATCGTTACCTATCTTTAGTCCTGTTTGTCATGGATGCCCATCCATGGTCTTGTTTGTCATCAACACCCGTTGTTAGTCTTTTTTGTCATCATTACCTATCTTTAGTCCTGTTTGTCATCGATGCTTATCTCTAGCCCTGTTTGTCACTGCTGCTTATCTTTGGTCTTGTTTGCCATCGATGCCTACACTCAATCCCTAGCTATCGAGGGTCCCTACCTATATTTCGCGCTAGCAGGTACTTCCGCCTTGAACATGCACGGCTCCGCGACAACGCATTTTCTCTATTCACAATAGATCCCAATGGCTTCTCCAAGATATCGCGCTTCGATAGAGTATAATCATGCATCACCTGATGTGCGTGTTGGTCGTGCTGTTGCTTGTAGAAGCAGGCGACTCTCGTACGCCGCTGAGCACGGCACAAGGGCAACGCGATCCCACGCGCTAAGAGTGCATCACTCGTCGTCAAAATAGACATCGCTACATCCTCCACATCTCAACGGCCGATCTGCAGCCAGCAGGGTCTTGCAAGCACCGTGGCGTGAACGCTTTACAGGGGTGGTAATCATTCCTGTCGGTACTTCGAAGCGGGCGAGCTGAGGGGCCGCGCGACCGAAACAGCCCGTTTGGCTGGCGGCTGGCGAGCTGAACCTGAAAGTTGGGCGCTACGAAGTACCGACCCATACTTTCCAAACCCCTGCAAAGTGCTTACTACTCAAGATTACTACAACCTGACTCTCACCTGGATGCTCTTCTCGATATCTCGGGACGTATGAGGTGTATTTGGAAAGCCCACGGCTCAGCAAGCAAGCGTACAGCAGGATGCAACAGCCAGCCGGTCGCGCGGCTGGGACGAGAAGACGCACTCCACGGCTCGTGGTACTACCAGATAAGGCTCGACCTATGCCTTCATTACACTCTACAGATGCACAAACGATCGGAGAAGATGATGTGATGGGTTGCGAATAAAGAGAATGCGTGGCAGTGGAGATGTTTGTGGTGGACGACGAAGTACCCCTTAGCGCGGATTATGGGTAGGGAGCCTCGATAGCTAGGGATTGAGTGTATCTATGGCCCTGCTTGTAATCGTGAGCTTTTTTGGTCGTGCTTACAGTACAGCATAACCACAATCTATCGTTAGTCCTGCCTGTGGTCGTGAGCTGTCTTCGGTCCTGCTTGTCATCGTGAGCCGTCTTTGATCTCGTTCGTGATCGTGTTCTATCTTTAGTCCTGCTTGTCACCGTAAGCACTCACCAGTGTAATCAAAACCTATCTTTAGATCTGCTTATCAGTGAACCATGTCCTTGGTCTTGCATGTGATTGTATGCTATCTTTACTCCTCCTTGTGATGGCGGGCTATTTTTGGTTTTGCTTGTAATCAAAGCTTACGTTCCGTTCTGTTTGTCACCAAAGCACACCTCGAGTCTTGTTTGTCGTCGTAAGCCATCTTTAATCCTACGTGTCATCAGAGCCTATCCTCAATCCTCCTTGCCAATAAAGTTCGTCTTCAGTTCTGCTTACAGTATCATTATCGTAAGCTATCTTTGTCCTGCTTGTCACCATTAGTCATCTTTGGCACTGCTCACCATGATAGCTTTTCTTTGTTCTGCTTGTCGGCGGAACACATCTTGAGCCCTCATGATAATTTCAAGCTACATTGTCACAAGTCGTGCTCACGATTGTAAACTGTCTAAGCCAGACTTCTGAATGTTACCACAATGTTTCGTGAGCCCTGTTTGTCACCCTTGGCTTAGCTATCTTTACTTCTGATTACTTTCGATTGGCGTTACTGCTGATTACTTTGATGACTAATCCATCGTTTGTGACACCTTGGGCACCATTCCCACGGCGTGGGCATGCGTTCTCGTACCGATCGTCAAGATTGCAGTCCCGCTCACTGTCTTAAGCCACATCAAGATGTCACGGCTTTTGCGTCGTGTCACTTTCGTTTTGGTTCTCACGTGTGTTCGCAAACATTCTGCCTGCTCTGTTTGATTCGTCACATCGCTTCGTTTCCTCGTGCTGCGTTTGGGACGCCTATGCAGGCACGATCGACAAGTGCGTTTGCGGTCTTGGTAGGAATGCTCCTCCTCAGTCTTCATCTCCTCCGTGAACAGAGCCTTGAAATGAGCCCAAAATTGTGTTTCTGACCGTACTGCGCGCAATTCAAATCTTTTCGAAGAAGGGGACAGCAGTGCGGCGTGCGTTCTGGCTCGTTGGGTGACACGTAGTACTGTAACGGTTCTGCTTCTCGACGTGCATCAGCTGACCGAGCTTTTGCAAAGCTTACGTTGTGCATCTTTCCAGTGACTTGATCCATCTTACTGTATCA
>Ga0265797_10009424_pt1 | contig 12715 bp, 9 predicted proteins | sample P2T30metagenome_FD_192433 | JGI IMG/M metagenome (GOLD analysis project Ga0265797, IMG submission 192433) | Plant litter microbial communities from East Loma Ridge, Irvine, California - P2 T30 | ecosystem: Environmental > Terrestrial > Plant litter > Unclassified | place: USA: California... | reverse complement strand
GCTGCTCGAGGTAGCGGATGCCGCCGTGCACGAGCTTCGACGACCGGCTCGAGGTGCCCGAGCCCCAGTCGCGGGCCTCGACGAGCCCCACGTTCAGCCCGCGCGTCACGGCGTCGAGCGCGGAGCCCGCGCCGACGATGCCGCCGCCGACGACGAGGATGTCGAGTTCGGTGGTCTTGAGGGCCTCGAGCGCGGCCTCGCGCTCGTCGGGCCCGAGCTTCGCCGTGCTGGACGCGGACGTGGTGGTCGTCGTGCTCGTCGCCATGGGGGCCTCCGGGTTCGTCGTCCGCCGGACGCGACGGTCGGCGGGGCGGCGCCTCGGCGCGCCGTCGGACCCATCCAACGCCCCCGCGCCTGGACGCGGACCACCGATCGTGCCCCGTGGGGACGGCCGGAGGCGCGCCTCCCGTGGTGAGGACTAGTGCGGCTGGTACGGCGCGACGACGACCTCGACGCGCTGGAACTCCTTGAGGTCGCTGTAGCCCGTGGTCGCCATCGCGCGACGCAGCGCGCCCATGAGGTTCGCCGTGCCGTCGACGGTCGTCGCGGGACCGTAGAGGATCTGCTCGAGCGAGCCGACCGTGCCGACGGGCACGCGGTGGCCGCGCGGGAGCTCGGGGTGGTGCGCCTCGGCGCCCCAGTGGAAGCCGCCGCCGGGCACGTCGTCGGCGCGCGCGAGGGCCGCGCCGAGCATGACGGCGTCGGCGCCGCACGCGATCGCCTTGACGATGTCGCCCGACGTGCCGAGGCCGCCGTCGGCGATGACGTGCACGTAGCGTCCACCCGACTCGTCGAGGTAGTCGCGGCGCGCCCCCGCCACGTCGGCGACGGCCGTCGCCATGGGCGCGTGGATGCCGAGCGAGGCCCGGGTGGTCGAGGCCGCCCCGCCGCCGAAGCCGACGAGCACGCCCGCGGCGCCCGTGCGCATGAGGTGCAGCGCCGCCGTGTAGGTCGACGCGCCGCCCACGATGACGGGCACGTCGAGCTCGTAGATGAACTTCTTGAGGTTGAGCGGCTCGGTGCTCTTCGACACGTGCTCGGCCGACACGGTCGTGCCGCGGATCACGAAGAGGTCGACGCCCGCGTCGACGACGGTCTGGTAGAGGTCCTGCGTGCGCTGGGGGCTGAGCGAGCCCGCGACGACGACGCCGGAGGCGCGGACCTCGGCGATGCGCGCCGTCACCAGCTCGGGCTTGATGGGCTCGGCGTAGATCTGCTGCATGCGGCCCACGACCTCGGCGTCGGGCAGCTCGCGGATCTCGGCCAGGACCGACTCGGGGTCGTCGTAGCGCGTCCACACGCCCTCGAGGTCGAGGACCCCGACCCCGCCGAGCTGCCCCATGCGGATCGCGGTCGCCGGGCTGACGACCGAGTCCATGGGCGCGGCGAGGATGGGCGTCTCGAACTGGAAGGCGTCGATGCTCCAGCCCAGGCTCACGTCCCGGGGGTCGCGCGTGCGACGGCTCGGCACGATCGCGATGTCGTCGAACGCGTGGGCACGGCGGGCTCGCTTGGAGACCCCGATCTCTACCTCAGTCACGCCGACACCCTACCGGAGGCGGTGGTCGCGCCCCCGGCGACGGGCGCGTCCGTCGCGCCCCACCTCCGGTCCCGCCCTGCCGCACGTCTGCTCCGGCGTCGCACCGGTTCTCCGACGCCGTGCGGCCGCTCCCGGCCGAGTCTGGCCGGAGAACCCGTGTCGCTCGCGGGTGCTGCCCTCCTCCCCAGAGGCTCGACCCGAGGCTGCTCCCCCCGAGACCGTGATCCTCCGACCTCGCCAGGCCCTGGGCTGCGACGGTGTCCGCATGGACGACCTCGACGACCCTGCCCCCGACCTGCTCCTCGCCCGCGATCACGTGGGGAGCGGCCGGGACGACCGGCACCTGGCCCGTGCCTGCGCGACGGGTGCACTCGTGCGCGTGGGCATCGGCGCGTACGTCCCCACGAGCACCTGGCAGCCCCTTGATGCCCGGGCCAGACAGCGCGTCCGGACGGTCGCGGCCCTGCGCTCGCGACGACCCACTGCCGGCGCTCGCGTGCTGTCGCACGAGTCCGTCGCCCTCTGGTGGGAGCTCCCGACGTGGGGCTGGCCGCCTCTGCTCGTCGAGCTCGTCGACCCGGCGCTGGCGGCGACCCGTCGGGGCTCGACGCTCGTGCACGCGGCACCGTTGCGCGACCACGAGGTGACCGTGCGACCGGACGGCGTCGCCGTGACGTCGATCCGGCGCACGGTCCTCGACCTGTTGACGACCAGGACGAGGGAGCAGGCCGTCGTCCTGGTCGACCACCTGCTCGGACGTGGATGGACCCGGGACGCCCTCGAGGACCTCCTCCGAGAGCGACCCGCCGCCCGTCAGCGGCGCCGCGCCGCATGGGCCGTGTCGTTCGGCGACGCCGGCGGCACGACGCCGGGCGAGTCCGTGAGTCGCGTCGTCGCGCACGACGCCGGCTTCGTCGCTCCGGAGCTGCAGCGCCGGTTCGAGGACGACGACGGCCCCGTCGGCGTCGTCGACTTCTTCTTCCCCGTCGGTGGCGGGCGCGGCGTCGTCGGCGAGTTCGACGGACGGGTGAAGTACCTCGACGCGGCGCAGCGGAGTGGTCGCTCGGCGGACGAGGTGGTCGTCGACGAGAAAGAGAGGGAGGACCGGCTACGGGCCCTGCCCGCCACCGCTGGCTTCGTGCGGTGGGGCCGCCGTCAGCTCGACGCCCGGGGAGCCCTGACCGCGCGCCTTCACCGCGCCGGCGTCCCACGGCGGTCGCGGTGACGGGCCCGGCAACGCGTGCCTCGGTCGCCCCGGGGACGAGCACCGGCAGGGCCGGGGGCGCGGGCGCGGCCCCATCGAGCGGCCTGGCACGAGACAAGGGACGCGACCCGACCGGGGTCGGTGGTGTCGCGTCCCTTTCTCGATGTCGAGCTGGTGGGGCGGGTGGGGCGGACCAGCGCCGTGCCGCCGCGCGGCGCGGCGGGTCAGCGGCGGTAGTTGGGCGCCTCGACGACCATCTGCACGTCGTGCGGGTGGCTCTCCTTGAGGCCTGCCGCGGTGATGCGGACGAACCGTCCCTTCGCCTTGAGCTCCTCGACGGTGCGACCGCCGACGTAGAACATCGACTGACGCAGCCCGCCGCTGAGCTGGTAGACGACGTTCGCGAGCGAGCCACGGTAGGGCACCTGGCCCTCGATGCCCTCGGGGATGAGCTTGTCGTCGCTCGGGACGTCCGCCTGGAAGTAGCGGTCCTTCGAGTACGAGGTGTTCTTGCCGCGGGTCTGCATCGCGCCGAGCGAGCCCATGCCGCGGTAGTTCTTGAACTGCTTGCCGTTGACGAAGACGAGGTCGCCGGGGCTCTCGTCGCAGCCGGCGAGCAACGACCCGAGCATGACGGTGTCCGCACCGGCGACGAGCGCCTTGGCGATGTCCCCCGAGTACTGCAGTCCGCCGTCGGCGATGACCGGGACGCCGGCCTCGCGGGCGGCGAGCGACGCCTCGTAGACCGCGGTGACCTGCGGGACGCCGACGCCCGCGACGACGCGCGTGGTGCAGATGGAGCCGGGGCCCACGCCGACCTTGATGGCGTCGGCACCGGCCTCGACGAGCGCCTGGGCACCGGCGCGCGTGGCGACGTTGCCGCCGATCACGTCCACGTGGGCGAAGGTCGGGTCGGCCTTGATGCGCCGGATCATGTCCAGCTCGCCGCTGCTCTCACCGTTGGCCGTGTCGACGACGAGGACGTCGACGCCCGCGTCGCGCAGGGCGAGGGCACGCTCCCACGCGTCGCCGAAGAAGCCGATGGCGGCACCGACGCGCAGGCGGCCCTCGTCGTCCTTCGTGGCGTCGGGGTACTTCTCGCTCTTGTCGAAGTCCTTGACGGTGATGAGGCCGCGCAGGCGCCCCTCGGCGTCGACGAGCGGCAGCTTCTCGATCTTGTGCTGCGCGAACAGCGCGACCGCCGTGTCGGGGTCGACGCCCTCGGGCGCGGTGACGAGGGGCGCCTTCGTCATGACGTCGCGCACCAGCGTGGTGGGCATCTCGAAGGGCGAGACGAAGCGCATGTCGCGGTTCGTGACGATGCCCACGAGCGTGCCGTCGCCCTCGACGACCGGCAGACCCGAGACGCGGAACTCGCGGCACAGGGCGTCGACCTCGGCGACGGTCGCGTCGGGCGTGGTCGTCACGGGGTTCGTGATCATGCCGGACTCGCTGCGCTTGACCCGGTCGACGTGCGCGGCCTGGTCGGCGATCGAGAGGTTGCGGTGGATGATGCCGATGCCGCCCTGGCGGGCCATCGCGATCGCCATGCGCGACTCGGTGACGGTGTCCATGGCGGCGGACAGCAGCGGCGTCGCCACCCGGATCCGCTTCGTCAGGCGCGAGGTGGTGTCGGTCTCGCTGGGGATGACGTCGGTGCGGCCGGGCAGCAGCATGACGTCGTCGTACGTGAGTCCGATGAATCCGAACGGATCCGGCTGGTCCATGGGTCTCCTTCGAGGGCGCGGAGAGCGGGCGGTGGCACCGGGCCGCCGTCGACCCCGGCGCTCGATCGTAACCCGGCGCGCGCCTCCGGCATTCCCTCCGCGGCCGCGCCCGCCCGGGCCGGCGCCCGCGCGCGGGCGGGCGCGCGAGGACGCGACCGAGGGGCCGGAGGCGCGACCTCCGCCCGCCCCGTCGGTCACGACACGGTCACGGCGCCGCGCGAGATGTCGCGCTCGGGGCCGTCCATGGGGCACGATCGAGCAACTCACCGCCGTGCCCTGCCGGAAACATGCCGGACACAGAAGCGAGTTACCGTCAACGACGACGCCGCCCCAGTGGCAGCCGAGGGCCCGATCCTCGACTGGGTCGCGCCCCTCCAGGAGGTTCCATGAGGCTCTCGACGCCCACGCGTCCGCGCCCCCGCCCACCGCTGTCCCGCTCCGTCGCCCCCCGGCGTCGCGGCGCCCTGCTCGCCGCCGCCGCCGTGCTGCTCGGGTTCGGAGCCGCGACCCTCGGCCTCGCCACCCAGGTCGCACCCGCGAGCGCCGCGCCCGCGGCCGCCTGCGCCCCGAGTCCCGAGCAGGGCTGCATCCAGGGCACCATCCGCGACGGCGAACGGCAGCCCGCCGAGGGCATCGACGTCGTCGCCACCGGAGCCGGCGGCTTCGAGGAGACCGCCACCACCGACGACAGCGGGTCCTGGAGCATCACCGTCACCGAGGCCGGCAGCTACAGCGTCACGATCGACCCCGAGACGCTCCCCGAGGACCAGTACCTCGTCAACGCCGACCAGGCCGAGCGCGAGGTCGACGTCCGCCTCGGCGCCACGGCGAGCGCGCTCTTCGCGCTCACCGACGAGCAGGGCGCCACCACCGGCGAGGCCACCGCCTCGTCGTTCAACTGGGACCGCTTCGCGCAGCAGTTCGCGTCGGGCATCCGCCTCGGCCTGCTCCTCGCCCTCGCCGCGATCGGCCTCTCGCTCATCTACGGCACCACCGGCCTCAGCAGCTTCTCGCACGGTGAGCAGGTCACCCTCGGCGGGCTGCTGGCCTACTCGTTCACGTCGCTCGGCCTGCCGTTGATCCTGGCCGCCGCGCTCAGCGTCGCGATCTGCGCCGCGACCGGGTACTTCCAGGACCTCATCATCTGGAAGCCGCTGCGCAAGCGACGGCTGAGCCTCACGCAGCTGATGATCGTGACCATCGGCCTGTCCATCGCCCTGCAGTACACGTTCCAGTACTTCTACGGCGCGGGCACGGTGCGCATCAGCCGCGACAACCCGCAGACGGTGGACTTCCTGGGCATCACCCTCACCGTGCAGTCCTACGTCGCCATGGGCATCAGCGTCGTCGTCCTCGTCGGCACCGGACTGTTCCTGCTGAAGACCCGCGTGGGCCGCGCGACGCGCGCCGTGAGCGACAACCCGGCCCTGGCCGCCGCCTCCGGCATCGACGTCGACCGCATCATCCGCCTCGTCTGGACGCTCGCCGCCGGTCTCGCCGGCCTCGCCGGCGTCATGCTCGGCCTCGTGCTCAACGGCGTCAACTGGATGACCGGCCTGCAGATCCTGCTGCTCATCTTCGCGGCGGTGACCCTCGGCGGCCTCGGCACCGCCTTCGGCGCCCTCGCCGGCTCGATGATCATCGGCATCGTCGTCGAGCTCACCAACATCTGGCTGCCGGGCGACTTCAAGTACGCCACGGCGCTGCTGATCCTGATCCTGATCCTCGTGTTCAGGCCGCAGGGCATCTTCGGACGCAAAGAACGAGTGGGCTGAGGAGCTCCGACATGGACTACGTCATCGACCTGCTGCGAGCCCTCTCCGCCGAGGCGCTCGCCCCCACGACCGCCGCGTTCGTCATCGCCGCGATCGGCCTCAACGTGCACTTCGGCTTCACCGGCCTCATCAACATGGGGCAGGCGGCGTTCCTGCTGCTCGGCGCCTACGGCTTCGCGATCTCGATCGAGAGCGGCCTGCCGCTCGGGCTCGCGGTCCTCGTCGCCCTGGCCTGTGCGCTCGTGTTCGCCCTCGTGCTGGGCGTCCCGACCCTGAAGCTGCGCGGCGACTACCTCGCCATCGTCACTATCTGCTCGGCCGAGATCATCCGCTTCGTGGGCCGCTCGAGCATCCTCACCGACGTCACCGGAGGCTCGAACGGCATCGCGGGCGCCGCCTACCGCGACCCCTTCACGGCCCTCTCGCCGCTGCCCGACGGCCGCACGACGCTCCTGTGGTTCACGTACGACAACAACGGCGTGAGCGGATGGTGGATCCGCATCGTCGGGTGGAGCATCGTCGCCCTGCTCTGCCTGCTCGTGTTCCTGCTCTCGCGCAGCCCCTGGGGACGCGTGCTCAAGGGCATCCGCGAGGACGAGGACGCGGTCCGCAGCCTCGGCAAGAACGTCTACTCGTACAAGATGCAGGCCCTCGTGCTGGGCGCGCTCATGGGTGCGGTGGCCGGCATCATCTACGTGCTGCCGTCCTCGGTGCAGGCCGACAGCATGGGGCGCTCGATGACCTTCTTCATCTGGACCGCGCTGCTGCTCGGCGGTGCGGCGACGGTGTTCGGGCCCGTGCTCGGCGCGATCCTGTTCTTCGTCGTGCGACTGCTCGTCCGCACCCTCGCGGGCGACTTCATCCCCTCGAGCATCATGAACGGCCAGCAGGCGGAGCAGTTCTCGTACGTGCTCGTCGGCGTCGCCCTCATGCTGCTCATCATCTTCAGGCCACAAGGGATCCTCGGAAAGAAGAAGGAGCTGGCGTTCAGTGTCTGACCCGCAGAAGAACGGCACCGCGACCACGCCGCGCCGCACCCGCGAGGGCTACCCCCACGACCGCGAGGCGCTGCGCGCCGAGCTCGCCGGCGTCGCCCGCACCCCGGGGTCGGCCAAGCCCGACCCGATCCTCACGGTCGACAGCGTCGTCCGGCGCTTCGGCGGCATGACCGCCGTCGACGTCGAGCACGTCGAGGTCCAGCGGGGCGCCATCACGGCGCTCATCGGCCCGAACGGTGCCGGCAAGACCACCTTCTTCAACCTGCTCACCGGCTTCGACAAGGCCTCCAGCGCGCCGACGGCGTTCCGGCGCAGCGGCCCCGGCGTCGCCACCTGGACCTTCGACGGCAAGGCCATGGGCAGCGTCGGCGCGGCGAAGGTGGCCCGGTCGGGCATGGTGCGCACGTTCCAGCTCACGAAGGCGCTGTCACGGCTCACCGTCATGCAGAACATGCTGCTCGGGGCGACCGACCAGCCGGGCGAGAACTTCTTCGTCGCCGTCGTGCCGCCGCTGTGGAAGAAGCGCGAGCGCGAGATCGAGGCCAAGGCGGAGGACCTGCTGCGCCGCTTCAAGCTGCACGAGAAGAAGGACGACTTCGCGGGCAGCCTCTCGGGCGGGCAGCGCAAGCTGCTCGAGATGGCGCGGGCCCTCATGAGCGACCCGGCCATGATCATGCTCGACGAGCCCATGGCGGGCGTGAACCCGGCGCTCACGCAGTCGCTGCTGGGGCACATCCAGAGCCTCCGCGACGAGGGCACCACCGTGCTCTTCGTCGAGCACGACATGCACATGGTCCGCCACATCTCGGACTGGGTGATCGTCATGGCCGAGGGCCGCGTCGTCGCCGAGGGCCCCGCCGACACCGTGATGGACGACCAGGCCGTCATCGACGCGTACCTCGGCGCCCACCACGACACGGACCTCGGCGACGACCGACTGCTCGAGGACGACGTGCTCGTGGAGCTCGAGCAGGAGGTCGCCGCCGAGGACGCCGAGCGCGAGCGCGCGGCGGACGGTTCACGCGCCGCCGACGGCACCGGCAGCGGCGGCGTCCCCGGACGCGACCTGCCGGGCACCCCCGACCCGTCGACCCCCACGGCGACGAACGCGGCCGACGGCCAGCAGAGCGGAGACAGGGCATGACCACCGAGACCACGACGACCGCCCACCCCGGCACCGAGAAGTTCGCGGGCACCGAGCCGATCATGCGGGCGTCCGACCTCGTCGCCGGGTACCTGCCGGGCGTCAACATCCTCAACGGCTGCGACCTGGTCTGCTACCCCGGCGAGCTGATCGGCATCATCGGCCCCAACGGCGCCGGCAAGTCGACCCTGCTCAAGGCCCTCTTCGGGCTGGTGAAGATCCACACCGGGCAGGTGACGCTCGGCGGCCAGGACATCACGAACCTCAAGGCCAACAAGCTCGTCGAGGCCGGCGTGGGCTTCGTGCCCCAGACGAACAACGTGTTCCCCTCGCTCACCATCGAGGAGAACCTGCAGATGGGGATGTTCCTCCGTCCCGCAAAGTTCGCCGAGCGCCTCGAGGTCATCTACGACCTGTTCCCGGTGCTCGAACAGCGCCGCGGCCAGCGCGCGGGCTCCCTCTCGGGCGGTGAGCGCCAGTCCGTCGCCATGGCGCGAGCCCTCATGATGGACCCCAAGGTGCTGCTGCTCGACGAGCCCTCGGCGGGCCTCTCCCCCGTGCGCCAGGACGAGACCTTCATCCGCACCCGCCGCATCAACAAGGCCGGGGTCTCGGTCATCATGGTCGAGCAGAACGCACGCCGCTGCCTGCAGATCTGCGACCGCGGGTACGTCCTCGACCAGGGCCGCAACGCCTACTCGGGCACCGGGCGCGAGCTCGCCGACGACCCCAAGGTCATCGAGCTGTACCTCGGCACCCTCGCGAAGGACGTCGACGGGCACTGACGCTGCCGCCGCACCACCCCGGAGCTCCGTCCGCACCTCGCGGACGGGGCTCCGTCGCGTGGTCGGCCCACGCCTCCGGCCGTCCCGGGTGCCCGCGCTGCGCGCCCCGCGCCCCGCGCCCCACAGGCCAGGTCTGCTGCGTCGCGGGAGCGCCGAACGCGACCTGTCGCGGTCGACACGCCGGTGTTCCCGGCGGACGAGCGCTCATGCCGCTCGCGCTGGTCGCCTTCTCCGACGGCGGGCGACGAGAGGGCGCCGACAGGCGCGGGCAGGGCTCCGCGGGACAGGAGGCGCGGGCAGGGCTGGCGGGACCGGAGGCGCGGGCAGGGCTGGCGGGACCGGAGGCGCGGGCGGGGCAGGCGGGACCGGAGGCGCGGGCAGGGCGGGAGGCGCGGGCAGGGCGGGGCGCGCGGGCAGGGCGGGGCGCCGGGCAGGGCGGGGCGCCGGGCAGGGCGGGGCGCCGGGCGGGCCACCGCGGCGGCGGACACGACGGAGGGCCCGGCGCTGGTGCGCCGGGCCCTCGTGTACTGCGGGGTCGGGGACTACTCGACGTCGCCCTCGATGCCGGTGGTGTACACCGGCTTGTTGTCGGCGTCGAACGTGTAGACGCCGATCTGGGCGCTCGACGGGTCGTTGTTCTCGTTGAACGGTCCGATGCCCGAGACGCCGCGGTACTGGATCGAGTCACCGGCCTCGAGCGCCGTGAGGCACTCGGCGAACGTGCTGCACTCGGTGCCGCCCTCGGCGCCCGACACGGCCGCCATGTTCGCCTGGATGGTGCCGGCGTCGGTCCCGCCACCCGCCTGTGCGGCGAGCGCGGTGAGGATCACGGCGTCGTACGACTCGGCGGCGTACGAGTAGTCGGTGAGCGTGCCGCCCTCCTGCTGCTGGTACGAGGTCGCCAGGGTCTGCTTGAACTCGTCGCTGGCGTCCGCACCGGGGATCGTGCCCTTGGCGCCCTCGAGGGTGCCGGGCTCGAAGTCCTCGGAGTAGTCGGCCGTGTTGCCGTCCGACATGTAGACGGTGCTCATGTCCCAGCCCTGGGCGACGAGCTCGGGCACGATCGACGCGGTCTCGTCGAAGGCGAGGATCACGATGGCGTCGGGGTCCGACGCGATCGCGGCCGACACCTCGGACGAGAACGTGGTCTGACCAGGGGGGAACTCCTGGCCCTCGCCGTTGCCGCCGTAGACGACCTGACCGCCGGAGCTCTCGACGCTGGACTGCACCGAGTCGCGCAGGCCCGTGCCGTAGGTGTCGTTGAACACGAGGAACGCGACGTTGGCGTTGCCGTCGGCGACGATCTGCTGCCCGAGCGCCGAGCCCTGGACGGAGTCCGGCGGCGCGGTGCGGAAGTAGTACGACGAGTAACCGCTGAGCGAGGTCGCCGTGTTGGCCGGCGAGATCTCGACGATGCAGTTGCTCGTGAGCTGGTCGACGATGTTGAGCGTGACGCTGGAGGACTCCGCACCGACGGCGACGCTGACGCCGGCGTCGATGAGCTGCGTCGCCGCGTTGCTCGACACCGTCATGTCGTTGCTGTCGCCCGAATCGGTCGCCGTGGTGATCTCGGCGGGCTGGCCGAGGACGCCGCCGGCGGCGTTGATGTCGGCGACGGCCTGGTTGATGCCGGCGATGGCGGGCGGGCCGAGGTAGGCGAGCGTGCCGGTGAGCGGCAGGACCGTGCCGATGGCCAGCGGGTCCGTGCTCTGCTCGACCGAGCAGTTCGCCGCGGGATCGGCCTTGGCCGACGACGAGGCGGACTCCGACGACTCGTCGCCGGGCGACGACGCCGTCGTACAAGCAGCGAGGAGCAGGGACGACGCACCGGCGAGGACCAGTGCGCTGAGGGCGGTGCGGGATCGGATCATCCGGGTGAACCCTTTCGTGGACGGCGGCGTCGTGGGCGTGTCGGTGGCGACAGCCCGACCGCGTTGGGAAGAACTTAGGGCCGGATCGTTTCCAGTGCGTGACGGAGTGGTCACCGAGCCGTTTCGTTGTCGATTCGTGACCTCGCGAGGGTCCCTCGGTTCTCGCGCGCGCCTCCGGCCCTGCGCGCCCCTCCGGCCCTGCGCGCCCCTCCGGCCGTCCGCAGCATGTCGACCGAGAGCACGACGAGCGCGACCCAGACGATGCCGAAGCCGATCCAGCGCGCCGTGCCCATGGGCTCGTGCAGCACGACCACCCCGACGACGAGCTGCAGCACGGGCGCGACGTACTGGGTCAGCCCGAGCGTGCTCAACGGCAGGCGTCGCGCGGCGGCCGCGAAGAAGAGCAGGGGCACCGCGGTCACGACGCCCGACCCGACGATCGCGAGGACGTGCCCCGTGCCGGAGCTGCCGAACGCGAGCCCGCCGCCGACGCCCGTCACGGCCGTGACGACGAGGGCCGCCGCCGCGAAGGGTGCCAACCACAGCGTCTCGAGCGTGAGGCCCCCGACGGCGTCCACGCGACCGCCGACCTGCTTCTTCACGAGGCCGTACGCGCCGAAGCTGAACGCGAGGACGAGCGACACCCACGGGGGCCGGCCGTACCCCACGGCGATGACGACGACGGCGAGCACGCTGAGGCCGACCGCCGCCCACTGCAGGGGCCTCAGGCGCTCCCGCAGCACGAGGACGCCGAGGAGCACCGTGACGATCGGGTTGATGAAGTAGCCGAGCGCCGCCTCGACGACGTGCCCGGCGAGGGTCGCGGCGATGAACGTCGTCCAGTTGACGACGATGAAGGCGCCGGCCGCCCCGAGCACGAGCACCGCGCGCCGGTCGCGCGACAGCTGCCGGAAGCCGCGCCACCCGCGCGTCACGGTGAGCAGCACGAGGCAGAACACGAGCGAGAAGAGGATCCGCCAGGCGACGATCTCGACCGGCCCCGACGGCGCCATGAGCAGGAAGTACACGGGCAGCACGCCCCACAGCCCGTACGCGCCGAGCGCGAAGGCCAGGCCCGTGCCCACCGAGGGGCCGGAGGCGCCGGTCGCGCCCGCCCCGCCGCCCGCCGCGGGCCCCGGCCCGGCCCCGTCCGTCGCGGGCGGCACGGTCGCGGGATCGGGGTTCTGGCTCACCTGCACACGGTAGGGCAGCGGCGGCCCCTCGTGCACGGTCTGCACGACGACTGCCGCCGCGGACCCGCGCACCCTCCGGGGACGACGGAGGCCCCCGCCTGACGGCGGGGGCCTCCGGGAGGTGCTGGTGTCAGCGGGTGACGACGGCGAGCACGTCGCGGGCCGAGAGCACGAGGAAGTCCTCGCCCGAGTACTTCACCTCGGTCCCGCCGTACTTCGAGTAGATGACGACGTCGCCCACGGCGACGTCGAGGGGCACGCGGTTGCCGTTGTCGTCGATGCGACCCGGTCCGACCGCCACGACCTCGCCCTCCTGGGGCTTCTCCTTGGCGGTGTCGGGGATCACGAGGCCGGAGGCAGTGGTCTGCTCGGCGTCGACCTGACGGATGACGATGCGATCTTCGAGCGGCTTGATGGAGACCGACACGGTTGACCTCTTCTTTCTCAGAACTTCGGAGAACACGGGGCTGGCACTCAC
>Ga0265797_10009423_pt1 | contig 12715 bp, 8 predicted proteins | sample P2T30metagenome_FD_192433 | JGI IMG/M metagenome (GOLD analysis project Ga0265797, IMG submission 192433) | Plant litter microbial communities from East Loma Ridge, Irvine, California - P2 T30 | ecosystem: Environmental > Terrestrial > Plant litter > Unclassified | place: USA: California... | reverse complement strand
TCTCCGGATGGCCCGTCAGCTTGAACGATTCGCCGGCGCGGAAGTCGCGCACGCTGCCTTCGCCGCGGAAGCATTTCGTCTCCAGGTCGTGGCGCTTCATCGCCAGGGTGCCCAGTGCGATCAGATCGTCGTGGTTGTCGCCCGCGTGCGGCATCAGCACCTGGTAGTCGTTCAGGGTGACGCCGATGTCGCCCAGCGCATTGCACTGCGTGACCCGGCTCTCGATGTTCATGCTCATCAAAAACGGGCCGTACGGGTCCTTGTAGTTCCAGCTGTGGCGACTGATGCTGCCTACCTGCAGCGTGCGCACGGCATTCCACGAGGTGATGGTGTCGCGCTCCTCGGTTGCCGCGTCGCGGTGGTAGCGCACCGTGTCGGCCGCGTTGGGCAGCACGCTTTCGAAGTGATCCCACAGCACCAGGCGGTGCGCCAGATAATTCTTCGTATCGTCCGGGCCGAAGTGCCAGCAGATGCCGCGGCGCTTGAGCAGGCGGCGGATGAACGCGGCGTCCGATTCGTTGTACTGCATCGTGAATTCGCGCGCCGGATATTTTGCCGGTTTCATCAGCCAGTCGATCTCGAGCCGGAACTGCGTGGCCAGCACAGGGCTCGTCTGCTGCCATTCCTGGACCAGCAGCTGGACGATCTCGATCTCGTTCTTGTTGCGGAAGACGCGCGTGTTGACGCGTTTGTCCATCACCGCCAACGCGTCGCGGATGACGATCTGATAGCTTGCCAGCCCGCCGTCGCTGTCGCCGCTGGCCGCTTCCGTGATGACGCCAGTGACGGTGCGCAGCTTGCCGGTGTCCGTGACGAAGTCGATGGCCGCCGGCAGCGCGATGAATTCCTTCAGCGGCAGGTAGGCGTTCAACGCCACGCACAGCACGCGGTATTCGAAACCGCCGCAGATCGATTCGCTGCCCTGCACGCGCTGCGGCAGCAGTACGTCTTCCATGAACATGCCGGGGTGGTCGACGCGCAGGCGCACCGGCCGGTTGTTCGTCAGCAGGTCGCGGTGGTCGACCAGCAGATTTATAAAAGTTCTTGCAAGATCGTCCAAGGCTGTCTCCGGGTGAGGCTGACATACCGCCATTATTCCCACACGGATATATTCGGCCATTGACGTACAGCAACAGCGGTTCGACCTCGCAACGACACAACGGTCGAATTGGGTCTTTCAATAAAAAAACCCCGGCCGCAGCCGGGGTTCAAGGCAAAACAACCGAAACCTATAACGTGGCTTAGAACGTGTAGCCGGCGTTGAAGCCGATGGTGCGTGGCGGCAGGTATTGCGCCTGCCACACGCCTTGCGGGTTCTGGGCGCTCGTCTTGATGTCCTTGTCCGTGGCGTTGCGCACGAAGACGTCGACGTAGTACTTCTTGTCCGCGTCGTAGCGCAGGCCCAGGTCCAGCTTCGAGTACGAACCCTGGCGGTCCGGCGCGCCCAGGTTGAAGACGGACAGATAGCTTGCCGATTCCCAGTGGGCCGACAGGCGCGGCGTCAGCGTGCCCGCTGGCAGCTGGAAGACGTGCTGGTACATCAGCTGTGCGCTCCACTTCGGCGAGTGCGGCATGACGTTGCCCGTGACGTCCAGGCAGTTGGTGATGCCGGGGATCGAGCAGGCCGGCAGCGTGTAGTCGTTGCTGCCGCCGATCAGCTGGCCCAACTCCGCGTGCGTGTACGTGCCCGTCAGTTGCAGGCGGTCCGCCTTCGTCAGCTTGGCGGCGATCTCCGTCTCGAAGCCGTAGACTTTCGCGCCTTCGGCGTTGAAGGTCGACAGGCTGTGGCTGCCGTCCGGATTCGTCACCGGTGCGCTGAACTGGAAGCCCTTGAACTTCTCGTAGTACAGCGCGTTGTTCATGCGGATCATGCCGTTCATGAACGTGCTCTTGCTGCCCACTTCATAGTTCGTCAGCGTCTCCTGGCCGTAGGGGATGCCGCCGTCCTGCAGGCCGCCCGACTTGTAGCCCGTCGAGACGCTGGCGTACAGCATCGACGTCGGCGTGATGTCGTAGCTGACGCGGCCCAGCCACGTGGCCTTGCTGCCGCTGAACGAACCGCTGTTGTTGTTGCTCAGTGCGAAGCCCGAACCCGCATCGGCAGGATTCGTGCTCGGGCTGATCGGCAGCTGTGGCACGTCGACCTTGTCGTTCCAGCCCCAGCCGATGCCGCCGATGTTTTCGCGCTTGTCCTTCGTGTAGCGCGCGCCGCCCGTCAGGTGCCACTGGTCCGTCAGGTTCCACGTCGCCTGGCCGAACACGGCTTTCGAGTCCACCGTTTCCTTCGGCTGGATGAACGAACCCTGCCAGTTCACGGTGCCGCTCTGCGTGCCGTTCATGATCGGAATGTCGAAGCGCATGGCGTTGTTTTCATGGCCGTAGTACAGGCCCAGCAGCCAGTCGACCTGCTTCTTGCCCGTCGATTGCAGTTCGACCTCGTGGCTGTAGCTCTTGTATTTCGACAGCAGCGTGTTGTTGGCCTGCGATTTGCCGCCCGTCGTGAAGCTGGTCGGGATGTACGAGCCGCCATCCTGGTCATACGTCGACGAACCGTTGAACGACGACCAGCCGGCGATGTAGGCCAGGGCCATGTCCGGGTTGATCGCCCAGTCCACACGGCTGCGCACGGAGTTCGAATCGCGCTTCAGCGATGGTGCCGTGTCGATCAGCGCGGACCACAGGTCTTGGCCGGCGCGCGGCGTCTGCATCAGGTTCATGCTTGGCGTGCCGCGGTCCTGGTAGCGTTCGTACGCCAGGTTCCAGTGCAGCGAAGGCATGATTTCCCACAGCAGCGACAGGCGCAGTGCCGTCTGGTCCTGCGCGTTGTACTTCTTGCCGCCCTGGACGAAGTTGGCGTTGTTCAGTGGCTGGAACGCGATCGGGTTGTTCGGGTGCGCGGCATTCGCGGCGGCGATCGCCGAGGCGGCAGCGGCCTGCTGCTGCGCCAGCGGGATGTTCGGCGGCGTCTGGTAATCGACGTAGCCGTCGTGCTGTTCATGGACGAACGCGACGCGCATCGCGGCCGTGTCGGACAGCGGAATATTGAACGCGCCACGGCCGCCGACGCGGCTGTAGTCGCCCATGCCCGCCTCGACGTAGCCGGAGTTGCTGCCCAGCGTAGGCTTGGCCGTCTGCATGTTCACGGCGCCGACGGTGGAGTTGCGGCCCCACAGCGTGCCCTGCGGACCGCGCAGCACTTCGATGCCTTCCAGGTCGAACAGCAGCGTGGTCGCGCCTTCAGGGCGCGGCGAGTAGATGCCGTCGACGAACACCGCCACTTCCGGGTCGGCGTATTCCGTTTTCGCGCTGTCGTTGCCGATGCCGCGCATCGTCATCGTGATGACGCCGTGGTCGCCCTGGCTGGTGGCCGAGAAGCCCGGCACCAGGTTGACGACGTCCTGGATCGTCTGGACGTGGTTGTCGTCGAGGGCGGCGGCGCTGATGGCCGTCACCGCGACCGGCGTACGCTGCAGCGACGTGCTGCGCTTGGTTGCCGTCACGTACACTTCAGGAATGACGGTGGAGCTTGCCTCAGCCGCCTTCTGCGCCTGCTGCTGGTCCTTCGGTGCCTCCGGCGTGGCGTTGACGCCGGCGGTTTGTGCGTAAGCGGTGTTCAGGCCGGCGAGCAACGTCAGCACGGCGAGGCGAATCGGCGTTCCCAGCAAGCGGGACCGTGGGGTGCGGGTGTTCATAAGTCTCCTTTGTTGCCGCGCCGCAGCTGAGATGTGGCGCTAACATATTGTTTGAAAACGATTTCTTGCAAATGAAAACGTTTTCAAATAAAGTGAAAACGATTTCTTGTTTTCTGAAACCGTTTTCATGGTAGCCAAGTTAGAATGTTGATGTCAATTTAAAAATGTCGGGAAACCACTTTGTTCGCCACACACCTGTGGGCTGCTGGCAACAGTGGGTAATCTCCCGACCTTGTCGGCACCAAAGATTTGCGGAACCACCGGAAAGCCGGACAAAGTAGCAAGGCAGCGACAGTCGCCGTCCGGTCAGCACGCCTCAGCCCGTGTCAACTTCGGGGTCAGGCACGAAAACTGACACGAACTGTGCCATGACACCGTACATACAGTACAGCCCGTGTCAACTTTGGGGTCAGGCGCCGGCGTGGACACGGACCCGACTGCAGCGTGGCCGCTTGAGGATCGATTTAATAGAAGGGGATGACCTTGCAGGCAATTCGTAACGTACTCGTAGTCGGCGGCGGCACGGCCGGCTGGCTGGCTGCCGGCTTCCTGGCCAAGACCCTGGGCACGGCCGGGGGCGGCATCGCCGTCACGCTCGTCGAATCGAAGGAGATCGGCATCATCGGCGTCGGTGAAGGGACGTTCCCGTCGATTCGCGGCACGCTGTCGATCCTCGGCATCGACGAAGGCCGCTTCATCCGCGAATGCAATGCCACCTTCAAGCAGGGCGTGCGCTTCAACCACTGGGTGCGCCCGCCCGGCACGCTCGGCGCCGACCATTATTTTCACCCGTTCAGCCAGCCCAGCCAGCGCCCCGGCGGGCCCGAACTGCTGCCCTACTGGCTGATGGGCGCGGCCGGCCCGAACGTGCCGTTTGCCGCCGCGGCCACGATGCAGAAGCACGTGGCGGACATGAGCCACGGCCCCAAACGCATCACGGATGCCGACTTCATGGGGCCTCTGAACTACGCCTACCACTTCGACGCGAGCGCCTTCGCCGCCCTCCTCGCCACGCACGCGCAGACGCTGGGCGTGCGTCGCGTCGAGGCGACCGTCGACCAGGTGAAACTGGACGACATGGGTGCCATCGCGTCCGTCGTCACGCGCGAAGCGGGCGAACTGACGGCGGACCTGTACATCGACTGCACGGGCTTCCGCGCCAGGCTGATCGGCGAGGCGCTGGGTTCCCCGTTCAAGAACATCAACGACACGCTGTTCGTCGACCGCGCGCTGGCGATGCAGGTGCCGTACGACCGTCCCGACGCGGCGATTCCGTCGTACACGATCTCCACCGCGCACGAAGCCGGGTGGACGTGGGACATCGGCCTGCACGAACGCCGCGGCATCGGCTACGTCTATTCCAGCCGGCATACGAACGACGACCGCGCCGACCAGCTGCTGCGCCAGTACATCGGTCCCGCCAGCGATGGCCGCGAGCCGCGCATGCTGAAGCTGAACGTGGGCTACCGCGAAACCCAGTGGGTGAAGAACTGCGTGTCGATCGGCCTGTCCGGCGGGTTCCTGGAACCGCTCGAGTCGTCCGGCATCGGTCTGATCGAAGCGGCCACGTACCTCGTCAGCTACCTGTTCCCGTACGACGGCAACCTGGCCCCGGCGGCAAAGCTGTACAACGCGCAGATGAAGGCGCGCTACGAGCGCATCGTCGATTTCGTCAAGATGCACTACTGCCTGTCGCAGCGCACGGACAACGCGTTCTGGATCGAGAACGCCCACGCGTCGACGATTCCCGAGTCGCTGCGCGAGCAGCTGTCGATGTGGCGCGCGCGCGCGCCGCACCGGCTCGACTTCGTGACGGACATCGAGATGTATCCGCCATCGAGCTGGCAGTACGTGCTGTACGGGATGGAGTTCCCGACGCGCCAGCTTGCCCACCGCGCTGCACTGCCGGACCTGGCGGCGGCGCAGCGCGAGTTCCAGACGATCGCCCAGCTGTCGCACCACGCGCTGGCCGACCTGCCGTCGCATCGCGCCCTGGTCGAACATTATCGCGGGCGCGGCGCGAAGCTGGCCGTGCCGCCCGCACGGCGGCTGTACGTGTAGACAGAGGTCGCGCGTATGCTAACCTTCGGCATCGCCGGCGGCGGCACCATCATCGGACAACGATAACAATTGAGCTCAGACGACCACTCCAACCCGACCACCCTGCTCGACGTGGCCCGCGCGGCCGGCGTATCGGCCAGCACCGTGTCGCGCATCATGAACGGCACCGCCCGCGTGGCGGAGGACAAGCGCAAGGCCGTGCTGGCCGCCATCGAGAAGATGCAGTTCGCGCCGAACCAGATGGCGCGCAGCCTCAAAAAAGGCAGCACGATGACGATCGGGATCGTCGTGCAGGACATCAGCTCGCCGTTCTTCGACGAGACGCTGCGCGGTGTCGACGACGCGCTCAAGGGCACCGGCTACACCAGCGTCATCGTCAGCGGCCACTGGAACGCGGACGAGGAGTCGGACCGCATCCGCCTGCTGCTGGCGCGCAAGGTGGACGGCATCATCCTGCTGACGGGCCGCATCTCGGACGAGACGGTGCTGCACTTCGCTAACCAGCGCCCCATCGTGGCCACTGGCCGCTCGCTGCGCACGTCGAACGCCATCGGCTTCAAGGTGGACAACGAACACGGCGCCTGGCTGGCGACACGCCACCTGCTGGACCTGGGCCACCGCCGCATCGTCTTCATCACGGGTCCCGCATCGAGCACGGACGCCAACGACCGCCTGGCCGGCTTCCGCCGCGCGATGGTCGAAGCGGGAGAAGAGGTCGATCCGCAATTGATCGTCGAAGGCGACTTTCACGAACCGAGCGGGCTGGCGGCAATCAACCGCGTGCTCGAGGGCGACGTGAAATTCACCGCCGTCTTCGCGGCCAACGACCTGTCGGCCTATGGCGCCCGCCTGGCACTGTACCGCAAGGGCATCCGCGTGCCGCAGGACGTATCGCTGGTGGGCTTCGACGATCTGCCGGGATCGTCATACACGGCACCGCCGATGACCACCGTGCGCCAGCCGCTGTATGACCTCGGTAAGGCGGCCACCAACGCACTGCTGTCGCTGATGGGGCGCGAAGCGTTCGACGAGGGCGTGGCGCCGGTGGAGCTGATCGTGCGCGAGACCACGCAGTCCACGTAAGCCCGGGGACTGGCCGCGCGGCGGACCGACCGTTCTGTGGTGGCTGTCCCCGACGTGAAGCCTGCGCATCGTGCGGCTTTGAACAATCCGGGGCTGACAGGTCGGGGACAGGCACCTTTTTTCGTTCCGAAAAACGGGAGCCAGTCCCCATCAACGATCGTATGGTGCGATAGCCTTGATCGCCTGCGCAAACACCGCATGCGCCACCGGGTCCACTGGCCGATACTTCGGTTCGATCCGCGCCGGATCCTTGCCCAGATAGTTATCCCCTTTCCAGTTGCGCGCCGGCCGCACCGGGCGTGGCACGAAACCACCGCCGCAGTTGGGGCAGACGTTTTGCAGCAACCCTTCCACGCAGTCCGCGCAGAACGTGCATTCGTAGGAGCAGATGCGCGCGTCCGGCGCAGCGGGCGGCAGGGCCTTGTTGCAGTGTTCACAGGTGGGTCGCAGTTCGAGCATGGCTTCTCCTTGGTGGTGGGGCAATCGTAGCCCGGTGGCGGTTGACAGGAATGACAGCCATGGATGAATATCTGCCACATGCCCTCCCCTGTCGACATCTGGCTGCTCGTCTTTCCCGGCTTCCTGCTGCTGGACGCGACCGGTCCAATCCAGGTCTTCGCCAGCGCCAACGACGAAGCACGTGACGCCGGCCGGCCGCCGCCGTATCGCATCCAGCTGATCGCCCATGGCGGCGGTGCCGTCATGTCGTCGGCCGGTGTCGCGATGATTGCCGCGCCGCTGCCGCGCCGTGGTATCCCGGGCGGCACGCTGATCGTCTCCGGTGGCGGCGGCGCCGACCTGCCCTCTACCACCGACGCCGCAGGCCGCGCCATCCTGCGCTGGATCGGTCGTGCCAGCGGCCCGGCCACGCGCTGCTGTTCCGTGTGCACCGGCGCGTTCGTGCTGGCACGCGCCGGCCTGCTCGATGGCCGCCATGCTGTCACGCACTGGCAGGACGTGGCCGCGCTGCGTGCCGCGCATCCGCTGGTCCGGGTGCAGGACGATGCGATCCACGTCCGGGACGGCAAATTCCGCACCTCCGCCGGGATCAGTGCCGGCATGGACCTGGCGCTGAGCCTTGTCGAGGAAGACCTGGGCCGCGCCGCCGCGCTGGCGGTCGCGCGGCGCATGGTGCTGTTCCTCAAACGGCCCGGTGGCCAACGCCAGTTCAGCGCCGAGCTGCTGGCGCAATCGGTCGCCGACGGCGTGGCGGCGCAGCTGACGGCCTGGTTGCGGCCGCGGTTGCAGCAGGTGCTGGACGTGGAGCAGATGGCGGCCGCGTGTGCGCTGTCGGTACGCACGCTGCATCGCAGGCTGCGCGCCGAGGCGGACATCACGCCGGCACAGCTGCTGGCGCAACTGCGCATGGAGCTGGCGTGTCAGCTGCTGGAACGGCCAGGAATGACTGTCAAGGCGGCGGCGCGACGCAGCGGCCACGGCAGCGAATACAACCTGCGGCAGGCATTCGTAAAGCGCCTGGGCGTATTGCCGGGCGAATATCAGAAGCGCTTCGCCTGACGCTGCGAACGCAAGGCTCAGTCATTGACAACACAATATTTGCCGTGCATCAACGACAACCATTGTTGCCCGTGTGACATTCGCATTTTGAGTCACTACACTCATGAATGGGGGTCACATGCCAACTGTCACCATCCATATCGCCAGTCGCGGCACGGTCCTGGCTGACGGCAGCCTCTCGTTGGCCGGTCATATGTGGATCGCGCTGGAGGACGGTGCCACCATCCACAGCTATGGGTTCGGACCCGACGGCGCGCACGAAGGGCAGCCGTTAGCGCCGGGCCGCTTCTACGATAACGACCATGAAACGTACACCGGTCCGCATTATCGCAAGCGCATCGCCATCAGCGCCGCCCAGTATGAAGCGATGCGCGAGTTCGGCCGGGCGCCGGCCCGCCATGGCTTTGTCTCCTACTACAATGGCTTCACCAACAGCTGCGTGCACTTTGCATGGAAGATGCTGGAACACGGCGGACTCAATCCCGGGCATTACGAGGGCGACATCTGGCCCGCCCATAACATCGATCACGCCGACACGATCGGCACGCCGGCACGCCGGGCCACCGATCGCGCGGCCCGCGTCGGCACCGGCTCCCGTCTGCTGCAATGGCTGCGGCCATTGCGCACCGTGCGGTGAACGGGTGAGCCGCCTGTCTCGCGAGCCGGCGCCGACGCCATCAGCGGCTGCGTGGCACCGCAATGAAAAACGCCACCCGCAGGTGGCGTTTGTCTTTCGACGTATTCCTTAACGCTTGCGCGGTGGCGGCAGGTCGGTACAGACGCCTTCGTACACTTCGGCGGCCATGCCGATCGACTCGCCCAGGGTCGGGTGCGGGTGGATCGTCTTGCCGATGTCCGTGCCATCGCAGCCCATCTCGATTGCCAGCGCGATCTCTCCGATCATGTCGCCCGCGTGCGTGCCGACGATCGTGCCGCCGACGATGCGATGCGTTTCAGCGTCGAACAGCAGCTTCGTGAAGCCTTCTTCGCGGCCGTTCGCCACGGCGCGGCCGGAGGCGGCCCATGGGAAGTGGCCCTTCTCGACCTTGATGCCCTTGGCCTTGGCTTCGTCTTCCGTCAGGCCGACCCACGCCACTTCCGGATCGGTGTAGGCGACCGACGGAATCACCTTGACGTCGAAGTGCGACTTCTGGCCGGCGGCCGCTTCGGCAGCGACGTGGCCTTCGTGCACGGCCTTGTGTGCAAGCATCGGCTGGCCCACCAGGTCGCCGATGGCAAAGATGTGCGGGACGTTCGTGCGCATCTGGCTGTCGACATTGATGAAGCCGCGGTCCGTCACCTGCACGCCGGCCTTGTCGGCGGCGATCTTCTTGCCGTTCGGGCTGCGGCCGACGGCCACCAGCACCATGTCGTAGACCTGTGGCTCGGGCGCCGTGGCACCGGCTTCGGCCGCTTCGAAGGTGACCTTGATCCCTTCCGGCAGCGCTTCCACGCCGACGGTTTTCGTCTTGGTCATGACGTTGTCGAAGCGGTGCGCGTTGTACTTCTGCCAGACCTTGACGGCGTCGCGGTCCGCACCCTGCATCAGGCCATCCATCATCTCGACCACGTCGATGCGCGCGCCGAAGGTGGAGTACACCGTCGCCATTTCCAGGCCGATGATGCCGCCGCCGATGACCAGCATCCGCTTCGGCATGAAGCGCAGCTCCAGCGCGCCCGTCGAGTCGACGATGCGCGGATCTTCCGGCACGAACGGCAGCTTGACGACAGCGGAACCGGCCGCGATGACGGCCTGCTTGAACTGCACGACCTTCTTCGTGCCGTCGGCGCTTGTGACCTCGATATGGTTCGGGCTGAGGAACTGGCCCACGCCCTGCACGACCTGCACCTTGCGGGCTTTCGCCATGCCCGTCAGGCCGCCCGTCATCTTGTTGATGACGCCTTCCTTGTACGCGCGCACTTCATCGATGTCGATCTCGGGACGAGCGAACTTGACGCCGTGCTTGCCCAGGTGGGCCGTCTCGTCGACCACGGATGCCAGGTGCAGCAGCGCCTTCGACGGAATGCAGCCCACGTTCAGGCAGACGCCGCCCAGCGTGGCGTAACGCTCGACGATGACGGTGTTCATGCCCAGATCGGCCGCGCGGAACGCGGCGGAGTACCCGCCAGGGCCGCCGCCCAGCACCATCATGTCGCAGACGACATCGGCCTGGCCGGAGAACGAACCGGCGCCGGGCGCGGGCGCGGAGGCCGGAGCCGACGCAGGCGCCGGTACGGCTGGTCCGCCGTACACCGGGGCCGCCTGGCCTGGCGCGGCGCCCTTCTCTTCCGGCTTGGCGACCGGCGAGGCCGGTGCATCGGCGCCCGCAGCGGCGGGAGCGGAGTCGCCACCCTTCGCTTCGAGCAGCATCAGCAGGCTGCCTTCCGAGATCTTGTCGCCCACCTTGACGCGCAATTCCTGCACGACGCCGGCGTGCGTCGACGGGATTTCCATCGACGCCTTGTCCGACTCCACCGTCACCAGCGACTGGTCGACCTTGATCGTGTCGCCCGGCTTGATCATCACCTCGATGACTTCCACTTCCTTGAAGTCGCCGATGTTGGGTACCTTCACTTCTACGATGCTCATCGATCGGTCTCCTTACAGCAGGATCTTGCGCATATCGGCCAGGACGTCGGCCAGATACACGGCGAAGCGGGCACCGGAGGCACCGTCGACGACGCGGTGGTCGTACGACAGCGACAGCGTCATCATCAGGCGCGGCGCGAACTGCTTGCCGTCCCAGACCGGCTTCATAGAAGCCTTGGATAGGCCCAGGATCGCCACTTCCGGCGCATTCACGATTGGCGTGAAGTGCGAGCCGCCGATGCCGCCCAGCGACGAGATCGTGAACGTGGCGCCCTGCATGTCCGTCGGTTTCAGCTTGCCTTCGCGCGCCTGCAGCGACAGTTCCGTCATCTCTTTCGCGATCTGCGTTACGCTCTTCTGGTCCGCGTTCTTGATGACCGGGACCACCAGACCGTTCGGCGTGTCCGCCGCGAAGCCGATGTTGTAGTACTTCTTGAGGATCAGGTTCTCGCCCTTCTCGTCCAGCGACGAGTTGAACGACGGGTACTTCTTCAGTGCCGCGACGGACGCCTTGATGACGAAGGCCAGCATCGTCAGCTTGGTCGCATCCTTGTTCTTCGCGTTGGCGTTGTTCGACTCGACGCGGAATGCTTCCAGGTCGGTGATGTCGGCATCCTCGAACTGCGTCACGTGGGGGATCATGACCCAGTTGCGGTGCAGGTTCGGGCCCGAGATCTTCTTGATGCGCGGCAGCGGCTGCAGCTCCGTCTCGCCGAACTTGGAGAAGTCCAGCGACGGCCATGGCAGCAGGTTCATGCCCGCGCCACCGCCGGCGGCGGCCGTCGGCGCGTTTGGCGCGGCGGTCGCGCCGGACATCACGCCCTTGACGAAGTTCTGCACGTCCTGCTGCGTGATGCGGCCTTTCGGACCGGAGCCCGGCACGCGGCCGATATCGACGCCCAGTTCGCGGGCGAACTTGCGGACCGACGGCGATGCGTGCGCCAGCTTGCCGGAGACGCCTTGTGCGGCCGGCGCAGCAGCCTGCGCTGGTGCTGGAGCCGATGCCGATGCCGATGCCGATGCCGGTGCGGCGGCAGCCGGTGCAGGTGCCGCGGCTGCCGGGGCAGCGGCAGGAGCCGGAGCCGCCGCGCCGCCGGTGGCTTCGACCACCAGCACCAGCGAACCTTCCTTGACCTTGTCGCCGACCTTGACCTTGATCTCTTTGACCACGCCGTCATGCGACGACGGGATCTCCATCGATGCCTTGTCCGATTCGACGGTGATCAGCGACTGGTCCTTCTTGATCGTGTCGCCGACCTTCACCATCACTTCGATGACTTCGACTTCCTTGAAGTCGCCGATGTCCGGCACCTTGACGTCGACCGGACCGGCCGACGCTGCCGGCGCTGCGGCGGCAGGCGCCGGTGCAGCAGCGGCCGGAGCCTGTGCCGCGGCAGCAGCCGGCGCAGGGGCGGCAGCGGCAGGAGCAGCAGCGCCGGCACCTTCAGCTTCGACCATCAGCAACAGCGAACCCTCGGCAACCTTGTCGCCGACCTTGACCTTGATTTCCTTGACGACGCCAGCCTGCGACGACGGAATCTCCATCGACGCCTTGTCCGATTCCACGGTGATCAGCGACTGATCAACCTTGATCGTATCGCCCACCTTGACCATCAGTTCGATGACTTCGACTTCCTTGAAATCGCCGATATCCGGGACTTTGACTTCCACAATGCTCATAGCGTTTGCTCCGTATTCTCGTTATTGGGTCACCGGATTTGGCTTGTTCGGGTTCAGGCCGTACTTGACGACCGCCTGTTCGACAACGGAC
>Ga0265797_10009422_pt1 | contig 12715 bp, 14 predicted proteins | sample P2T30metagenome_FD_192433 | JGI IMG/M metagenome (GOLD analysis project Ga0265797, IMG submission 192433) | Plant litter microbial communities from East Loma Ridge, Irvine, California - P2 T30 | ecosystem: Environmental > Terrestrial > Plant litter > Unclassified | place: USA: California... | reverse complement strand
GCGAGCGGTGCTGCAATGCCAAGCCTTTTCTGCTAGCACCAAATGCGGCAAGGCGCGGCAAGAGCGAATAACACCAACCTGATTGGCCCCTCGACCCCGACACAATCCTCTCGAACATTCACCTTCTGATTACCGGGCCGTATGGGCTACCACATGACGGCGACTACCTCGTGATGTATGGACACTTATCTAAGCCCTCAATCACTCCGGCTACGAATGTTCCTACGCGTCTATCGGCCTGGACTGTCGAGGCAACATCGCAAACTCAAACCGGAGAGACATCACAAAAGACAAGGAAAACCCTGGATTGGAGTGCGCATTTGGACTTTGGAACTAAGTTGTAGCTGTATCCGACCACAATTCCGATAGATCGGCTATCATTGCATCAGCGACGGCATACCCGCGTTGCAGCACGCTACGAAACAGATCCAAGACCTCGTGCAGGTCATCAGCGTTCCGGACACGTGCTCCTGCGACTCTCAGAGGAAAAAACAGTAGCACACCCGCAACCCCATTAGCCAGCAACTCGCGACTCAGGCAAAGGATTTGACGCATGTGCCACTCGATCTGGGAGCGAGCTAGGATCGGCGCACATGGTGCCATTGGCCTGGTCCAATGTACATGGTAGTCGTAAGTACCCGAAAGGTAGATGCTAATGGCGTTGTAGTATATGTGAGCAACGAGAAGTTCTGGGTCTGATGCATTTGATGCATGCTGCCAGCAGTTGCTGATCTCCCACCATTCGTGCAAGGATTGCTGGAGTAGTAAGCCTTCAGCAGCAAGGTCTTGTGCACGCTCAGCTTGTACTTCCTCTCGCAGATGCTCTGCTTCAAATTCACAGAATTGGATAGTACGTATACTCAACTCAGAAAAGCTGGGTAACATGTCGAAGAGTGCTTCTTTCGGGTGCCAGAGTGCTGCACCTTCGCCAGTCCAGAGCTCTGCTAGCGCGGTAGTCCACACAGGCTGACTGAGAAAAGTCGGTTCAGAGTAGATCAAGGCCCTCGATATCTCGAATATACGGGCTGACAGGAAGAAGTTACGCTTCTGCGTATTCTTTTGGTCTGGAAGAGCAAGGCATGAAGGTGGTTGGAGCCGCAGGATTGCGCAAGTCCCGTGCAGGAAGTGCGAGAGCCAGTTGGTCCCGCTGGCATCGCACATCAGCTAAGCCATGTTAGCCGTTAACACCTCCTATATGGGGTTGGCGCTTACCTCGAAAAGGCCGAGTAGGAAGGTCGTCCACAGTGTTGATGGATCGTCCGCAAACTTGTTGTGGGTAATGCGGGCTTGGACACTTCTCACGGATCCTACGTAAAGCTGCATCGCGCCCTGGCGTCCTTCGGGGTCTTTGGTCTCCAGAACTTCCCATTGGACCCGTTGGCATCGGTGCAAGGCTGCTACTGCACAGAGAGCATCCCTCAAAGCGACCGAAGAATGCATCATGCTTTGCAACTCCTTTTGCAGTAGTAGACCGCCACCGGAAAGAACATTCATCGGTAGGAAGGAGCTGAAAAAGTAAGCCATGTTTTGCTCAGTTCTCCCCGGGCTAATTGGCGATCGTGGCTGAAGCTGCTTCTCGGCTTCTGGGTTAACGAAGACAAAACTCGAAACTGCCGACCTCGTGGGCATCACACACGCTTGTCTTCTCCCCTTGCAGTAATCGCAAGGAACACCGCCATTACACTATAACCAATTAGTGCTGGCAGACTTGGTAGGGCTGAATCACTTGCTTTGATTTTGCGCTTAACACAGGCTTCGCACCTTTTCCGTCTAGCCTTACGACCATCATACGGTCCAATGCTGGGTGACATGCGTGGCGCTCGTGCGAAGGTAAGTTGTGTAGCGACCAAAGGCAGATTGCTAATGCAAGGCAAGCGATGAGGCGTCGTCTATCACAGCATCGGAGATTTGCAGGATGTCGTAAAAATATGCTTTGGGAAGTGGTATCGCGTCGCTGAAGGACGAAGCATACGAGCAACGGGCCCACTAGAGGCGGTGCCAGCTAACTTGACCGTTTTAGGAAACGAAATAACGCATCTAGACTTTCTTGGGACTAGATACCAATAGCACCGACAAGCCGCCGGGGAAGATCTCCTCCACTACGCATGTCGGTCGGAAATGCGGCTCTGCTGCACTAGCAAAGAAACCGGAGTATAGTCGTATCCACTGTCATGTCCGCTTTTGGTCACGATAGAGCGCTCGGAAGAGGGTCGAGCATCTCATGCACGTAGATGCTTACCTCCAGCCAGAACTATAGATATCACTCATGCACTCGAGGAATTTGATCACCAGCACCTTCCTCTGCATTCACTTCCCACTCACAAAGATCTCACATACTATCTCCACCGTCATCAACTATCGAAATGATGGGACTTCGCACCTCAGTTCTGCTGGTACTTTTGGCATGTTCGCCTGGTCTTACGTTGGCCAAAACTACACTTCCAATCGTCGCTTCTCAGCATCAAGATGTGATGCTCGCTTCCGCCTCGCTGACCGACCATGCTCGCTCGGACCCGTACGCCAACGACGGCCGCCCTCGATCTATCATGGTATCCGGCTTCTACCCCACCACCCAATGCCGTCGCAAGAAGATCGAACCCTACATGCCTCCCGCGACCGCATCCTTCATGGACACCAAGTTCGGCGCATATGGTCTTCCCAACGGTAGCTTCCAATCACTGAGCCTCGAGACCTGCATGACTCCAGCAAAACGATCCGGTTGCTCGAGAGACCTGCCAGTCGTTCTCTTCTCAGGCGCACTCGCTACATCTCGACACCTGTACAACGCCATGCTCCAGAACATCGCGGCTACTGGTTACATAGTGCTCTCCATTGACCATCCCTACGATGCGGACATGGTTGAATTCCCGGATGGCACCATAGTGACTGGTGTCGATATCGAGAGCGATGCCGAGATTGAGCTTGCACTCAACACACGAGTTGCAGACATCGAGTTCGTCTCCAAGCAAATGAAGAACGCCTCAGCTATCAAAGAGCTACTTCCAGGATACGCGGGCGCCAAGAACGCACCCAAGATGGCTGTCGTCGGACACTCTCTGGGAGGTGCAGCAGCAGCCAGTGCGATGATGTTAATGACTTCCCTCAAAGGCGGAGTCAACCTCGATGGCTCCATGTTCGGTCCCGTATTGACAACCGGCTTCAACGGCCCCTTCATGCTAATGGGCCACGAGAACAAAACACAAGAAACCGATCCGTCCTGGAAGACCATCTGGCCAAACCTCACTGGTTGGAAGAAGGAGTTTGAAGTTAAGCACTCAGCGCACTACAGCTTCTCGGATCTCCCCTTGGTCATTTCTGCGTTGGGTCTGGATGGGAAGCTGCCAGCGCAGGTTGGAGAGCTTCTGGGTTCTATTGAGGGTCGTAGGATGACGGGCCTTACAACTACGTATGTGGCTACTTTCTTGGATATGGTGTTGAAGGGTGGGAAGGAAGGTGCTTTTTCCAAGGCTGGTGGTCGGTTTACTGAGGTTGAGGAGGTGGCTTAGGCGATGAAGAGGAGGAGACTGGAGTTGCACCTTGGTGTGGAGGTACAAGCGAAGATGTATAGTATTCCATAGTCATGTCGATAGTTCTTAATTATTAAACTGTAGTGGCCTACAGTATCCTGGTATCATGTTAGTCCCGGCATCAAATCCTTAAATTCCATGATTCAACATCTTACATCGTAACCCCTTACTCTTATCAACCGCGTCTAGCGTTTGCCTAATTTGGTGTTAGCGCCGTTGCCGTGCACGAATGCCCAGCCGGTCTTCGGCAGAACTTCTTTCACGCCACTCATCTCTAACAGCAACAGCGCCCACCAGCTCACCTCCATAATGAGGCTGCCAAAGCCAACCACAAAGCAGCTCAGTTCTGGTGCGCGCGTACCTACTCAAACAACGCATCCGTCCTCGGCTCCCTCTCGCAGCAGATTTGGGAAGAAAAATGCCCCAAGACACCAAAGGTTGCGTACTTTCGAACATATACCGCCACCGTCAAGTCTAGATAGCCGTGAACAAGAACGCTTTGATGATGCATCATTCCAGCTGTATTTCGAAGAACGACTGGAAGAGCTAAGAGAAGACCTCAAAGCTTTGACACGCAACTCTCCATACTCACTGCTTGCAAGCTTTTTCCGCAACACTAATTCCTTCTGCAACTAAAATTGGAAAGATTTGCCCGAAAAGCCTTGGATTTCGGGAACGATATCTGGGGAGACAACTCGTTCTTTGTGCCGAGGCCAGTATCACAAGATGGTAAAGGATGAATACCTGCATAGCCGTAGAGACATCGAACAGAAATGCCCTAAGCTACACAGACACCTTGTAGAGTATCATGGCAGTACACGGCAAGCTATCCTTAGCACATTACCACTACGGATAGCTACTGGTGACGCATTGACGACTGCACACCTCCTCATAAACCGAAAGTTTGTGAAACGAGACTTGCGCTTGCGCACGACGGTCCATGACATTTTTCATACTGCGATGCTCATGAACAAGATGCTCAAAAAACTGAAGAGGACTCGCGTAGTATCCGCAGCATCACTATGTGACATGGACTACTTCCAGATCAAGGTCCAATTTTCATCGTATGAGGGAAAGCCATCGAGGAGCTTTCCGACATGCGCGTAGGCAATCTGGTTATGTACGGTCGACTGTCGAGCCATCCATTTCAGACTCTAGACTTGGCCTGTGGAAACGTATCTCTGCCTTACCATCACGGTTTCATGTTAACCATTGGCTTCAGTTGATTCTCAATCCTCGGGGGACTCAAACATCTCAGCCAAGGCACACCTCCGCTCCAACAAAATATAACCGAGCAGGTGCGGCTCGGGCCAAGTCTATTCACCATTTCTCCGACCATGTTGCTTTCCTTGACAAGCATTCTCAATTATGGCCCGCTTCTATTCTACGTCTCATGCATTACGAAATAAGCAAAAGGTTGAGCCGACCGTATGGGCAACGAATGCCGCATTTCTTGGGCGAGCATTATATGATGACGAGGGCTCGGGCTCATAAAACACCTGTCGCTGTTGTTCATGCGCGTGTCGCGCACTGGATCGGAATACGAAAGTTGCAGGCCCAGATTCACATAACTGCAAAGGAGCTGAATGATATGGTTGACGACCTTTTCGACTTTCAAATCTTCCAATATACCAACACATCTGTCCGGGTATCACGGCGTTTGATTGACAAGAGTCGTGCTAGAGGAATGGAGATGCTGGAACGCGAAGAATCAAGAAGACAATAGGTACATGGAGAGGGCCGCGATCTGAGTTTAACAGGCGGTTTGAGCGCTACAAGAAGAATGTTAGATCTTTGCAAATCAGCATATGCATCCGCTCCATCTGCTAAAACGAGAACCACCCTCGTCAGCATACGTTCTATCGAAGTACTATACACTGTCATGTTGCAGTCTCACCTGCGCATACTAGAGCCCTATGTCCTGCGTGGATTCTTGTTCTAGGGCCGCATACCAAGACATACACACCATTGAGACCGTCATAGCACGTGTCAAATTTGATAGCCCATGCCACCTCATGAGCGGTGGCGCGTGGGAAGTGTCAAAGACGACTGACCAGAAACGACATGGCCGGATCCTACCGAGATCGTGGGGCACAATCGCATGTACCTGTACTAGCGCAAGCGTATCCACAGAACTGGCGTTCTCTCCTCATTATATGTCACTGTACCGCATTATATTCATGGACATAAAGAATGACATACGGAGAAGACAACGCGCGGTGACGATGCAAGTTGTAAGAAGTGCGGCTATGCGGCGCGCCACAGATTTGCTAACCAGCCTCTTACAGAATACATCGACATTTGAAATCATTAATAAGAACAACAGGAGCGAAAGTGACGTTTTAGATGCACCACCAGGAGGGCTAGATTCAAGGCTTGCCGTGCGATTAAACGTTCTTCCAGTGGTCCCGATGTTTCTAGCGTGATGACGTCACCTGCAGGTGTCGCGCTACATCTATGATATGAAGTGTATCATAACCAGGCGTCAGAATGCACTCTAACCAGACACAGCACTTTTACAGAATCTCAATTACTTCAATCATGGCACCTAAGATCTTCCTGTATGTATGTACATTGCAAAGCTGATCAACTCTACTGACGCTTCTTTCCATGCAGCACCGGCGCGACCGGGTACATTGGAGGCGACACCCTCTTTGCGCTGTATGACAAGCACTCTGATTATGAGATTGCGGCTCTTGTGCGAACAGGTACTTATCACCTTCCTCATGATGAATGGGGCATTATGCTGACATTGGTGAAGAGGAAAAAGCAAAGACTGTCACCGAGGCTTTCCCCAAGGTGCGGATCGTCATCGGTGGTTTGGACGACTCCAAAACCCTGGAAGAAGAGGCGGCAAAGGCAGATGTAGTCATCCGTAAGTCACTCATAGCCTCACTCAGCCATAGAGTCGACACTGACAATCGTAGACACCGCAGATGCATCCGACCACGAAGGCGCCGCAAAGGCCATCGCAAAGGGCCTTGCATCCGGTCACTCCAAAGAAAAGCCCGGCTTCTGGCTCCACACCGGCGGCACCGGCATCCTCTGCTGGGAAACCATGCGTGACGACAACAAGCTAGGCGAATGGTCGGAACGCGAATACAACGACTGGACCGCCGTGCAAGACCTGACCGGCTTACCAAAAGACGCCTTCCACAAGAACGTCGACGACCTCGTACTTTCAGCCGGATCAGAATCCGTCAAGACAGCTATCCTCTGCCCACCTACCATCTACGGACGTGGACGAGGCCCATCGAACACCCGAAGCAGACAAGCTTATGAACTTGCGCACCTGATCTTGACCGGCGAATACATCCCCATCATCGGCCAAGGAAAAGCACGCTGGAACAACGTCCATGTTTCCGACCTCGCTCAGCTGTTCGTTCTACTCACCGAAGCCGCGGTGAACAACAACACCGATGCTAAGCTTTGGAACGAGCAGGGTTACTACCTCGTTGAGAACGGCGAGCACCTTTGGGCTGATCTCGCACGTCTCATGGGCAAGAAGGCGACGCAGTTGGGTCTCGTTAGCAAGAAAGAGTTGAAGGAGCAACAGCTTGGTAAAGATAAGGCGATTGAGCAGGCGGGCTTCGAGGCTGTGAGTTGGGGGTTCAATAGTAGGGGTAAGGCGGAGAGGGCGAAGAAGCTGGTGGGATGGCAGCCGAAGGGACCGAGTATTGAGGATACTGTTGAGGAGATTCTGAAGGATGAAAAGGGTAGGTTGGAGAAGAAGTGAGAGGCTTAGTATACCATCGACGTAGATTAATTGTTATCTGGCAAGGCATTCTCATGCATGCAATCAAACGGCTCGAACCTCCGCATATCTTGGCCGCGTTGATAGGATGCTCATACTGCGCCACAATCCTCAGCCGGCCTGATGTTTCACACGCCAGGCAGCAGCATTTGCACCTGATGCGCTATCAGGTCCCGAGAGTACAAGGTACAACAACATTCCGTCGAATTTCAAGTAGGATACTAGCAAACCCAGGCCTTTCTTCTGCCTGTTGCGTTCACTGAGCCATCAGCTCACACATTTGAACAACTCCACCAGTATGGCGAGTATCGAAAGCCGCCCTCTTGGGCAACAGGCCCTTCGTGGCTTTGGCATATTCCAAGCCATCGTTTCCGTACCCACAATGGTAATACTGGGCTTCTTTGCATGGGACCGGATGACATTTCCCTGGGAAGAGAACTATTACTACTTCTTGTACGTGCGCCGTCTACCCACAGACCCATTTCACCAATCCTTCCATGCGCAGATGAACTAACGTCTGCAGCGCATCTTCCATAACGGCGCTCATGTCCGCCGGTATTGTGTTCATCGTGTACGTCCAGCGCAAGGCCATTGCGACACCGTTTCAGGCGTTCATGTTCGAGATCGTGAAATCGGTCCTTGCTACAGGACTATGGCTTTGGCTTATCTTGGACTCTGCGTTTGGCCCAGGTCGGGGTTACTATACAGATCCGAAATACGTTAGGAGACGGGTCCAGCGTGATGCGCTCGCCAGTCTATTGTTGCTGTGAGTCTACGGCCGTCGAAAAAAGTAACCCAGGGCTAACTTCGTGCCGTGTCTTCTTCTATCCGCCGCTTGGGTACGCGTATGTTGTTTGGAGGACGAAGAGTAGTCACGGAGACGTTGAGCGCGTAGGCGACGATGAAGAGGAGGGAGTAAATCAAGCGGAACGATCACCGCTGCTATCGCGAAACAGCGGGAGGGTCCTGGGTTAGCGCTGTGGTGTTAGCTACATATCTTGAATACTCCTGCGAGCAGACTCTGAGGGCTAGATGTCAGATTTGGCGAGGCAACCAATCCTGATCGCTGGCTAGACCAGTCCTTGCAAGTAGTTGTATGTGCGACCAAATAGCGTAAAGTAAAGGTATTTCTTTTTGTGGTATGGTACAGGTGCCATTCAAATACTGAGTCTTCCATTTAACCACTCGTTGCTCGCACGCTACGTTCACGTACGGCTACCACAGCGAGCGTACGTGACCACGGTGTAACATGTCCTTCCTTGGGACTGTGTGTTGATCATGTTTCGATAGGACGTCCCTCATCGTAGAGCGAGATAGGCCGTTCGCCTTCCTTTTGTTCACTCTTCATAGCGAAGGTATCCGTGTCCGTGTGCCTCCACAAATTTCAATCAAGCCTCTTATTCGGAGCTGACTCCTGTCCTTCAGAAGTCGTTGGGCCAGCACTTCTCCTTGGGCCATGTTGTAGCGTCGTGGCTAGCGGCGTGGGCCTCGAGCTGGGCCTTGTTGGTGTTGACGATTTCGCGGCGGCAGTTCTGGCACTGTATTGAATCGGGTGGTCAGCTATGCGCTATGATGCCGTGCAATGCAAGGGCATCAGGTGAGAAGCGCGAGAGTGCCTACGATGGACGTCGGCTTAGGCGCCTTGACGGGCAGGCCGTTTGCCTTGACTGGCGCGCGGGTGCCAGCTTTGTCGGCTTTCTTGTGCTCGCGCTGGATCTTGGATGATGTCAGCAAATCTTGTTATATGCATTGAGAGTTTTCTGAGGCACGTACTCTATCCTTTTTGGAGATAGGCATCGTGGTGGATCGGGTGGATATGTGTCGGTGTAAAAGCGAGGGGAAATGTTCTGCAAATAGCGCGGAAGAGCGCGATCACTTTGATCAGGGTCTCGCTTAGCGCGTAGTCTGACAGATAAGCCCCGCTTATCGCGAGCCTTTCTTCACGTCACGTGAGATTCTGCCTTAACATCACATTCAAGCTCTTAATGCCTCAGCTCAGGAAGGCGCAATCAGGTCTTGAGTACGAGATTTCTGTTTAGACGGCTGTCCTGAATCTTAGTATGCACATGTTTGACTAAGTCATATCCATTGTCTGTATTTCATCGCTAAGAACAGTCGTCTTCTCAGAAAGGATCGCGAGATAGTGATATCTGCCGTCTACGAAAACTCGATATCTTCTAGCGGCACTCCGCGCTTTAGCAGCTCTGATTTCGTTAGCCTCGGGTCATGGACTGTCCAAGTGTCGCGTGCACTCTCATGGCTAAACTCTTGCCAAAATTCCCCTCGTTCATCGGTTTTTGAACGCCATCCTAATGGTAATTCAGTATCCAGCCTTGGATCGTTGATGTGGATCTTTCCGGATTCTGTGTGTAGAAAGACCCTGTGCCACTGCCTTGACCACCCGTTATAATGGAACACCTCCTTAAAAGCACTTGGCAAGGAACCCAAGAATGCCTCGTTGCTACCGAGTCCACATACGTAGCTTTCTCCAATGATTTTATACCGCCCATGTGAATCTGCACGAATGATCATGGGACTGTTACATCCAAGCAGTACGCAGATATGGTCGCCCTCGCGCGCACCCAATGCGCCTAACCCGAAATGATTAGAGCATGTTCTGAAGAACGCCCCTCGGCTACACGCGGAGGAAATATGATTAAACACAGTAGCTTCGCCTTGGTACATGGAAATCTCGTTGTCCCCGAGCCTCATGATGTCTTGGAGGAACCTTAGAGTTGACTCTAACCTTGGAAACGCCTTGGTAGGTGGTATGTGGAGGTCCGATATGGCACCTCCACAGATACTAAGACAAAACGCTTCGGCCATGGGTCTGCCATCGACGTAATCAGAAGCCATATCTAGATCTTTTGCCAACTGTTGGATGTGGGAATTGCAGTCTCTGTATGGAGGATCAAATTTGTTCACCGTGTTGATTTGACCCAGCTTGATACCTGTCACTCTCAGTACCCTGTTCTGCAACAACACTACCTCGCACCCTGAGGCTCCGGAAGCGTGCGAACGTATGACATTGCCCGCCTTCAAGTTCGTCAGATCAGGTGTCCATGAGGGCCAGTTTCCCATTGTCTCGTTGTATCGGCATAGGCTCAACAGATCAAGGAATTTTGTTTTCTGTGTGAAGTGCATCATCAGATCCATGTATACATCTATAACTGGTTTCTCGTAATCCGGTCGTAGTTCTATTCGCATCTCCGTTTTGGATAATAGTCCCAGAGCGCCGTATACACGATCTCGCGGATCGGTGCATCGAGAAAGTCGCATTGTTTCAAGCAAAACGACGAGCTTTGAATTGTCAAAGCTTGCAAGATAAAAGCCATTCATCACAAGTGTGGGGGCCTCTTCCGTTTCCCAGATCTCGGATGGAGTCCGGCTCCTCTTATAGACGATACATCCCAGCAAAGTTTGGAGATATCTCCAACGCATTGCGTCGGTGCCGCACATGATTATTGCGTTTGGCTTAGCTAAGCAAATTTCCTGCCATATCCAGAGTCGATGGAACCATGGTCGCCGCAAAAAGTTCAGAATCGCCTGCCAGGTTTGTATGTCATAGGGCAGTTGTTCTCTTCGGTCGCCCCAATGAGTGTCGTCGCATTGTGTCAGTTGCGCCGAATCGAAATTCACGAAAACCTTCGCATCAAGGAATTCGCATATTTCCATGACTGTCTTGCTGTCGGCATCGTCCAACCCCAACCAAACGATAACTCTTTCTGCTAAGCTGAAGATGTCAGCCATCCGCTGGACCTGCTGACCTCTCTCGCTCAAGTCCTTCTGATTGATAGCAATACTGTCGATCCACAGTACTCTGGGTGAGACGGGGTCGCGGAGATACGGTAAGGCTTCCGCAAGATTTTCGGTAATATTAATGTTGTGATCGCTACTCGATGAAACTCGAAGTCTGCATGGTGATTCTGCTGAGCCCCAGGTATAGGAGAGCGCTTCATACTGTGGTACATCTTCATCTGTAAGCCGAACGATGCTGAGGTCGCAAATCACTTCGCTATCTCGATCCGCCGCGGGTAGTAAAGTGATGAGTCGGATCTCATCGTTGCTTTCGTCAAGTGGCTGGTAGACGTATTGGACCATTTCTGCTGTCGCCGCAGATATCGAGCAGCCTTGCGCGAATGCAACAAGTGGCGGGCGGGTATCTCAAGCAGAGCTTGTGAAAGTGTATGACGAGCGAAACGATATAGGGCGTACTGCATGTGGTGGCCGACAGTAGGAGATATCAGCTGAAAGAATTCATAAAGAGGATGTCCAGCCTTCTTGTACCGTTGGTGGCGCATCTTATCTGCACATCATCAGCGCGCATGACGAGGTGCACCACGGCTTGTAATATCAGCCTTCAGCCTTGTGCGGGGTGCTCAACAGGTCACAGTGGTTACTGCTACAGTGATTCGCTGGGCAATTGAGAGTGTGAAAATCCTCATGTTTGGCGCTTCCTATCCATGCAGTGTAGCTGACTTATGGGATGCGAGTGCGTGGTGAGGAGGCATTGCGGTGTCATGACACCTAAATCGTCCCTCTATTGCCGGCGGCAGGAGCAAACGAGATGCGCAGAGCGAAGAAGGTCAAATCCATCAGACACATGTCTTCGGTGCGACAACGGAGAGTAACAGCAACAGTAACCAACGATCTCGATAAAGAAGGAAGATCGTGAAGGGCGCCGCACGTGGCGAAGAAGCCCCGAATCGCGGCTTCCACTTTCCACGTTCTGGCCCTTGCCCCAATTGGCCAGCGGAAACAAACAACGCGCTATTTTTATCAGAACTTCCGCTGCGCTGACTACCCAAACCTCTAATTCCTCAACGCGCCCCCAAGAAATACCTTAATTCGCGAAACCCTGCACGCCGCCACAGAAAGCCAAGAAGACTGCCTTGTACAATTTTTGATCGATTTTCTATCACACACATAACGAAATGGCGCGTGGCAACCAGCGCGACAAGGCTAGGGAGAAGAACCTCAAGGAGCAGGCTGGAAAGGTATGTTTGACGCCCGTTTCTGGCACCACGAACAACGGTTATATCAGTCCTTGTTTCCCTAAAGAAAGATCGCGCTAACTTGATAAATAGAAAGGCAAGAACACTGTATGTGTATCCAGGAGAAGTTGGCGATAAAGGCCTTGGCTAACCACAGGCTGCAGCAATCCGGTACCGAATTCGCGCGCACCAAAGAGAACGTAGCAGAGATCATGCGCGCCAAACAAGCTGCTGGTACGTCGCATTTCTCTTATATTGATCACCCAGACCTTACAACCGCCATGCGATACTCTCGAGACGGCGACGCTGACTGCCTGTGTAGCTGAGGCAAAGAGGGCCGCTGAGGGCGCTAAGAAATGAGCGGTCAGACAAGATGCGCAACGCGACAAACGACAACATCTTGACGCCACCACCGCCGTCACAGTCAAGCTGTTTAGAAG
>Ga0265797_10009421_pt1 | contig 12716 bp, 13 predicted proteins | sample P2T30metagenome_FD_192433 | JGI IMG/M metagenome (GOLD analysis project Ga0265797, IMG submission 192433) | Plant litter microbial communities from East Loma Ridge, Irvine, California - P2 T30 | ecosystem: Environmental > Terrestrial > Plant litter > Unclassified | place: USA: California... | reverse complement strand
CATCGCCTTCGGCTTCATCACCTGGACGGCGGTGAAACTGGTGTCCGGCCGTGCCCGCGACCTCAACCCGGCGCTGATCATCCTGTCGGTGCTGTTCGTGATCAAGCTGGGCTGGTTCAACGCATGAGCCTTGGAGATCAAGCGCTTACGGAAAGGGCACACTGAAAAAAAATGAAATTGAATGCTTGACAGCCCCCCGGCTTACGCGAATAATGCGCGCCACTTGGCTACATAGCTCAGTTGGTTAGAGCATAGCATTCATAATGCTGGGGTCCGGGGTTCAAGTCCCTGTGTAGCCACCAAACACTGTTTCGGTCACGGCTTGTTCAGTTACCGAATCATCGAAAAAGCCCGCACTCGTGCGGGCTTTTTTGTGCGCGCGCGAAAAGCCTCCAACCTTCTGATACTGAAGGCAACATGAAACCCATCAGGCCCGATCTGCTTGTCACCTGAGCGTCATCTCCCGTTGTTAGGTTCCGGCCACATCTGGACCCACCACGCAAGTGCCCATGAGCGATCAGCCCGACGACCCCGCCAATAACGAAAAGCCAGGCCTTTGTTCAACGCGCCGCCGGTTCCTGGGTGGCTTGGCCGCGATCAGCGCCGGCGGTGCCCTTGCCAGTTGCGCGCCCACCGGCGCCACGCTTGCCCGGCCGGCTCCACTGACCTCGGGCCAACTGGACAAAGCACTGCGCAACAACATCAAGACGGTAGTGGTGATCTACGCCGAGAACCGCAGCTTCAATAACTTGTTCGCCGATTTCCCCGGCACCGAGAAACCACTGTCGGCCCTCAAGCCCAGCGACTATCAGCAGCGGGACCGCGACGGCAGCCTGCTGGCCAACGCGCCCTTCCCGCTCAAGGGCCCCCAGGGTGAAGACCTTCCCATGGGCCTGGTCACCCGGGACCTGTGGCATGTGTTCTACCAGAACCAGATGCAGATCAATGGCGGGCGCAACGACAAATTCGTCGCCTGGGCAGACTCCGGCGGCCTGACCATGGGGTACTACCCCCAAAGCCGCTACGCCCTCCGCCTTTGGGACCTGGCCGAGGAGTTCGTGCTGTGTGACAACTTCTTCCAGGGCGCCTTCGGTGGTTCTTTTCTTAACCACCAATACCTGATCAGTGCGACCGCTCCGGTTTACCCCAACGCCAGCGGTTCGGTCGCCAGGTCGCAGATCGCAACGCTGATGGGCGACGACCCGACCGACACCCAGCTCAAGCCCCTGCCCGCTTCCCCCGCTAGCGCGATGCAGGGCCCGCCGCAGTTCGGGCCCAGCGCGCTCACGCCGGACGGGTATGCGGTCAATACCCTCGCCCCACCCTACTGGCCCACCTGGATTCGCGACCCGCAGCGCCCCGATTATTCGAAACCCGACCTCCCTAACGTGCTGGTGCCGCAGCGCCACGAGCACATCGGCGACAAGCTTTCACGCAAGGGCGTGGACTGGGCTTGGTACGCGGGCGGTTGGCAAGCCACGCTGGAGCAGTTCAAAGACTCGCCCGGCATTCCCAAGATCCCCAACTTCCAGTACCACCACCAGCCCTTCAACTACTTCGTTCAACAAGGGCCGGAGCACCCTGAGGAGCGCCAGCGCCGGCTGCGCGACGGGGGCCTGGGTGACGACCCGTCCAGCAACCACTTCCTGGCCGATGCCGCTGCTGGCAAGCTGCCCGCGATGACGTTCTATAAGCCCCAGGGCAACCTCAACATGCACGCTGGCTACGCTGACGTGACCTCGGGTGATCGGCATATCGTGACGCATCGTCAAAACCCTGAGGGAAAGCCCTCAATGGCAGAACATGGTGGTGGTGGTCACAGTGGATGAAAACGGCGGCTGGTGGGAACACGTCGCACCGCCCAAGGGGGACCGCTGGGGGCCGGGCTCGCGCATTCCGGCACTGGTGATATCGCCCTTCGCGCGCAAGGGGACCGTGGACCACACTGTTTACGACACCGCATCAATCCTGCGGCTGATCACTCGCGTGTTTGACCTGGAGAAGCTCGATGGCCTGGCCGAACGCGACAACGCCATGGCAGACCGCGGTCAACCTCCATTGGGCGACCTCACCAATGCATTGAATTTCGAAGCCTGATCAGGTGGAGCTGACCCGTTGGCGCGCGCGGTAGCGGGACAGCCCCATCCCTAGCAGCATCACCAGTGCCGCGCCAGCGGCGCTGGCCAGGTACTGAAAGGCGGAACCATGTGCCGGCGCCCAGGGTTCGAGCACCGGGTCGGACAGTGCAAGGCTGAGCGCGATCCAGCCGATCAGCCCTCCTCCCAGCGTTACTATCACCGGGAACCGCTCCATGAGCGCCAGTACCACCCGGCTGCCGAAGATGATCAATGGAATGCTGAGCAACACGCCCGCGCCTACCAGATAAAGATTTCCCCGGCCCGCCGCGGCCACCGCCAACACGTTATCCAGTGACATCACAGCGTCGGCGATGATGATCGTCTTGATCGCGGCAAGCAGATGGGTCCCGCCATCCACGGCGCGCGGGTCTTCTTCGGGCGAAGCGATCAGGCGAACGCCTATCCATAGCAGTAACACACCCGCGGCCAGTTTCAACCAGGCCAATGCCAGCAGGTGCATGGCGAAGAACAGCAGCACTATACGTAGCACCACCGCGCCGGCCATGCCCGCCCAGATCGCCTGCCGCCGCCGTTCCACTGGAAGACGGCGGCACGCCATGGCGATCACGACCGCGTTATCGCCGCCCAGCAGAAGGTCCAGCACCAGAATTTGCAGCAGGGATGTCCATACCGCGGGATCTTCGATCCACGCCATTCTCGCCTCCCGTCGTTGGTTGCGTCATCGCCTGTAAAAGCCCGAGCAACTGTGACCCGCCCGCACGGGGATTTTCTCCCTCCGCCAGGCACCGCGCGGTACAGTGCGCATCGGGAATATATGGAGAGCCGCGAATGAGTGCGACCGTCTTGGTACTGGTGGAAACCATCGGTGATTATCTGCCGATGCTGGAAAACGCAGGCTTCGAGTTGATTGTGGCCACCACCCCGGCAGCGCGAACAGCCGCCATCGCGCAGCATGGCGCAACGATAGACGCCGTGCTCACCCGTGGCCCGCTGGGGCTTACGGCGCCTGAAATCGATGCGCTGCCCAAGCTACAGATCATTACAGTGATCGGCGCCGGATACGAACGCGTGGATTTACCTGCCGCCCGCCAGCGCGGGATCGTGGTGACCAATGGCGCGGGCGTGAATGCATCAGCGGTGGCGGACCATGCCATGGCCCTGCTGCTGGCGGTGGTACGCGATATCCCGCGCGCCGACGCTTCGGTGCGCAGAGGGGAATGGAGCAAGGTGATGCGCCCGTCCCTGGCCGGTAAACGCCTCGGGGTGCTGGGCCTGGGCGCTGTGGGCATGGCCATCGCTAAACGCGCCTCGCTGGGCTTCGGCATGCCTGTGGGCTATCACAGCCGTCAAGCGCGTAGCGAAGTGGACTACACCTGGTTCCCGGACGCCCGCGCCTTGGCGCACAACAGTGACGTGCTGGTCATCGCGACCCCGGGCGGCGATGGCACGCGCCAGTTGGTGGATGCAGCCGTGATCGAGGCGCTGGGGCCTCAGGGGTTTGTGGTGAACGTGGCGCGGGGCAGCGTGGTGGATACCGCCGCGCTGGTGGACGCCTTGGCCACGGGCCGCCTCGCGGGCGCCGGCCTGGATGTGTTCGAGGATGAGCCCAACGTGCCCGAGCCGTTGAAGGCGCTGCCTAACGTAGTGCTAACCCCCCATGTGGCGGGGCTGTCCCCTGATGCAGTGAAAGCTACGGTGGAATTGGTCACCCAAAACCTGTTGGCGCACTTTTCCGGGCGGCCGGTGCTGACGCCAGTACCGCTGGGCTAAGGTCTCGGCCGAGCTGCGCCGGTGACTATTGGAGCAAGCGCAGCCGAAGGCGAAGCTCGCGAACCGGTCAGCGGCAGAACGACGACCGCTGGCTGTAATCCTCGCCCCAGGTGCGGTACCCGGCGGTATCCAGGTGTACCCGGCCAGAAGGATAGCGGCTCAGCCCCATGCGCCAGGCACGGCCTTCTTCTTTCCAGAATGAGCACAGGCCATCCACCGGCTGGCCTGGAAGCAGGTCAACCGCGAAACTGCGCACATGCGCGCTACGGGCAGACCCCGCGGCACATCGGTTAAGGGATTCATCACGCCAAGCCGAAACCACCTCGAAATCACCCAGCGTGCCCCTGGCCTTCAACACTTTGAGCAGGTCGAGCGTATCGGCAACCGCGGGCCATTGGGGCTCAGGGGCGACGGCGAAGGGCTCGGCGCCGCAACGTTGCCAATCACTGGCCGTTCGCAGCAACTGCCACAGGGGCACCACGCTTCCCACGCCTCGGCGCTCCAGATAGCGCTCAAGCGCATCGACACGCTGAGCATGGGCGGCCGCCCACTGGTGGAAACGCGCGGGGCCGCGCTCGGGATCATTCAAAGCACCAGCCTGAGCGAGGGCAGCGAACATCAGCGCCACCCCCACAGTGACCGCGAATCTCACAATACTCCGCAAGCTACCCGGGCGCCGCCACCACCCAACGGTTGCGGCATATCGGCATGATTGTCACCGCCGGCATGAATCATCAACGCGTGACCTTCCACCTGGCTCAGGCTTTTCAAGCGCGGCGCCAGTACCGGGTAGGTGGCGGTGCCGTCGGCGTTGACATAAATGGCCGGCAGGTCGCCAAGGTGCCCATCGGCGTAAGGGCCCAAATGCTTGCCGCTCTTGGTGGGGTCCATATGGCCGCCGGCGGCTTCGGCGGGGGACATTTTGCCGTCCTTCATCGCAGGCGCACAGCTGCCGTTCTGGTGTACGTGAAAGCCGTGCACTCCCGCGGGCAAACCCTTGAGTTGAGGGGTGAACAGCAACCCGTAGGCCGTTTCTTCGACCTTCACTTCCCCGATCGATTGCTGTGCCCCCTCCGGGCCAACCTGGTCAAGCGGAACCACCTTGCTTGCCGCCTGTGCGCCAACGCTGCCAGCGATCAACAGGGCTGCAAACCATCCATATGCTTTCATCATGCCTCCGGGGCTACCAGTTGTATGCGTTCAGTCCCACCTTAGTGGAGTTTTCGCCAAAAGGTTCGCCCCGGGTTGATGGCAATTTATGTCAGAGGACGCAGGCGGTACTGCGGAGGCAGTTGCTCGAAGCCACTGATGGTGGTGTCGAGGCTCTTCCAGCGGCCGTCCTTGATGCCATAGATGCAGCCATGAACGGACAGGCTCTGCCCGCGGTGCCAGGCATTTTGAACGATGCTGGTGTGGGCCACGTTGGCCACCTGCTGGATCACGTTCAGCTCGCACATGCGGTCTACCCGTTCTTCCTCGGTTGGCAGCGAGGAAAGGGTATGGCGGTGCTCATAGTACAGGTCGCGGATGGAGCGCAGCCAGCCATCGATCAGCCCCAGCTGGCGGTCCTGCATCGAGGCACGCACGCCGCCACAACCGTAATGGCCCGTCACCAGGATGTGTTTCACCTTCAGCACGTCCACGGCGTACTGGATCACCGACAGGCAGTTGAGGTCGGTGTGCAGTACCACGTTGGCCACGTTGCGGTGTACGAAGAGGTCACCTGGCAGCATGCCAACGATCTCATTGGCGGGCACGCGTGCATCGGAACAGCCGATCCAGAGGAATTCCGGCGTTTGCTGGCGCGCCAGCTTGGCGAAGAAGTCCGGGTCGCGCTGGGTGATCGCGTCGGCCCAACGGGCATTGTTGTCGATCAGTTCTTGCAGGTCGTTCATGGTCAGGCCTCGAGAGTGATGCGCCAGTATGACTTCACCGCGGCGGCCCGGGTCACGTCGCGCCGGGCGCCTTGATTGAATCTTGGCAAGCGCGACGAGTCCACCCTACAAGGCCCATAACCGGAGGAAGATCATGGAACCCAAACAACGCCCCTACGGTTCGCCGGAACCTGCCGAGATCGACACTACCGAAGATCGCATCGGCTCGGTACACCCGCTGAACTTCGACGACCCGAACGGCGACGGCCCGGCGGGTTTCACCGGCGATGCGCTCGAGGACGAAGCGATGGCCTCGCCACAACGTGTCAACGAAGCTGGCCTGACCGGTGCGTCGACCGACGACCATCACCAGACCATGGATGATATGAGCCCAGAAACGCTCATCCGCGAGGACGGCTCGGAATCCGTCGAAGAGGCCGAACTGAGCAGTGCCCCGGCAGACTTGCAGCTCAACCCGGTGGATGAAGACGACATTGGCGGCGGTGATGGGCTGGACGAGGCCGAGCTGGCGCGCCTGGACCCGCTCGACGGCAAGAAATGGGACGGCGAGGCGGAGTGATTCGCCCGCTGATCACATCAGGGTGCAGGCCATGACCAATGCATCCTCGCGGCCACCCGCGGCGGGGTAGTAATCCCGCCGCCGGCCAACCTCATTGAAGCCGTAGCGGTCATACAGGCGATAGGCGGACTGGTTGCTGGCGCGAACCTCCAGGAAACATTCCCGGCCGTTGAGCGCCAACGCCCGGTCCATCAAATGCTCAAGCAACTTCAACCCCAGCCCTCGGCCCTGGTTTTCGGGCTTCACGGTGAGGTTGAGCAAGTGCGCCTCGTCGATGATCACGTGGATCACCCCGTGCCCCACCAATTGCTGGCCTTCGAACATGAGCCAGATTTCGTAGCTTTTGAGCCCATCCAGGAAAATGCCTCGGGTCCAGGGATGGGTATAGGCGGCGTATTCGATTTTCAGTACTGCGTCCAGGTCCGCCTCGGTCATCGGGCGAAACGTTACGGCGTCATTCATTCCACGGGTTTCCAGCGCGCCATCAAAGGCCGCATCGCATGCCAGACGTCCGCTTTTCGCATCGGTTCGTCCATCAGGGTTTCCAGGCCGGGCAATGCCCAGCCCTCACAAAGATTGTCTATGGCCACCAGGGTATGGAAGGCCGACTCGCCCACATCGGCGGCATATCGAAGCGCCGGCAGGCCCACCAGCCAGATGCAGTCGCACGGCTCGGTTTCCAGCTGCACCGCGATAAAGCCCTGAACGAAATCCCGCGCGGCTTCGGGCCCTTGATCGAGGCTGCCCCGGGCCAACAAGGGCCAGCGCACCGGCTCGCCGATCAGGCGAGGGCTATCGGGCAAGCCCGCGGCGCGCAGCATGTCCTTGAGCAGCAGGTAACCGGGGTCTCGCGTTTGGAAAGCCTCGCCCGTGGGAAGCTCCACCAGCACCAGACAGGCACCAGCGCGCAGCAACTGCAGGGCGAACCGCGGCGCCTGCACAACCGGCCGGGCCGCCTTTGGAGCGGGGGCCGGCGCTGCCTCGGCCGGCTTGGCCGCCGCCGTGGGGCGCGGTATTTCGGGCCGCGGGCGCTCGGCTGGAACGGGGGCTGGCGCGGGCGCTCTCGTAATCACCGACGGTGCCGCCGCAGGCATGGCAGGCGCCACCTGCGGTTCCGGCTGCGTGGGGGCTTCCCAAGCCAGCAGTTCCGCCCTCGATGGCGCGGCGAACGGCAACTCGGCACGGGGCAGCCACTGGACCACTTGCATGGCATCCAGGTAGGCGCGGCGGCGGGGTTCGTTCAGCACAGGCAGCTCATCGACGGGGAATGAAGGGCAGCGATTCTACCCCGGCCGAGCATATTTCACGACCGCTACGCGACAAGCCTACCAAGCGATCAGCGAACCCGCCGCGCCACCGGGGATGCGCTACAATCCGGCCTTTTTCCGGCAACCAGGCGGCCATCCATGATCGAACCCAAGCGGGTGCTACGCGCCCTCGCCGAGCACTGGGCCCTGCTCGAACCCTTATGCGAGCGCTTCGACCAGGGCACACTGAGCCTCGCTGAATTGCGCGTGCAGCTGGCCGCGCAACAGCGAGACAGTACACCTCAAGACATCACCGCCCTGCTGGACGTGTGGATCCGGCTGGACATTCTCGTTCCGGTCGCCAAAAGCCCAAACCGCTTCGAGCTGAACGCGCAGATCCATGATTTTCTAGCCTACCTGCGCCGGGAGCACCGGCTGGGCCTGTGCCTGGAAATCGAGGCCTATCTGCGTCATCTCGAACGGTTGGCCGGGCATATTCAGGACGCCTTCGACATTCGCGACGGCAATGACCTGGCCCGCCAACTGCGCTTGCTGGACATGCGAGTCCGCGATGTGCTCAAGAAGCTCGCCAACGACGAGCAGGCCCTGGTGGCGGTCGCCGAGCGCGCTAAGACAAGCGATCGCCAAATCCCCCTCCGGCAGCGTTACGCCGAGGTACTGGCCACTTGGGATGAATACGTAGAGCCGATGATCCAGCTGGTAAATGCCGATGGGGCTTTCGAGCAGGGTGTGCGCAAGGTAGAGAACGTGCTGTTGCGCCTGTTGGGGGAGCAACAGCGGCTGGGGCAACTGATCGATGACGACATGCTGTTGCGTACCCACGCCCGCATTCTCGAAATGCAAACCAGCGCGCAGCTCACCCTGCGCCATGCCAGGGAACTGCTGCTACCGCTTCGAGAAGAAGCGCGGCGGCACAACGCGGTAACCCGGGGCGCGGCATTGGCATTGGCCGCCATGCGCCGAAAGGGGCTGGACGCGGTGCCTCAGGCTGCCCTGCCCCTCTTCACTCGCCCGCAAAGTAATTTCCTCGGCACCGCGAGCCAAGTAGAAGCGTACGTCTATGCCTTGGCCCGGTTCGAATCCCGGCCCGCGCGTTTCCCCCGCTCCGAAAAGGGCAAGGACCGCCCGGACACGCCACGCGCACCGCGCACGGTGCGAGAGATGCTCGACCGTTGCGAACAGGCGCTGCCATTGCCCGACCTCATGCAGTGGCTGCTGAACCAGGAGCCCGAGGGGGAAACCGATGAGCTGCTGTACTGGTTCTCGCGCCTGTCCCGAGACAAGCGCTTCGCCCGCCAGCGCCTGGAGCGGCGCGATTACCTTACCCATGAACATAGTGTGAGCCTGCGCTCGTTCGCCCTGTATTCACCCGCCGATGTACCCGCCGGCGCGATCACTGTGAGCCTTGCCGATGAATCTTGATCTGAGTGAACTGACCCAACTGGCGCCGATATTTCGTGAGCTGTTCAAAGGCTTCCACGTCAGCCGTCGCGACCCCGAACTGTATGCCCAGCTTTCCAACTTTCAAGATGCCTACCGGGCCTTGTTCCGCGCCCTGGGTTTCGAACTGGTGTGTGATACCCGAGGCTTTTATTACTTCGTTCCCGAACAGGCGGCGGCTCAGGTAAACAAGACCGCGCAACGGCTTTCGCTGTTTACGTTCATTCTGGTGGAGCACCTCGCCGACCAGGGCCGAGACCCGATCGCCGTGCTGGACGGCGGAAGCCTTGGCCGGGATGAACTCCCCGGGCTGCTGGAGAAATACCGGGACCTGTTTGGCCAGGCAGAAGTGCAAACGCCCGAAGAGCTGGAAGAAAAGATCATGCGCCGCATGACTCAGCTTGGTTTTGCACACGAGGAAAACGGCGTCTATCGCTTCCTCTCGCCGATGCACCGCTTTCTGGATGTGTGCCTGTCCGTTCAACAGGACCGCGACCTGGCGGCCAGCCTGCATAGCGCCTTGCCGCTGCCCACGCCGGTGCTGGTGGATGACACCCTGGAGGGTGGCTTCGATGACGCTGAGCAAGAGGCGCTCGCCGCCGCGATCGCGGACGAACAAGAGGAGCTGCAAGCATGAGCCAGGAACGTTATGGCATTCGGCGTTTCGCGCTGCTAAACACCGCTGGCTATAGCCTGGGCCTGTTCCCGCTGGAGCACCCCTTGTCGGTATATGGCGCGAACAACCTGGGCAAGAGTGCCTCGATCAACGCTTTGCAGTTTCCTATCCTGGCGCGCATGTCGGACATGAGCTTTGGCAAGTACAGCCTGGAGCAGTCCCGCAAGTTCTATTTCGCCAGTGATACCAGCTATATCCTTTGCGAGGTTCTGCTTCCTCACGGCCCGCACGTGATAGGCGTGGTCGGCCGCGGCCCGGGTGGCGGGTTTGGCCATCAGTTCTTCGCCTATGCCGGCGCGCTGGATCTGGCGCACTACCAGAAGGACGATACCTGCCTGCGCCAGAAGGAACTGTTCGCCAACCTGGACCGCAACGGTATCAAGGCCTACGAGGTGAAGCCGGATGAGCTGCGCCGCCTGCTCGTGGGGGGCCACACGTCGATTCCGCTGGACCTTACGCTGATTCCCCTGCGCTCCACCAGTGAGCAGAGCCTGAAAACCTTCCGTGCCCTGTTCATCAACTTGCTGCACATGCGGGAAATCACCGCGGCCAAGCTCAAGCAATTGTTCCTCGATGCCTTCGAACACAGCCTGCGCTCCGGTAGCGTGGACTACATCGCGGCCTGCGAAGAAGCTTTCCGCGATGTGCGCCGAATGGAGCAGGACTACCACGCACTGGTCGCCGCGGGCCCATTGGTCGAATCGCTGGCCAATGGGGTACGCCAGCGTGATCAGTTGCGGGGCAAACTCCACCGGCTTTCGCCCGTGCTCAACTCCCTGCTAGGCACCTGGCAGGCCTATGCGCTGGATCGCAAGGAAGAACTTCTGGTTCAGGCCGAGCATTACCGAGCTCAACAGGATGTGATGCAGAACGACCAGCGCGGAACCACCCAGGAGCTGATGCGCCTGGAGCGCGAAATCACTGGCGTGCAACGCTGGCTTGGCGAGCTGTCCGTACTGCGTCATCGCTTCGCGCTGGTAGACGATGCCCGAGTACTGGAGCAGCAACTTCTCGCCGCCAAGGACGCGCACGACGAACTGGCCGGGGCGCTGGCCCACGCCAGGCAATTCAGCAGCGATGATCTGGAAGCGCGTGTTCGAGAGCTCGAAGGCCGGTTGAAGTCGGTGAAACTGCAATTGGACCATGCTGACAACAACAGTTATGCGCGCTTGCGCGAGGAGTTCTCGCAACAAGACGTCGAGCGGCTGATGCGGGTGTTCAACGGCTCCTTGTTCAGCCTGCCACTGGGCCCGAACGGGATCGATCTCGAAGGCAGCGACGCCTGGATCAAAACCCTCGAGGCGCTGCTGGAGCAATTCAGGGGCGATCGCTTCGAAGTGCCCGGCCTTTCCATAGACCTCTCTTCGATCGAAGCACCGGCCTTGCAGGCCTTGGCGGATCGCGCAGCATTGCGGGATCAGAAGGACCGTCTGGACAAAGAATTGCGTCAGCTCAAAACCCAACAATCCGTTGCCTCGGACAGAGCCGCAAGCAAGGCCCAGGCGGATGCGCTGTATCAGCAAGTAATGGATGCGCAGAAGGCGCTCGAAGATTTTCGCCGGGCCCAAACGCTTGCCGCCGAAGAGCCGGCCAAGCTTGAGCAGCTCGCACAAATGGAGGCAGCTCAGGATGAGCTGAAACGCTCGAGTGACGCTTTCGCCGAGCGTGTTCAGCAGTTGGCCGCCAAGCTCCAGCTGGTAAGCCGGCAGTTGGGCGACTTGGAATCGCGGCAGCGCACGCTGGACGATACCTTGCGGCGCCGTCAGCTGCTGCCTGCGGACCTGCCATTCGGTACGCCTTTCATGGAGCTGGTGGATGACTCTATGGATAACCTGCTGCCTTTGCTCAACGACTATCAAGACAGTTGGCAGGCATTGCTGCGGGTGGACGGGCAGATTGAAGCGCTTTATGCCCAGGTGCGCCTTAAAGGCGTAGCCAAGTTCGATAGCGAAGAAGATACCGAGCGCCGTCTCCAATTGTTGATCAACGCTTATGCCCACCGCCAGGATGAAGCGCTTACGCTGGGCAAGGCTCGTCGAGCCGCGGTGACGGACATTGCCCGTACCCTGCGCAACATCCGCAGTGACTACGATAGCCTTGAGCATCAGCTTGGCTTGTTCAATCGCGAGATCAACCGCCGTCAGGTCTCGAACCTGGAGAGCTTCCGTATCGTGCTTGCACCCAACAAGGAAGCGCTCAAGCACATCGATCAGATCATCCACAGCGCTGGGCAATATGAAGAGGGCGAGACGCTTTCCGTCTTCGATCTGAACCAAAGCGCAGAGCAGGACAGCAAGAACGAAGAAGCCAAGGAGTACCTTGCACGGTTGGTGGCCGCAAACCATAACCAGCTGGGCCTCAAGGACCTGTTCGAGCTGGCCTTCGAAATCACGAAGGTGCATGGCCAGCCAGTGCTGCATACGGACATCGACGGCGCTGCCTCCAACGGCACCACGATGACCATCAAGGCGCTTACCAATATGTACCTGCTATTGCACCTGATGGACCGTGAGCGCGCAGGCAAGATCAGGCTGCCTTACTACCTGGACGAAGCAGCGGATATCGATGAACGCAACCAGATGGCTTTGCTCGAAACCAGCCAGCAGCTGGGCTTCACGCCGATCCTCGCCTCCGTGAAGCCGCAGGTTTCGGCTCGTGTGGCTATCGACCTGGAAGGGGGCAGCGGCCCTGATGGGATTTATATCGATGAGGCGGACTGGAAGATCATTCGACGCCATGATGAGCATGAGCATCCCGCAGGGGAATTGCTGAAGGCTGCCGAAGCGATGGCCTGACGTTCTGATTGCCTGTGAGCCCCGCCTGGCGCGGGGCTTTTTTATGCGCGAGATCCGCCCGGGATGGGCGCGAAATCAGGCATGCGGAAAAGACAAAACCCCCGACCGCAATGCGATCAGGGGTTCTGGGTTTGAATCTTGACGATGACCTACTCTCACATGGGGAAACCCCACACTACCATCGGCGATGCATCGTTTCACTGCTGAGTTCGGG
>Ga0265797_10009420_pt1 | contig 12716 bp, 13 predicted proteins | sample P2T30metagenome_FD_192433 | JGI IMG/M metagenome (GOLD analysis project Ga0265797, IMG submission 192433) | Plant litter microbial communities from East Loma Ridge, Irvine, California - P2 T30 | ecosystem: Environmental > Terrestrial > Plant litter > Unclassified | place: USA: California... | reverse complement strand
CGCAAGAGGAGAGGGTGAAGTTGATGGAAGAAGCGGGTGATTTGGGCGAGGGCGAGAGCTTGTGGTGATTTGTGCCGTCTCCTGAGTTGATGTTTTCTATTTCCCTTATCAATAATGTTAATGCTTCGCGCAATCAAACTTGTGCATTTGTTAGTTCGTGACAGACGAATTCCAGAGATTGCGACCTCTGCCCTTTTTCAGCATGTACCTTTTGAACACGGCAACACCGAGTAAGCAATCCCGTCTTGGAGATTCGTTCTCATATCCTGCGACGGGTACCCATTCCGGAGGATTCTGGATGTCCTACACGTGCACTTGAGCACCAGTGCAATTTATCTGACATCGTACCTGGTGTCTGTGGCCAGGAGTCAGAGGTTCTCCCGCTGCAGCCAGCGCAAGAATGTCAGCTCGCGTAATACTCGACGTGGAGCACCGCGGCAACCTATTGTAGTATGTGGTTCCGTGATTGCTGATATAGGGTACTCCAGTGATCTGGAGAGGTCATACAACACGCTCGCACTCCGCGGGTGGCACCTTTCTTCGGCCAAGCGAGCTCGCCGCATGCCCAAGCTTCCAGAACACGTGAGATTGCCCAATGAATAGAAGACTCTCTCCAGTCCCGGTGATGTGGAAAAAAGTTCGCGGTATCGCCCATGCCTTCCGTACCTTTGGTCAGCAAGCACTACCGAAAAAAGCCTGTCTCAAGCAAGTTCTACCGGTGGACTGGTCACCTGTTGCTCCAATGCTGTCACTTGCATCCACGCATGCTCGGGGAGTCACTCAGTTTGTGGTACACCTCCTCACCTGCTAGTAACCAAGCTGTGTATCTCGTACTACCGCGAGCATTGATGTGGCAGGTGTGTGCGAATGGAAGCGGTGCAACCTCGCCGTCCAGACGTTTTACACCGGGGCCACTCAGCACGGCACAGCGAAGACAGAGCCGAGAAACATGGGACACACGGGCTTCAGCAGCAGTGGCGGTATGCATGGCGCAAGGTACGACCCGGCCCGGCGGCGGTGGTGGTGGCCCACGCCAAAGCCTGGGAACGAACCGAAGAGCGGCTAGAGCAAGGCCAGAGTTAAAGAGAGAGAGGCAGTGGGGTTTGGGAACTAAGCTTAGCGCTGCTCTGTGCTGCCTCTGCCAACGGTCGCCGGCTTCATCTCCAGTCCTCTCCGTTCGCACACTTCCTGCCACCCTCACCACCGCACCCAACGACCGCTCCGGACGCGCACCGGCACGGAATACCCACCACCACCACCACCGCCATCGCACCCGCCTCCACCCTCGCCCGGCCTGACTGCACCTGGGCAGCATCTCGCCGCCAGCATTGGATCGACCGACCCGCCGATAGCGCGTTTACCTTTCTGGGGCCTCGCGACAAGGGACAAGGCTGAAGGCGCACCGCCATCTGCACTGCAGACCGCCCACGAAATACACATCCAACATACAATCAGTGCAACAACCACGAGCTGTTGCGACCATCTGCCTAGACTAGCCACGAGCAATCATGTACAACGCGCATCGCGGCATGGGCCCGCCTGGGCAGGCACCGCCAGGCACTCGTCTGGCTGAGCTCCTCGAGCAGGTGCGCGCCGAGTTCGAGACCCAGGCTGGCAGATCGAACGAGCACGAGCATCAACGTAAGCATCCTGCGGACCACATGGGTGCGGTCGACTGGTGGCATGGAGCAGCGCACACGCGCGCATTCGGCGGGGATACATCTTGCGCTGAGCGCGTGGGCGCTTGCTCTATTCTGCCATTTGGCCGCCATTGCACTTGATATCACGCTGACCTATTTACGGGCATAGTACATGGTCAGATGCAGGAGATGGAGCTGGTGAGGAGTAAAATCTACCAGCTCGAGCAAACGCACAACTCCATTAAGCAGAGGTTGGTGTCTCTCAAGACCTCACTCATGCACCATCACACTAACGCTTACACAGATATGAGGAGGAGATCGCTCGCCTGCGACACGAGCTAGAGCAGCGTGGAGGCCCTGGCGGTGGTCCAGCTGGCTCTTCGCAGCCTCAGCCGCCCGCCATTGGCCACGGTCCTGCGAATTTGTTCCAAGGCATCATGGCTGGCAGCGCTGCCGGAGGCGGCCCTGGTCTTGCCCCGCCTCCTCAAGAGCAGCAAGGCCAGCCTGGCATGCCCGGGCACATGCAGGCTCCAGGCGGTGCTCCTGGGTTCAACGCGCCTCCCGCTCCTCCTCACAATCCGTTCGCCTACGGAGGACAGCCTCAAGGACCTGGCGTCAATGGCTACGGTCCTCAGCCGCCACAACCGACGGCTTCACCAGGTCCAGGTAAGCCGTACGTTGGTGCTGCTGGCCGCGTTGATGGTCTTGCCACGCCTCAACAGAGCCAACCGAATCCGTACCCTGGCTCACCCAGTGTAGCCCGTCCTACCCCGCCGCCCGCTCACCAGGCCCCGCCACCGCAGCCGCCGCAACAGCAGCAGCAGCAGCAACAGCAACAGCAGAACGCGCACGAGGGTTTCCAGTACAGCGCGGCCGACCTTGACGACATCGGAAACAAGCTTTCCGACCTCAACCCCGACAAGCTGTCGCCGGCTCTGAAGCGTTCTGGTGATGATTGGCACGCTGTATTCAACCCGCGCGTTATGCGTAGGCTGGATGTGGACCTTGTGCACAACCTGGTTCACCAGAGTGTTGTGTGCTGTGTTCGCTTCAGCGCGGACGGCAAGTATGTGGCTACTGGCTGCAACAGGTCGGCACAGATCTTCGATGTTGTCACTGGACAGCAAGTCTGCCACTTGACCGACAACACCACCAACCAGGATGGTGACCTTTACATCAGAAGTGTCTGCTTCAGCCCTAACGGTAAATTCCTGGCCACTGGTGCCGAGGACAAGATTATTCGCGTAAGTTCAGCATGTGAATGTGTTCCAGTGAGCGCCACTAACATAGAATTAGGTTTGGGACATTGCCACCAAGCGCATCCTTCACCAGTTCTCTGGCCACGAGCAGGACATCTACTCTCTCGACTTCGCATCCGACGGACGTCACATCGCCTCTGGTTCCGGCGACCGCACAATCAGACTTTGGGACATCCAAGAGAACCAGTGCATTCTCACTCTCCAGATCGAGGACGGCGTTACCACTGTCGCCATCTCACCCGACAACCGCTTCGTCGCTGCCGGTAGCTTGGATAAGAGCGTCCGCATTTGGGACACCCAGACGGGTGTTCTTGTCGAGCGCACCGAAGGCGAACAGGGCCACAAGGACAGTGTCTACAGTGTTGCTTTCTCTCCTGATGGTCGCCACCTCGTTTCTGGTTCGCTTGACAAGACTATCAAGATGTGGGAGCTCAACAACGGAGGCTTCTACAACCGTGCTGGTGTCCAGCCCAAGAGCGGCAAGTGCATCAAGACCTTCGAGGGACACAAGGACTTCGTCCTCAGCGTCGCCCTCACTCCTGATGGCCAGTGGGTCATGTCTGGTAGCAAGGACCGTGGTGTGCAATTCTGGGACCCGGCTACCGGCCAGGCTCAGCTCATGCTCCAGGGCCACAAGAACTCTGGTAAGTTTGATCTTGATGTAAGATCCGGATTTTTACTAACTACGAACACAGTCATCTCCGTGGCACCCTCACCTGTCGGTGGTCTCTTCGCCACTGGTTCCGGCGACATGAAGGCCAGAATTTGGCGTTACGACCCGTACCGCGGCCCTTGAACGTAGATAGAAACAAACATAGCGGGCGTCATCTGCTGTATTTCGAAATATTTTCTTGGTTGGATTTGGTTGTCCATGATGCGCAGGGCATTCAAATGGTTCGAATGGCTGCACGCCCAATCTTATTTCTCGAAAAGCGAATCGCAAATGTTCTTTTTTTGTTTGCTTTCTTCCCTTAGTCTCTCGTTAATGTAAGCATAACGCCTACGGCCTTTGAGCGAGAGGTGGAATGCGGCTAAATGAACTGTCATGGCTACCTAGATACATGAGTGAGGACTTTTTTTTGCTTCGGAGGAAGGGTGGTTGGGGCTTGTTGTCGATAATGTGATGAGGAAGTGCACATGGGCGTGTGTTGGTAAAGGCTCTATAAAAATGAACAATCTTTTGTTGTATTTTCTCCTGTGCAATGTACCTAGTCTCAGATATTGATCTTAGTTTGTTTCTTCATGCCCGTTGAAGTAGCGTCGCTGAAGGTCTCTACACGGTGAGACGATAGACTGTGACTTGCGTTCGAAGACAGTCGTCTGCGCCATTGAATGCTGCTATATATTCATTCTCTCAACGGTTCTTGTGATGCATTAATTTATGCCAAAAGCTAGAGGCCGGCGCTGTCTCCATCCGGCTGCGCCTCGCTCGTCACCATTTGCTTGTATTATGATGCTGCCTTCTTGGCTGCGTGCTTACATTCGTCCATCCTGTCTTACGTTGTCTTATTGTGTTTCTACCACGAACATATCTGGTTCATGATCTTGTGTACAGATCGAAGAATCCTTAGAACAACTCAATTCCTTCCTTAGGTACCTAACCTAAAGAATCGAAGTTTTGAAACGACCAGGCCCCTTTTGCCGACTGTCCCGTCTCCACCGGCAGCTCGGCCACGCGATTTCCCCGATTCCCATCAGCACGGAAGCACAGAGCCTCGTGGGCCGGGAGATTGGGCGAGAGAGAAACATAACGCTTGCCAACTGCTGCTACTGCGACTGCGACGAGTTCTGCCTCCTCTTCCTCCACCTCCAGCCTTTGCGCTGATCTCGACCCTCCTACTACTCTTCCTCCACTCCGCCAGACATGCGCCGCGGCGTTGTGCTCTTCGCCATTTGCGCGACTGCGATCATCCTGTTCCTGGTTAACTCCGTCTGGACCCTCCTCACACTCCTCGTAAAAGACGGCCATGAAGATGCAATCGCAAAATCCGAGCTGCCTGCGATTGGTAGCAGGCCCGATGGCAAGCGAACACAAATGATCCCTAAGATCATCCACCAAACCTACATCAACACATCCATCCCCGAAGTCTGGCAAGAAGCGCAGCAATCATGCATCGACCTACACCCAGACTGGGAGTACAAGCTGTGGACCGACGAGATGAGCTTGAAGTTCATCCACGACGAGTACGAGTGGTTTGAGGATACTTTCAGGAACTACCCGTACCCCATCCAACGCGCCGACGCCATTCGATACTTTGTCCTCAAGCACTACGGCGGCATCTACCTCGACTTGGACGACGGTTGCAACCGCGAGCTCGAACCTCTGCTGTCCTACCCTGCCTGGGTGCGCAAGACTCTGCCTACGGGAATCTCCAACGACGCTATGGGCGCTGTCCCTGATCATCCGTTCTTCAACTACGTGGTCAAGCACATCGAGGACTACGATCGTAACTGGCTTTTGCCGTACATCACTGTCATGGGCAGCACGGGTCCGCTCTTCCTCAGCGTGTTGTGGAGACACTGGGTGTCCGGCGGTGGTAACGTAGGCGACGGTCCTGACGGTGGCCGCGTGCGCATCGTTTTCCCTGAGGAATACAATGGACACTCGTGGAGTTTCTTCACGCACCACCTGGGCAACTCGTGGCATGCTGCGGATGTGCAGTTGATCTTCTGGGTAAGTCAACTCCTACGCCTCTGAACAATTCACAAGAATCATATACTGACTCTCTTTCACAGATGGCTCGCAACTGGGTCCTCGTCACTCTAATCGGTTTCGCCCTCGGCGGCTCTATCCTGTTCATCTGCTGGTGGTCCTACCACCGCTACGTCCTCGCTCCTCACCCTGCAGCCGCCGACATTCCCAAATGGAAGAGCGCTTCTATCCGTGCGCGCTGGCCATTCTGGCGTCGCGCCAGCGCTCAGAAAGAGTACGAGCTCGTTTCCCGACATGAGGTGTAGAGAAATTGCGGGACAGGCTTGCGATATGTTGGAAACCTTTTACAGTCATGCACAGCGCTGGCGTTCATTTTTTTCGATTTGGTCGCTGGGATGCGCTGAGGAATAGAGATGGTGCTTGGTCCGAAGTGCTCGGCCTGCATGTAGCTCGACCTGGGAAATGATGGCGCATCTGGGGTGCTCTTTAGGATAATGCATTGCGAGAGATGCGGGGTTTTAATCACATTTATCGAGTTGTAATGATATGATTGTCTCTTAATGTGTTTGTTTGGCGGCTTGTCGCCTTTTGCAGATCTCTTTGGCATCTTTGGATGCACTGTCTTCACTCACTGATGAAACGTTTGAAGAGAGGCGAGAATCCAGATTGCTCAATAGCAGATAGTTGCTCATAAGAAGGTGCACTGTAGTATGTTTGAATGTGAGATCAAATGAATGCTATCACGTGAAATTCACTTAGCATTTCACCGACCTCAACCATCAATTTCTCAATTGTACCTTGCTTAAGAATCCTGATCTCATAGATGCCTTCGATTAATGCTGTGTAGCTTACTATGCAGTGAGTGCAGGATGAAGATCACGTGACCTTGAGGCAAGAAGTGGAATCTTGGCAGATGCACCTCAGTTCCGCTGCGGCCCGCACACACTCCCGTGCTCGCACCTTCCGCCGTCGAATTTGGGCTTGCAGCGACGCTTTCGTGACAGCGACCCAGGCGACCCATCGATCATCACAGAGACATCCAGACAACACCGTCAAGATGCCTGTACGTACCCGACCTACGATTCCACGCCCCCAGCATGCCGTGACCACGCCGTGCTAACTCTTGCGACAGTCCCACAAGTCGTTCCGCACCAAGCAGAAGCTGGCCAAGGCCCAGAAGCAGAACAGGCCCATCCCCCAGTGGATCCGCCTGAAGACCGACAACACCATCAGGTATGCTCGCCTCGAAACACCCGGCTGGATTGGACAGGAGGAGGGAGAGTGAAAGGCTCTGGTTGGGAGGATCTCAAGATGGACTTGGAGGAACTTGGGCGGTTGCTATTCGAATTTGCGACCGCACCGCAACGCCACACCGGGACAAGAGGAAAGCAAAGAACATTCACTAACCACAATATTGTCCAACAGGTACAACGCCAAGAGACGTCACTGGCGCAAGACCCGCATCGGTATCTAAGCGACTCGCCTACGATGCTGGAGCAGGATGCACACGTCCGTGGTCGACCGAGCCAACACAAACTACACATCAATCACTTCTCGGACCGGACTGGAGAGATCGAGGCAGCAGGCATGGTGTGGCACTGCTAAGGAAAAAGGGAAACATTATCACCACGGCCATGATGCGAACCTGTGCCCGACTCTTTTTTGGCATGGGAAAGGCGCTGTTTTCTTTTTACGATGCGGAAATGAACTGAGACAACAAAATCAACAATTCCCATTCCTGCTGTGCCCTTCTTTGCCTCCTTTCCTTTTTGCGCCGAGGGACGAGAGAAGGGGCAGAGGCATCCTTGCTTTCTAGCTTTTTGTGTGGTGTAGATGGGCGGAAATCGATGATGCGTCAACTAAAATACCCTTGTTTTTTCTCTTCCAGCATCTCCATCTCATGCGGCTGTTGTCTATGCGGCAAGAATCACTTGTGTACCTGACATGTTGCAGTTGCGATTACATGTTTTGAGTCGACAAACACCTGTGGCTGTGTACACCCGACAGCCTCCCGGCGCGAACAATTGACTTGGCACCGACTACTGCCTTCCTGCACGCGGATCCAGCGCTCATCTCCACTTTGTCGGTCATACTAATGCATTGCATGTGAACATGTCGAATTGAGGCACATGAGAGAGGCGCAAGCCATCTCCTGCCACAGCCTCCTTCAAGCGTTGTAGATGCTTGGCTTGCTGACCACCACATAGCTTGCCATTGGGAACAACATATATGTAAGCAGCAATACCCCCATCTATGGCTAACATTCGATATGACTCGCCTTTTAAGGTTGAAGTGTAAAGACCATCTATGTGGCACATGACTTGCTTACGATGAGGCTCAGCGGTAGCCTTCGAGCTCTAATCTTTTGCTATAAACTAAAGTACTGGACAGCCCTCCCATCTGAGATGGGTGGCATGCACTCAACAACTCAGCGCTCACTGCCAGAACCGTCCGAGGTCTCCATACGCAGCCATGTTACCATTCGTCTTCGCTGAGGCTGCTCGTCGACAAAGGGACAGCAACAACGTCTGCAATTACAACGGCTCCCACAGTTCGCACGGAGCACAGAACAACACCTCTCAACACTACACCACGAGCGACACCGTGTCGTACAACCAAACTAACACTATGCCGTTGGGAGATCTAGAGGCAGGCCACGGGCAATCCACCCACGCACTGTACACGCCGCTACCCTCATACACCAACACGCCACTCCCATCAACACCACCACCATCCTACAACGGCCTGCCCCTCGTCCCACTCCCCTGCGCGCCTGCCCCAAACACCCTCCACCCATACGTCAACAACCATCAAATTCCAAGGAGACCCGTACCTCGTCCTGCCCGACGCAGACGCTGTCGCGATCCCTGCTGTGGCCCTGGGGATAGCAAATGTTGCACGTTTCTGTCGTGCTTTTTAATGATTACGATTGCTATGGTGCTTTTTCCGCTGATCGCGATTAGGTTTCGATTCGGGAAAGACAGGAAAGACGGCCATGAGGGGCAGGAGTCGCGGGTTCACTGTAGGGGCGTGGTGATTGTCGCTGCCACCGCGGCTCATGTGGCAGCACATGGAGGTTGCGGTTAGATGAGTGTTGTCTGCTTGGACTCGGAATGGACTTGATAGGGAGAGGCTGGTTGGTTGGTTGATTTTGAACTTTTGGTGGTGGTTCTGGTTGGTCGTAGGGCAAATAATCGCGACGGATTGCAGTTCTTCTCTCATGCTTCTCTGGTCTTTGGTTCATCTTCGTCGTGGGCGGTCTGCCTGTAAGACACGCATGCTTGTATATGGTTACAGCATATCACACTGCTAATTGGATGTCCGAGTAATATAGATCTCCACAGCCCATACGGCGAATTCGCAAATAAGCAGACGTTCATATTCAGCCTTGGTCAGCGTGACCAAAAAGTATTACCTATACCGAATCACCAAATCGGCTTGAACCTTAATACAACAATTCGCAATCGATCTCTTCTGTCCAAGACAATATTCTCCTCTCCAACCTTCGAGGATCGTCGCTTTTTCCTTCCTGATAGCACTATAACCATCACGAGATTACAGCTCGGGCTTTCACTTACCACCGCGCCAACTTCCAACATGATGTCTGTCTCCCATTACGACCGCGAAGCCGAAGACAGCCTGCCACCAAGATACAGCACTCGACCCAACTCCACCGACGACAACGACCACAACGACAACGACCGAGTCCGCGACGCAGAAGAAGGCCGCAATGAGCGCCGCCGGTCGTTGACTTTCGTCGAAAGCTTGTTCGTTCCCGAGCCGGTCTATCAGGGCGGACACGTGCACGTCTTCCATGAGCCTGTACTTGCGGGCTCACACATCGCTCCTGCTCAAGTCCAACCGCCGCCACGCGCTCTAAACCCACCTCCTGCTCAGCAACCTCCTGCTCGTTCTCCGCTGCTGGTACGCCTTACTCGGAAGCGCAACCGATCGAAGAGTATGTGATAGCTGCGTGCGCTTGTTATTCCATGTTGAGTGCGATGCTGATTGCGGATTGTTAGGGGTTGTTGCTTGCTGGGCTATCGCTACCTGTTGTGTCTTTTTCATCTTCTTGGCGGTGTTCGTGAAGTGGCATTCGGGGAAGCCGGACAGGAGTACGGATAGCAAATCAGACATAGCCTGATGGGTGTTCACGTCGTGCGATCCACAGTCGTGAACTCGTCAGGGCTGAGGGGATTGATGTTGGGTGGCTGTCGCTCAGTCGTGCAGGCGCTCACTTAAACCTGATCGCACCAAGTTCACAGCCATCGACGGAACGGATTTCAATGCAGCGATCCATTGACATGTCCATGGGATACCAGATAAATGCGATAATATCATATTCGCCAAATACAGATTTTCGCTGATGTCCAATATCGCTGCCATGTCTCCTTCAAATTCACAGCCTCTGCCTTATGAAGTCCTCCATCGAGGTTGCCTTCACGGCTGGGAACTTCGCATTCTCAATATCTTTGAGATTCCACCTCCCACTGACACAATTCTCCATGAACACATGGCGATGCCACTCCCAGAACCGCCTCAAGCCTAACTTGCTTTCCCGCTGAGCGATCGTACGCAGCTGCTCCAAGCCTCCCTTTGCTTCCCATCCCACTTCCTTCCCTTTCACAGCCTCGTACTGCGCTTTGATCTCCTTCATGCTGCAAGTCCATGAACAAACAGTCACAAAGCCGCCCTCTTCAGCCCCGTCCGCAGTGATGACCTCAACTCCCCAGCATCCAGCGTCCTCTTCAGTCGTGAAGTTCCACTCCTCGTCACCCGATCCCCATATCTCCATGCGCTTGTCAATCGGATCCCAAACTCCTCCATCCCGAGGCGTAAAGCCATCCTGACCATCAAGTCCGAAGAAGACTTCAGCCAACATGCCCGAGAAGATATGGCAAGGCTTGATTGTGGATGTCAGCGCCACCTGGTGGTGAAACATCATAGCTGCGTCGTACACCGGCTCCTCGCCAAGTTTCAACACTCGCCAGTCGTAGTTCCAGCCTGCTGTGAGGTACCTTTTGACACCTCCACGCTCGCAAGCTCGGACGAGAAGCAACTGGGCGTCCAGGTGTAGTTCTGGCATGCCAGCGTAGGCACAAATCACTGCGTCCACGCCAGCAACGGCGCGGTCGAGGGCGGCGATGTCATAGTAGGAGCTGCTCGTTATGAAGCTCTCGAGTGCTCCAGCTGTCTTCTCGGGCAGTTTTGTCGGGTTGCGACCTAGGCCGCGGACAGTGTGGCCCTGCGAGAGAGCGTGCGCGGCAGCGTGGGCGCCGATGTTGCCGGTTATGCCTGCGATGAGAATGATCATGTTGGTTTTGGAGGTTGATGATTGACAGTTATGAGTAAATTTGATCGATATGGTCGTTGTCCTACGATGTTCTGCTTCGACTTTAACAAACGGCTGTGTGATCACTCATATGGGCTCATGCCATCGGTGGTGGGGCTGTCGAGGCTGTGTTCCATCGCTTGAACCTTAAGACTGCGGTGTCTTAGAATGATCGAAACAGGACATTATCGAGCTTGTGTGATCAGTTCACCAACCTATTGCGATGCCAACATCTGTTCTCCGCCTCATCTTGTCAGTCTGGTGGCCATGATAAAGTACTGAAGTTGATAATCGACTCTGCTCAGGACACGACGTTGAAGTCCGCGACTCGGCGATCCTTCATTCTATGACGCTACAACAACCAATTGACAAGTTTAAAGCTGTCTATGCATCAGAGAGATTAGGAAACTTGATCAAAAGGTCGCTTGGCTATTCACCGGACAGAAAATCAATGTTGTCGAGGTTTCTTGCAACAAATCTCATGCCGAGAAGGGAGTCTATTGGGGTTGTTAGGGTCAGTACTTCCAGAGGAAAAAAAGGCTTGGCAGAGCTTGATGTGGGATGCTTCGCGCGGTGGCGCTCCTCCAGGGTTTTAACAAACCCACCTGCTCGATAAGAACGTTGCACAGACTGGAGCTATACGCACTTTTCCGAATGCGAGATAACCCACATGCGCATTCGGTGTCATGACTCGAAACGCACCTCACGATCAAAATGTACCATTCGACGGATCTCAGAATATACTGAGGTAGCAGGAACAGGTCTACTTTCTATTACGGGGGAGACTACCGTTGAGATGAAGGCAGAGCTTGATTCGTATCTTGATATCCAATATGCTAATGTCATCAGAATCGAGCCTTGAAGTACGCATGCTTGCCGTCGAGATACTACTGGAGTTTCAATTATATCCTGGCATCCTTCATGCTAATACTATCACACTCGAGCTTCAGAGTAATTGCAGCTTCCATCGAAACAAGACTGGAGCTTGGTCTGTATCTTAACATCTGCTATGTTGATGCCATCAGACGTGTACTTAATATGACTATGCTTGCCAGCGAAACACAGCTACGATCGGAGTTGGACGCCTATGACAGACCGGACCGACTTGCACCGACAACGACCGATTTTTAGCAGTACGCGTAAACGACCTGCAAGCCTATGATTGTAGGATTCACCTAGGAGCGGAGTGAAAAGAACAAACTTACGCCGTTGCACCGTTTGAATGAAGAAGAATACCACTTTAGACGAAAAAGTCAGTGCACAATTGCCCCTCGGCAGGAACACGTGCCGGAAGGAGATTAGGGCTAGCCCCAGCTCGTAAATTGTATCTCGCTTTGCTTCGGTTTCTTGGTCGCTTGCGATAGCTGTTTACTGTGCGTAAGCTGTCGATAAGCTCGATGTCTGGTGTCACAGAACAAAGCTACAACATGGCTACGACAGCTTCGGTATGATGATTCCAGATTCACGTAGCATAAGCGTGTTTATGTCATCGCCATGTGCGTAAAGCGAGTCCGAACATTGAAAGGCTCTTTACGAACGCGCAACCGTCGCCTTGTACCGACAACGGTTGCGCTAGAGACATGCCGGAAGTCGTGCATCCCGGCCGCTAGCTTGCCCTTTCGCTAAACAGCCCGCCATCAGGCGAACTAGACACCGAATGCTCTACGCGGAGACCGCGATACTACTGCAACATCTCCCCTTGTGCCCTTTACTTTCCTCTTCTCTATACCTCTTCGCCACTCATTTCGCCCACTCCTTCAATTCTCCCGTCCTACAACTGTGCATACAGCATTCTTGAGCTTCAAAACATTTCGGCGTCTGAAAAACACACG
>Ga0265797_10009419_pt1 | contig 12718 bp, 9 predicted proteins | sample P2T30metagenome_FD_192433 | JGI IMG/M metagenome (GOLD analysis project Ga0265797, IMG submission 192433) | Plant litter microbial communities from East Loma Ridge, Irvine, California - P2 T30 | ecosystem: Environmental > Terrestrial > Plant litter > Unclassified | place: USA: California... | reverse complement strand
CCGAGCCGCACCACCAGTACCCGCTGGCGCTGACCCCGGCCGCCCCGCCGAGGGCCGCGCCGCAGCCCGCCGCCATCTCGGAGTGGGGGCGCAGCGTGCTCGACGCCCTGCCGGAGCCGCTGGCGGACCCGGCCCTCGACCTCCTGCGACGGGTGCCGCCGCGCGGGGGAGTCGTGCCCGTCGACGGCGACGACACCGTCTCTGCCGTGACGGCGACGCTGCTCGGGCTCGACCGGTCGTACCTGGCGATCCAGGGGCCGCCCGGGACGGGCAAGACCTACGTGGGGTCGACGGTCGTCGCGCGCCTCGTCACCGAGCACGGGTGGCGCGTGGGAGTCGTCGGGCAGTCGCACGCGGTCGCCGAGAACTTCCTCGAGGCCGTCGTCGGCAAGGGCGTCGACCCGTCACGGGTCGTGAAGGTGCCGCAGAAGGGGACCGACCCCGAGGTGCTCGAGGCAGCTGCGTGGACGCCCGTGAAGGACGGTGCGGCGCTCGCCGCGTTCCTCACCGGACCGGGCGAGACCGGGGGCGTCGTCGGCGGCACCGCGTGGACCTTCGCCAACGCGGACACCGTCGCGCGCCGCTCGCTCGACCTTCTCGTCGTCGACGAGGCCGGTCAGTTCTCGCTCGCTCCCACCATCGCCTCGGCGGTGTCCGCGCAGCGCCTGCTGCTGCTCGGTGACCCGCAGCAGCTGCCCCAGGTGAGCCAGGGGTCGCACCCCGAGCCCGTCGACGCCTCGGCGCTCGGCTGGCTCGCCGACGGGCGTGACGTCCTGCCGGCGGAGCTCGGGTTCTTCCTCGCCCGCACCCGTCGCATGCACCCGGCGCTCACCGCTCCCGTCTCGCGGCTGTCGTACGCGGGGCAGCTCGCGTCGAGCGCCGCCGAGCGGTCGCTCGCCGGCATCGCGCCGGGGCTGCACGTCGAGCCCGTCGAGCACGCCGGGAACACCACCTCGTCCCCCGAGGAGGCGGCGCGCGTCGTCGAGCTCGCGCGCGGCGTCGTCGGGCGGGAGTGGACCGACGAGGCCGGGACACGACTCCTGACGGACGACGACGTCATCGTCGTCGCGCCCTACAACGCGCAGGGGGCACTGATCCGTGAGGCGCTCGACGCCGCCGGGCTGCGGGGGACCACCGTCGGCACCGTCGACCTGTTCCAGGGGCGCGAGGCGGTCGTCGCGATCGTCTCGCTGGCGGCGTCGTCGGCGGTCGAGATCCCGCGTGGGCTCGAGTTCCTGCTCCTGCCCAACCGGCTCAACGTCGCGATCTCGCGGGCGAAGTGGGCGGCGTACCTCGTGCACTCGCCGGCGCTCGCGAGCGCGATGCCGACGAGCATCGCGGGGCTGGGGCTGCTGTCGCGGTTCCTCGAGCTCGTGGAGGGGTGAGCCCGTGCCCGACATCGTCGGACAGCCCGTGCCTGCGCCCCTGCGCGTCGTCGCCGCCGTGATCGTCGACGAGGGCCTCGTGCTCGCCTGCCGACGCGCGCCGGGCAGGGCGTCGGAGGGGGTGTGGGAGTTCCCGGGCGGCAAGGTCGAGCCGGGCGAGAGCGCGCAGGAGGCCCTCGTCCGCGAGATCGCGGAGGAGCTGGCCGTGCGCGTCACCGTCGGCGACGAGCTGACCACCGACTCGACCCGGGTCGGGGAGCGCGTCATCGAGCTGACCTGCTGGTGGGCCACGCTCGACGGGCCCCGGCCCTCCGGCAGCACCGACCACGACCGCATGGCGTGGCTCGAGCCCGCGCGGCTCGACGAGCTCGAGTGGGCGCTGCCCGACCTGCCCGCCGTGCGGCTGCTCGGCGGTGCCCCGCGTCCCCGCTGACGCCGGAGAAGGGTCACGGCACGGCCGGGCCCGGGCGTGCGATGTCCCGTCTCCTGCGCGGAGCGCAGGCGACGTTCCGCTGCCGCGGACACCGCCCCGGAGGTAACGACTGCGTAAAGTTCTGCCCCGCGCGCGGACCCGGTCCACCCCCGCCCGATGCCCATGCCGGTACGGATCCGGCGTGCACACCGTGCACGACCGCCGTCGCCAGCCGTGACCCCCGAGCTGGCCACGCCCCGGTGCCTCCCCTTATCGTTCAGGCGAACGATAACCCGGAAGGTCTTCCCCGAATGACACCGATCGTCCCCCTGTCCGCCGCACGTGCGCAGCCAAGCCGGCGCACGGTGCTCGCCGGAGCCGCCGGCCTCGCCGGCCTCGGCCTCCTCTCACTCGCCGGCTGCACACCCGACCGCCGAACTCCCACCATCCCCGAGGCCGCCGCCACCGGCACCGCCGCCCGCGGCGGTCGCCTGCGCATCGCACGCCCGGCCGCGTCCGCCGCCGAGACCCTCGATCCCGCCAGCTCGCTGTCGGCCTACGAGTACCTCGGCGCGCTCTACGACCGGCTCGTCAAGCTCGACCAGTCCGGCGTCACCGTGCCCGACCTCGCCGAGGACTGGTCCGCCACGCCCGACGGCACCGTGTGGACCTTCAAGCTCCGCTCCGGCGTACGGTTCCACGACGGGCGTCGCTTCACGGCGGCCGACGCGATCTACTCGATCGAGCACATCCTCGACCCCGAGACGGCCTCGCCGCAGGGCGAGGTGCTCGCCGCGATGATCGGCCCCGGCAGCATGAGCGCCCCCGACCCGTCGACGTTGCGCATCGAGCTGCTCACCGCGAACGCCGAGTTCCCCTCGCTGCTGACGGCGTACCAGTGCTACATCATCCCCGAGGGCAGCGCGGCCGAGATCGGCCGGACGGGGATCGGCACGGGGCCCTTCCGGCTCAGCAGCTTCGAGCCCGCCGGCACCGGCAGCATCGAGGCGTTCGAGGACCACTTCGCGGGCCGACCCGTGCTCGACGGCATCGACTTCTACTCGATCCAGGACACCACGGCCCGGGTCAACGCCCTGCTCGCCGGGCAGATCGACCTCATCTCGCAGACGAACCTCGACTACGCCACCGCCCAGGTCGTGGCGGCCTCGAGCACCGCGACCGTCGCCCGCTCGGCGGACGCACAGTGGTACACGATCCCGATGCTCTTCACGAGCGACGAGTTCAGCGATCCGCGCGTGCGCCGAGCCATGAAGCTCGCCTACGACCCGCAGACGATCGTCGACACGGCCCTGCAGGGCACGGGCTCTCCCGGTTGGGACAACCCCGTGCCCCCGAACCAGGCCGTCTTCCTCGACGAGCAGCGCGAGCACGACCCCGACGAGGCACGGTTCCTGCTCAAGGAGGCCGGTCGCGAGGGCCTGCGCACCGAGATCTACACGTCGAGCTACGAGTCCGTCTTCACGCCCATGGCCGTCGCGTACCGCGACGCCGTCAAGGACGCCGGCATCGACCTCGTCGTGCGCAACGCGTCGTCGGACTCCTACTACACGCAGATCTGGATGCAGAAGCCGCTCATGGTGAGCTACTGGTTCACCGGCCGCCCCATCGACCAGCTGCTCAACCAGATCTTCCGCACCGGCTCGTCCTACAACGAGAGCGCCTGGTCGAACGCGACGTTCGACGGCCTGCTCGACTCCGCCCGCGCCGAGATGAACGACGACCGTCGCCGCATGCTCTACCAGGATGCCCAGCGCGTCGTCGTCGAGGACTCCGCCGACATGACCCCCATGTTCGGGGACCGCCTCGTGGGCCTGAGTCGCGAGGTCGTCAACTACTCCGAGTACGGGTTCGAGTTCGACTACCTCTCGATCGGCCTCCGCGCATGAGCGCCACGATCACGACGACGGCCCTGCTCGTCGCCCGTCGCCTCGGCACGGCACTGCTCACGGTCCTCCTGGCCTCGTTCTTCGTCTTCTTCGCCGTGCAGCTGCTGCCCGGCGACGTCGCGCAGCAGCTGCTCGGCCAGGACGCCACCCCGGAGGCCCTGGCCACCGTCCGGGCCACGCTCGGACTCGACGAGAACGTCTGGGTCCGCTACGGCAACTGGCTGCTCGCGGCCGCCACGGGCAACTTCGGCACGTCGCTCGTCAGCGGAGATCCCGTCGGTCCCGACCTGCTCGTGGCCTTCCGCAACAGCATGCTCATCGCGGTCCCGGCCATGGTCGTCGGCATCCTCGTGTCGCTGACCCTCGGCGTCGTCGCGGGAGTCCGTCGCGGACGCCCCAGCGACCACGCCATCTCGCTGGTGAGCCTCGTCCTCATGAGCGTGCCCGAGTTCATGGTCGCCACGATCCTCGTGCTGCTGTTCGCGGTCGCGATCCCGATCTTCCCGGCGGTCGTCCTGCGCGGCGACAGCGCCACGGTCGCCGAGCTGCTGCCCTCCGTGTGGCTGCCCGTGATCGTGCTCACGGTCGCGATGGCGGCCTACATCGTGCGCACGGCCCGCTCGTCGACGATCGACGTCTTGGCCAGCGAGTTCGTCACGACGGCCGAGCTCAAGGGCCTCACGACCCGCCAGGTCGTCTGGCGCCACGCCGTGCCCAGCGCCCTGCTGCCGACCCTCACGGTCATCGCGCTCAACGTCGCCTGGCTGCTCGGCGGCGTGGTGGTCGTCGAGAACGTCTTCAACTACCCCGGCATGGGCAAGCTCATGCTCGAGTCGGTCTTCAACCGCGACCTGCCGACCATCCAGGCCATCGCCGTCGTCAGCGCTCTCGTCTACGTCGTGTGCAACCTCGCGGCCGACCTGCTGGCCCTGGTGCTCGACCCCCGGCTCCGCACCCGACGGAAGGTCCGCTCGTGACCCGCAGCACCACCCAGGCGACCCCCGTGCCCGCAGCAGGAGGCGCAGGAGGCTCGCGCGGTCCCGCCGGCCTGCCCGGCCGGGTGCGCGGAGTCGCGTCCAGCCTCACCAGCAGCCTCAGCGGCTCCTCGGCCCTGGCGATCGGTCTCGGCCTCATCGCCCTGCACGTCGTGCTGGCCGTGCTCGCTCCGTGGATCTCCGGGCAGGACCCCGTCGCCACGGACTCGACGGTCGCCCTCACCGGCTCGACCTGGTCCCACTGGCTCGGGACGGACCAGTACGGGCGGGACATCCTCTCGCGCACCCTCAACGGAGGCCGCTACGCGCTCCTCGTCACGTTCCTCGCCACGACCATCGCCGTGGCGATCGGCACGGTCCTCGGCTGCGTCACCGCCTACGCCGACAACTGGGTCGACGAGGTCGTCATGCGCGTCGTCGACGCGCTCCTCGCGGTGCCGTCGGTCCTCGCCCTGCTCGTCGTCGTCACCGTCTTCGACTCGGGCCTCTGGGTGATCGTGCTCGCCGTGACCGTGGTCTACGCGCCCGCCGTGACGCGCGTCGTCCGGGGTGCCTCGCGCACCGTGATCACGCAGGACTACGTCACCGCGGCCCGCGCCCGCGGCGAGAAGCCCCTGAGCATCGTGTTCCGCGAGATCCTGCCCAACGTGACGGACGTGGTGCTCGTCGAGTACGCGATGCGCGCCTCCTGGATCGTGCTGCTCATCTCGACCCTGTCGTTCCTCGGCTTCGGCGCGAATCCGCCGACGCCGGACTGGGGGCTCATGGTGCAGGAGAACCGCACCGCCCTGACGGTCGTGCCGACCGGCACGCTCGCACCCGTCGTCGCGCTCGCCACCCTCGTCGTCGGCCTCAACCTCGCCGCCGACGGCCTCAGCAAGTCGCTCGGCATCGACCGCGCACAGAAGGGAGCCGTCTCGTGAGCTCCATGCCCCACCAGCCCGACGCCCGCAGCGGCAGCAGCACTGCCGTCCTCGCTGATCCCGTCGTCCGCGTCGACGACCTCTCCATCTCGTACGCCGCCGGCCGCCGCGACGTGCCCGTCGTCCGTGGCGTCAGCTTCGAGATCCCGGCGGGCCGTGCCCTCGGCCTCGTCGGCGAGAGCGGCAGCGGCAAGTCGACCGTCGCCCGCACCCTGCTGGCGCACCTCCGGCGCGGCTCCCGCATCGTCGGCGGCACCGTCACGGTGGCCGGCGAGGACGTTTTCGCGCTCGGCGACCGCGACCGCCGGGCCCTGCGCGGCGGCACGGCGGCGCTCGTCGCCCAGAACGCCGGGCAGGCGCTCACCCCGTCGATGCGCGTCGGCCGTCAGCTGCGCGAGGCTCTCGAGAGCCACGGGCTGCCCGGGGGCCACGACCGCGTGCTCGAGCTCGTGCGCCACGTCCGGCTGCCCGACCCCGAGACCCTCGTCGACCGCTACCCGCACCAGCTGTCGGGCGGGCAGCAGCAGCGCATCGCCATCGCCATGGCGATCGCGGCCCGACCGAGGCTCCTCGTGCTCGACGAGCCGACCACGGCGCTCGACGTGGTCACGCAGGCGGCCGTGCTCGAGCTCGTCCGCGACCTCGCGATCGAGCTCGAGATGGCGATCCTGCTCGTCAGCCACGACCTCGGCGTCGTCTCGACGATGGCCCACGAGATCGCCGTCATGCAGGACGGCATCGTCGTCGAGCACCGGCTGACCACCGAGCTCTTCAGCGACCCGCGGCACCCGTACACCCGCGAACTGCTCGCGAGCGTGCCGCGGGCACGCGCGACGGGACTGCCCGCAGGAGGCGGGTCCCACCTCGCCCCCGCGGCTCCCGTCGTCGTCGCCCGCGACCTCGTCGTCCGCTACGCACGCGGTCTGCCCGCGGCCGTCGACGGCGTCTCGTTCGACATCGGTCGACGCGAGACCCTCGCCGTCGTGGGGGAGTCCGGCAGCGGGAAGTCCACGCTCGCCACGGCGATGGCCGGGCTGATCCCCGCCGAGTCCGGCAGCTTCGCGTTCCACGCCTCGGACGGCCTCGAGGGCGACCTCACGCAGCCGGTCGCCCGCCGGTCGCCCGCCCTGCGCCGCTCGGTGCAGCTGATCTTCCAGAACGCCGACACGTCGCTCAACCCGCGCCGCACCGTGGGCGCTGCGATCGCCCGACCGCTGAAGCTCTTCACCGGCAGCGCGTCGGCCGAGCGGGTCGGCGAGCTGCTCGTCGAGGTCGGCCTCACCCCCGACTTCGCGAGCCGCCTGCCCGCGCAGCTCTCGGGTGGACAGCGCCAGCGCGTCGGCATCGCCCGCGCGCTCGCAGCGGGACCGGACCTCATCGTCGCCGACGAGATCACGACCGCCCTCGACGTGCGCGTCCAGGCCGGCGTGCTCGACCTGCTCACGAGCCTTCGTGACGAGAAGGGGCTCAGCTGCCTCTTCATCAGCCACGACCTGGCCGTCGTGCGCGGCGTCGCCGACCGAGTGGCCGTGATGACGGGCGGCCGGATCGTCGAGATCGGCTCGACGGAGGACCTCTTCCGCGCACCGGCCCACCCCTACACGCGCACGCTCCTCGACGCGACGCTCGACGCCGGCTCGACCGAGCTGCCCGGCGTCGGCGACGCCCGGGCCAGCTGGCGCGACGCCGAGGGCTGGGACGACCACGGTGACGGGCACCGCAGCAAGCGATGGGAGAGCGCATGACCGACCGCGCCCTGCACGGGGTGACCGTGCGCGACGAGTGGATCCCGTTGCCCGACGGCACGCGGCTGCACGCCCGGGTCTGGGCACCGGAGGCCGATCGGCCGGTGCCCGTGCTGCTCGAGTACCTGCCGTACCGGCTCGACGACTGGACCGCCCCGCGGGACAGCGAGCGCCACCCCTGGTACGCCGCCCGCGGCTATGCGTCCGTCCGCGTCGACATCCGCGGCACGGGCTCGTCGGACGGCCTGTTCGACGACGAGTACTCGGCGCAGGAGCTCGACGACGGCATCGCCGTGATCGAGTGGCTCGCCGCGCAGCCGTGGTCGACCGGTGCGGTCGGGGCCTTCGGCATCTCGTGGGGCGGGTTCAACGCCCTGCAGCTGGCGGGCCGCGCGCCCGAGGCCCTCAAGGCGATCGTCACCGTCTGCTCGACCGACGACCGGTACGACAACGACGTGCACTACATCGGCGGCGCCGTGCTCGGCATCGACATGGCGGCCTGGGGCGGCACGATGTTCGCCTTCAACAGCCGGCCCCCGCGCCCCGAGGTGGTCGGCGACGACTGGGTCGAGCGCTGGCGCGAGCGCCTCGAGCACCAGCGGCCGATGACGCCCGTCTGGCTCGCGCACCAGGAGCGTGACGACTACTGGCGGCACGGCAGCGTCTGTGAGGACTACTCCAGCATCCAGGCCGCGGTGCTCGCCGTCGGCGGCTGGGCCGATCCCTACCGCGACGCCGTGCTGCGCCTCGTCGAGAACCTCGACGCGCCCGTGAAGGGCATCGTCGGCCCCTGGTCGCACCAGTACCCCGACCGCGGCCTCGCGCCGGGGCCCGGCATCGGGTTCCTCCAGGAGACCCTGCGCTGGTGGGACCGCTGGCTGCTCGGCGACGAGAACGGCGTCGAGGCGGAGCCCGCCCTCCGGGCCTGGATCAACGACTCCGAGCCTCCTGCGACCTCCTACGCCGAGCGCACCGGCCGCTGGGTCGCCGCCGAGGCCTGGCCGTCCGCGGCCACGGCCGAGGCCGTGCTGCCGCTGGCCGACCTCGTCGGCGGCGACCGTGGGGCCGTCGTCGTCCGCTCCCCGCAGAGCACAGGTCTCGACGCCGGACGCTTCTTCCCGTTCGGCAACGCGACCGACCTGCCCCCCGACCAGCGCGCGGAGGACGGCCGCTCGGTCTGCTTCGACCTGTCGCTCGACGAGCCCCTCGACGTGCTCGGCCCGGTCGTCGTCGACCTCGCGCTGACGAGCGACGTGCCGCACGCGCACGTCGTCGTGCGGCTCTGCGACGTCGCCCCCGACGGCAGCTCGACGCTCGTCACGCGGGGCGTGCTCAACCTCGACGCGCGGCACGGGCGCGAGCGGGCGGACGCCCTCGAGCCCGGGGTCGAGCAGGAGGTCCGGGTCGCCCTGGTCTCGACCGGCCACGCGTTCCCGGCCGGCCACCGCCTCCGGATCGCCGTGTCGTCGGCCTACTGGCCGTGGGTCTGGCCGCACCCCAGGGAGGCGACGCTGACGCTCGTCCCCGAGCGCAGCACCGTGACCCTGCCCACCTGGACCCGGACGACCGACGACGGCGTGGCCTTCGAGCCGCCGGAGCACGCGGAGCCCCTCGCGATCCGTCGCCTGCCGGCGAGCTCGACCCTGCCCCAGCGCGCCGTCAGCCACGACGTGGGGACCGGGGAGTGGGTGCTCGACGTCGATCCCGGCTACGGCGGCGGGCGCGAGTACCCCGACGGCCTGGTCTTCACCGAGGACAGCCGCGAGACCTATCGCATCGTCGACGGTGACCCCCTGTCGGCCTCGGCCGAGTCGCGGTGGTCGATCGGACTGGAGAAGCCCGGGTGGCGCGCGTGGCTCGAGACGACGTCGCGCGTGGCCGCCGACGCCGACGCGTTCCGCATCGTCAACACGGTGCAGGCGTGGGCCCGTGACGGGGGACCGGAGGCCGAGGTCCAGCTGGTCGCGGAGCGTCGCTTCGACGACGTGGTCCCCAGGACCTCCGCGTGACGAGCTCGAGCACGTCGCCACGCGCCGCCGGCGGCCGGCTCGAGCCCGCGGTGCGACGCGCGCTCATCGTCGAGGCGGCCCGCACCGTGATCCTCCGCGAGGGCCTGGGAGCGACGCGGCTCCGCGACATCGCCACCGAGGCCGGCGTCTCCGTCGGCACCGTGACGTACCACTTCACGAGCGTCGCGGAGATCCTCAACGAGGTCGTCGTGCTCGAGACCGCGCGCTTCTACTCGTCGATCATCGAGGCGGTCGACGCCGAAGCAGACCCCGTCGTGGGCGTGCGCATGCTCGTCGCGCCGCTCTTCTCGGGCACCGACGCGACCGAGGACCACTGGCGCCTGTGGTCCGACTACTGGACGGCCGTCGCGCGTCGGCCCGCGGTCGCCGCCGAGTACGTCGCGCGCATCCGCGTCTGGGAGTCCTGCCTCACCCGCACCCTCCGGCGGGGTGCCGAGCAGGGGGTCCTCCGCGTCGACGACGCGTCCGCGCTCGCCCTCCGGCTCGCCGCCTACAGCGACGGCCTCGCCACCCAGCTCTCGCAGCACGCGCCCGGGCTCACCCCGGCCATCGCCCTGGAGTGGATGTGGCGCTTCGTCGACCTCGAGACCGGGGTCCGCGTCGATGCCTGAGGTCCCCGACGGCGGGCCTTAGGGTCGAGGCATGGGGTTGTTCTCGCGGAAGAAGCACGTACGCACGTCCGAGCCGGGGGCCGGAGGCGCCGGGACCGGGCCCGCGGCGGGCGCGGCCGACGAGACGGGGGCGCCCGGCGACTCCGATGCCGATGCCGTTGCCGGTGGCGCTGTGCCGGGCAGCGCGCCCGAGCCGGCGACGGCGCGGCTCACGTCCGCGGGGCTGACCACGGCCTCGACCCCGGGTGCACCGGGCTGGGACGTCGCGGCAGGCGGCGGGTCCGGGCTCGTCGAGCACCGGTCGCTGCAGGCCGCGCTCGCGGTGTGGGGGCGGCAGAAGGACTCGGTCACGTTCCACGACGTGGTCCGTGAGCTGACGGCGGGCGAGCTGCTGCTCGACATCGGCTCGTCGACCATCGCCGACCGCTCGGCCGGGCTGCAGAAGGGCGACACGCTCGCCATCGCGCACCAGGTCGACTCCGCGGGCAAGCGCGTGCTGCTCGCGTTCACCAGCAACGACCGGCTCGCCCGCTGGCGCGGCACCGACGACACGACGTCGCTCGGCCAGCCCGCCGCCGCGGTCGTCGCCCAGGCGATGCAGGACTACGAGGGCCTCGCGCTCGACCCGGGGTCGCCCGAGACCCAGTTCATCGCGTACACCGACGAGCTCAGCCCCGGGCTCGGTGGCGACGTCGGGGCGGTCGCGCCCCTCAAGCGCGCCCTGGTCGAGCGCGACCAGCCCTGGCCGGAGGTGCTGGAGATGCTGCGCACCTCGTCGTCGATCTACCGCGCCGAGCTCGAGCACCGGGGCGACGACGGAATGCCGGACGGCGTCGAGGTCCCCTCCGCCCGGGACGCGGAGGGCCGCTCCTGGTCCGTCGTGCACACCTCGCCCGCCGAGGTCTTCACCTGGGCCCCCGGAGCGTCGGCACAGCGGGTGCCGCTCTCCCGGGTCGCGGCCCTGGCGCTCGAGCACGGCCACGCCGGCATCGTCGTGGACCCTCGCGGCCCCTCGGTCTCGATCGTCGAGCACGAGCTGCGCGCGATCGTCGCCCACGACTGACCGGCCGCGGGCGGTCGCCCGGCCGCCCGCGGCCGCGCGGCCGCCCGGCCGGCGTCGCACGCGCTCTGGGACGCCGCACGGCCGGGCCTGCCCGTGCGGCGTCGGAGAAACGGTGCGGTGCGGTGCGGTGCGGCGCGCGGCGCGGCGCGGTAAGGCGCGCGGCGCGGTAAGGCGCGCGGCGCGGCAAGGCGAGCGGCGCGGTAGGGCGCGCGGCGCGGTACGGCGCGGGGTGCGGGCCGCGGGCGCTTCAGCCGCGGGGCGGGACGACGCTCGAGCCGCGCACGACGAGCTCGTGCTCCATGACGACGGTGGAGAAGCCCTGCTCGGGCACGCCGCCCTCGATGCGGCGCACGAGCAGCTCCACCGACAGGCGTGCGATGGAGCGTCGTCCGGGGGAGATGGTCGTCAGGGGCGGCTGGGCGAAGCGGCCGTCCTCCGTGTCGTCGATGCCGACCACCGCGACGTCGTCCGGGACCACGAGGCCGCGCCGCTGCAGCTCCCACTGCGCACCGAGCGCGAGCGCGTCGTTGAAGCCGAACACGGCGTCGAACTCGACGCCACGGTCGAGCAGGTCGGCGATCGCGTCGGCGCCCTCCTGTCGGTGCCAGGCCGGCACCTCGACGGCGAGCTCGGGGTCGAGCTCCAGGCCGGCCTCGGCCAGGGCCTCCTCGGCCCCCTGCCGGCGCAGCGTCACGCCGCGCTTCGGCAGCGTCGCGCCCGCCGGCTCGGGGAGGTCCATGGTGCCCAGCAGCACGATGCGCCGCCGTCCCTGCTCGACGAGGTGCCGGACGGCCGCCCGCGACGCCTCACGGTCGGCGATGAGCACGTGGTCGCCGAGCTCCTCGACGAGGCGCTCGCCGATGACGACGAGCGGGAACGCCGGGTCGATGAGCGCGGCGTCCTCGGGACCCAGGGCGACCGGGCCGTAGACGGCGCCGTCGACCACCTGGCCCGCGACCCCGGTGACGGCGTCCAGCTCCCGGTCGCGCCGGCCTCCTGTCGTCTCGACGATGACGGTGAGGCCGCGCTCGTCGGCGGCGTCGATGACCTCCTGCGCGAGCTGCGCGAAGTAGGAGTGGTCGAGCTCGGGGATCACCAGCGCGATCATCCGGGACCGGCCCGAGCGCAGGGCCCGGGCGGAGCGGTTGATGCGGTAGTCGAGGTCGGCGACGGCGGCCTCGATGCGCTCCCGCGTCTCGTCGCGCATGTACCGGTAGCCGTTGAAGAAGTTCGAGACGGTCTTCACCGAGACGCCGGCGCGGGCCGCCACGTCGCTCATCGTCGCCGCCACGGCACCTCCTGGGTCATCTGGACACTGTGCCACGGCACCGAGGTCGACGACGACGGTGCCCTTCTCGCACCGAGGTGCGGACGTCCGCACCGCAGAGCGAGAAAGGCACCGCGGTGCGGGACCGGCGGGCCAGCGGGCCCACGGGCCCGACCCGCCGGTGCGCCGAGCCCGACCGGCCGGCTGGCGCGCGGGCCCCGGCCGGCGGGCCGGCGGGCCGGACCCGACCGGCAGCCGGTGCGACGGACCCGACCGGCGGCCGGTGCGCCTGACCGGGCTGCCCGGCCGGCGTCAGGCGCGGGCGAGCCGCACGACGTTCCACGACACGGGCGGCAGCACGACCGTGAGGACGCTGCCCT